>ORMF010740494.1_pt1 | contig 15485 bp, 12 predicted proteins | sample 1779871 | NCBI WGS metagenome assembly ORMF01 (sample SAMEA104232316, study PRJEB22302) | groundwater metagenome | biome: forest; feature: aquifer; material: groundwater | place: USA | collected 2011-08-07 | depth 5.4 m | reverse complement strand
CCCATGGTTTTACCAACTTGAGCGGGATCAGACTCTTTTGAGATCAAACTCGTAATCTTAGGTCCGTTACAAATGAGTCCCACGCTTAAAAGACACAACATACACCCCAAAAATGTTTTTGACGGAGAAAACGGAATCAAAATAAATCCAAGCGCCATAAGACCGCTTCCGATTAGAAAAAGGAATTCCTCACTCCATTTTTTGGTTAGTTTCCTAATGAGATATCCTTGGACAAACGCCGTCACAAACCCGATGTACACAAAAAGCATTCCGACATCTTGAGCGGAAAGTCCGAGAAGGTCTTTACAAAAAAGCGGAAACGCTGTGTAAAGACTCGATTGGCCGAATGACAAAAGAAACATGCACAGCATAAGAAGCGGAAAAAGATGTTTCGCGTAACGCCGCTCATCCAAAACCATTTTCCAAAATTCTTTACTGAAAATACTATTCTTCACAATTCGTCCCACATCCCCTGCGCTGTCAACGGCATGTTTCTCGGGTTCGGGTAATTTAGACCACACAAGCAGAAAACTTGTAAATGAGAGTGCAGACGCAAAAAATCCGGGAACCATGAAGCGATGCGCTTCCGCGATATGAAAAAGTTTTAAAAATGACGCATGAATAAGAAGGGTCGCAAGCGCGGGCCCCAGTACAAAACCAATTCCAAATGCGGCGCCAATCATTCCCATTCCCTTGGCCCGGTCTTCAGGTGTAGTCACATCCGCTACATACGCTTGAGCCGTTGAAATATTTCCACCCATGACACCTGCAAGCAAGCGCGAGACAAAAAGAACGGTAAAAGAATTAGAGAACGCAAACAAAAGATAAGCAAGCGACGAACCGAAGGTGCTGATCAGCATAATCGGACGTCTTCCTAATTTATCCGAGAGCCCGCCCCAGAAAGGAGAAAAAATGAGCTGCGCCAAAGAATAAATACTGTAAAGAAGACCAATCTGAAACGCGGTCACATGAAAAACGGAGGCATAAAATGGAAGTAATGGGAGTACAATCCCAAAACCCATGAGGTCGATCAAAACAGCGAGAAAAACTGTGAACAAAGCTCCGGATTTTTGATTCATGGTGAGGAACTGCTACTTTCCGAGGACGCAGGCAAAAATAAGCGGAGCAACAATTGTGGCGTCTGACTCAATCACAAAACGCGGCGTGTTGGCGTCCAATTTTCCCCAAGTTATTTTTTCATTGGGAACTGCGCCGCTATAAGATCCATAGGACGTTGTGCTGTCTGAAATCTGGCAGAAATAACCCCAAAGTTTGCATTTCTCTTTTAAATCCTGTTCAATCAGCGGAACCACACAAATCGGAAAATCTCCCGCAATCCCGCCTCCGATTTGGAAAAATCCAAGCGACGTATCGACGGTCATCGTCTGATACCACTTCACGAGAAACGCCATTAATTCATAACCGGATTTCACGACGTTGAAATTTGAAATATTTTTCTTCATGACATTCGCGACAAACACATTCCCGAGCGTTGAATCTTCCCATCCAGGCGCAAAAATGGGAATTCCTTTTTCACACGCGGCGAGAATCCAGGAGTGTTTGGGATCAATCTGATAATGTTCTTTAAGTTCCCCGCTTCTTAATAATTGATACAAATATTCGTACGGAAAATAACGTTCACCGGATTGGTCCGCTTTCTGCCAATACCGGAGAAGTTTGCGTTCAATTTTCCGCATCGCTTCTTCTTCAGGAATGCACGTATCCGTCACCCGGTTCATCCCCCGGTCGAGCAGTGCTTTCTCTTCCTTCGCGGTCAAATTCCTATAGCCGGGAACCCGCTCATAATGGTCGTGCGCGACCAGATTAAAAATGTCTTCTTCCAAATTGGCGCCCGTACAGCAAATCCCGTGAATTTTTTCGCTTCGAATCATTTCCGCGAGTGTAATTCCGAGCTCAGCAGTACTCATGGCGCCGGCCATGGAGAGAAACATTTTCCCGCCTTGTCTTAAATGTTTGATGTACGCCTCAGAAGCATCTGTCACAACAGCGGCATTAAAATGCTTAAAATTTTGTTTGATGAAATTCTGGATGGTTTTTTCTTTTGACTTCAGTCGCGTGGTTTCTTTGAGTCCCATAAGAACCTTCTACTAATAAATATGTCGGCACTAATATAACAAACTTTTGCTAAAAATAGCTACAATTATTTAACTTTTTTTGAAATTTTTTGAAAAATGATAAAAAATCTAAAAAACTAAACGATTGCGGGTTCTTCGTGGGTGACGCAGTGAATTCCGCCCAAACCGTGCACAAGAATTTCGGAACGGATTCCAATAACAGAACGGCCGGGGAAAAGAGAGCGAAAAACTTTTAAAACTTCTTTATCATTCGGATCTTTAAAAATCGGAACCAAAACCGCGGAATTTGAAATATAAAAATTTGCGTAACTTGCCGGAAGCGGTTTCCGCGAAGCATAAAGAGGTTTCGGCATCGGAAGATCAATCACCGTTAGTTTTTTTCCGTCCTGGTCCGTTGCATTTTGCAGACGTTTTTTATTTTCAGAAAGCACTTTGAAGTTGGTATGTTTAGGGTTTGATTCAACCGCGCATACCACTGTATTCGGATTCACAAAGCGCGCAATATCATCGATATGACCGTCCGTATCATCCCCTTTAATTCCCTCTCCAAGCCATACGGTGCGCCCTACTCCCAGATAAGTTTTAAGGTAAGCTTCCACCTTTGTTTTATCAAAACCGGGGTTCCGGTTTGGATTTAAAAGACATTCTTCTGTCGTCAGAACAGTTCCTTTTCCATTCACATCAATGGAGCCACCTTCCAGCACAATGCCGGGCTCAAACGTCATGATTTTAAGCCAATCTACAATCTTTTTGGACGCTTTGTTATCTAATTGGTGTTCCTCATATTTAGCGCCCCATGCATTAAAAATCCAATGGTTCACGGCAATTTTTGTTTTGGAAGTTCCGGACGAAAGAACAAAATTAGGACCGTAATCACGAATCCATGCGTCTGTAGTCGAAATCCGGAGGAACGTAATTTTTGAAAAATCTATTTTCTTTTTGGAAAGTTTGACGCGCACTCTATCTTCTTCGGGGGCACCATTCACGAGAAGCCGGATTTTCTCGCCTCGAAGAACTTCTGAAATCATTTCCGCGTAAAGGTCTTCTATTTTAGAAATATTGGGCCAAGTTTCGGCATTGTGCGGCCACGCGAGCCAGGTGGCCTCATGCGGCTCCCATTCGGCGCACATCCGATAAGTTTTAGGTGCCGTGTGTGTTTTGATGGGTAAAGGTTCCATAATTTTCATAATTTGACAGGAACAGATTTTGAAACAGCAATTCTTTTATAAAATTCGCTTCTTCTATCTCGAAAAAATGGCCACGCTTTTCTCATTTCATCAATGCGCAATAAATCACAGGTCGCGATTAAAATTTCTTCTTGGCTTCGACTCGCCTCCGCAATCATTTCTCCGAAAGGACCTGAAACAAACGAACTTCCCCAGAAACGGAGATTATTTTCCGTTCCCACACGATTTGTGGCCGCTACATATAAATGGTTTGCAATTCCATGAGAACGCTGGATCGTCTGCCACGCCGAACGTTCTGTTTCGAGTTCATTATCCTTCCGCCGGGTATCCCAGCCGATTGCCGTCGGATAAAATAGAATATCCGCCCCCTCGAGCGCGGCGAGCCGAGCGCCTTCAGGGAACCACTGGTCCCAACAAATAAAAACACCAATTTTTCCGTAGACTGTTTTGAATACTTTAAAACCAAGATTCCCCGGCGAAAAATAAAACTTTTCGTAAAAACCAGGGTCGTACGGAATGTGCATTTTACGGTACGTTCCAAGAAGTGCCCCGTCTGTATTGAAAACAACCACCGAATTATAGTAAACGCCCGTCTTCGCTTTTTCAAAAATAGGAGCAATTAATACAATTTTATTTGCCTTGGCTACTTTTGAGAGCTCTTGGGTGGTAGGTCCCGGAATTTTCTCCGCAAATTCGAAATATTTAAATTCTTTCTCTTGAGGGAAATAATGCGTAAGAAAAAGTTCCTGAAGGCAAACAATTTGAGCGCCTTTTTGTTTGGCGCTTTTAATCTTTGAAATGGCGTGCTTTAAATTCTGATGACAATTCACGCCTGACTTCATCTGAATCAAACCGAGAGTCACTCGAGTCCTTTTTCGTTTCATGATTTTCTGGATTTAGCGAGATCGACCAAATGTCTGAAAACGCGCGCTTGAATCGGATCTTTCGGTTGACGCTCAGGGTGCCACTGGACAGCAATCATATTCGCCGGGCCTTCAATGGCTTCGGGGATTCCGTCTTCTGCAACAGCTGTAACGGTGAGTGTGCGTCCGATTTTCTTGGCGGCCTGATGATGACTGCTCATCACTTTAAAATTGGTTTTCCCAAAAATTTTGTGACAGAGCGAACCTTCTTTCACATTCACCGAGTGAAGAGGTTCTTTTTTGCACCTGTGATCCCGCGCACCCTTCACTTCCATTTCAATATCCTGATGAAGGGTTCCACCGTAAATCACATTGAGAAGCTGCATCCCGTAACAAATCCCAAGCACCGGAAGTTTCTTTTTTTGGGCCGCTTTGTATAACTTGATTTCAAACTGGGTTCTTCCGTGATAAGTGGGTTTCACCTTCTCACAGGCCCGCTCTTTATAAAAACGGGGGTGAATGTCATCGCCGCCGATAATCACAAGCCCGTCGATGTGCTTGAGGAGTTTCATGATATCTTTCGCGGAAGGATTAATAGGAAGCAGGACCGGAATGCCTCCTGCCTTCTGAATAGCCTCCACATACCGGTAATTGCAGATTAAATCAAATTCCCGGAAACTGGATTTACAGTTGATCACTTCACAGGTGATGCCGATAACGGGTTTCTTGCTCACGGAAACACTTTCCTTTTTAAGACGCTTTGCCGTAACATATTTAAATATATTCTATAAATGTAACTCAAAAATAGGCTTAGATATAGTATAATCTCGCATAAAAAGGACCAAATTTGAAGCAAAAGAAACGCGTAGAAGAAGAAATATCCAAGCATTACGCGAGAAAATTACTCCATTTTCTTTCGAAAAATAAAAGCCGTCTTTCCCCGCTTTTGATTCTGACCCACGATTATCCCGACCCTGATAGCATTTCAAGCGCTTTTGCACTCAGATATCTTTGTGATCACTTCAAAATTGAATCCAAAATTGTTTACGGAGGCATCATCGGGCGGATGGAAAATAAATCGATGGTGAACATCCTTAAAATTCCGGTTAAAAAACTAAAATCTACTGATTTCAGAAAATATAAAAATTTCGCGTTGATGGATACCCAGCCCGGTTTTCGAAACAATTCGTTTCCGACGGGAATGCGGGCTTCCATTGTAATCGACCAGCATCCTTATGTAACAAAACCGGATGCGGATCTGATTATTGTCGATCCCGATTGCGGCGCCACCTGTGTGATTTTAGCTCAGGCGCTTCTTTTACTGCGAACTGGAATTCCGGCTAATCTCGCTACAGCCCTTATCTATGGAATTCTCTCAGACACTTTAAATCTTTACCGCGCGAACCGTTCCGACGTCAGTCAAACTTATATGAATGTTCTGCCGTATTGCGATTTGAAAGCCCTTGCGTTCATTCAAAACCCCTCGCGTTCCCGGAAATTTTTCATGAGTCTATCAAAGGGAATACAAAATGCGATGGTCAGGCGCGGACTCATCATTACACATTTGGGACCGGTCGAAAGCCCGGATTTGGTTGCGCAAGTCGCTGACTTTCTCTTAAGTTATAAAAGAAGGCACTGGTCTCTTTGCACAGGGCACTTTAAAGGAAAATTGCACGTTTCTCTTCGCGCAGTCAATCCTCATGTGGAAGCGGGCGAAGTCTTACGCGGAATTTTTATGAATCGCGGTGAAGCGGGTGGACGCGGCTCCATCGCAGGCGGAAGCTTCTCGGTGGGACAGAATGCGACGCACCATGTTTGGAAGTACGCGGAAGATTCTATCGCTGAAAAATTACTCAAACGCCTCCGGCTTCCCGTTAAAGGCGATTTTTATTATCCATTCCGGACGCAATCATGAGCGTGCAAAAAACATTATTGCCTCTCGTCCGTAAATATTTTGAAAATGACCCTCTCGCTGCAGCCCACAGCCTTGAAGCGATGCCTGAAGAAGAAGCCATCGGAATTCTGAGAACGCTTCCGACTTCTCTTTCCGCACAGGCATTTCCCTATCTCCAGGTTGGTTATGCTGCCGGTCTTTTAAAAGACCTTCCAACGGATATTTGCAATTCCATTATCGAAAAACTTGACCCGCAGCAAGGCGCTATGATTTTCATTAATTTACCGGACACCACCCGAAAAAAATTTCTGGAGCTTTTGCCCGAGAAAATCAAACGGCAAATTCAGGAGCTTCTGACTTATCCGGAACACAGCGCGGGCCGGATGATGTTGACTGATTTTCTCGCATTCCATATCGACGTCAAAGTAAAAGATGCGGTTCATAAAATCCGTACGGTAGCGCGCCGGAAATCTCCGCCATCCTATACTTATGTGGTAGATCATGAAAATCGTTTGGTGGGCGTCCTCAATATGCGCGACCTTTTACTCGCTCCGAATGAAGAAACTCTTGAAACCGTGATGCGGAAAGAAATTTTTACCGTAAACGCATTTATGGACAATGAGCAAGTTGCGGAAGAACTTTCGAAACGAAGATATTTTGCCGCCCCTGTCGTAGACGCGGAAAGCCGACTGCTCGGAATCGTCAAAGCAGAACAGCTGATTGATCAAGGACAAAAAGAAGCCACTGAAGATTTTCAAAAAATGTTCGGTGCAGGCGGCGACGAACGGGTTTCATCACCGGTTAATTTTTCAATCCGCATGCGTCTTCCCTGGCTTTTCATTAATCTTGCCACAGCATTCTTAGCGGGCTGGGTTGTCTCTCTTTTTCAAGGCATCATTGCTAAGGTAACCGTTCTGGCAGTGTACTTACCCATTATCGCGGGACAAGGCGGAAACGGTGGAGCACAATCGCTTGCCGTTGTCATGCGCGGAATTGTCATGCGCGAGATTCCCGCCAACAAAGCATGGCAGCTGACGCTGAAAGAATTCACCATCGGAATTATCAACGGAATTGCAATTGGAATTGTAACAGCGGTTATTGCGGTACTTTGGCATAAAAATCCGGTTCTTGGACTTGTGGTCGGATTTGCCATGATTATTAATCTAGCTGTTGCGGGGCTGACGGGCGCTGCCATTCCCCTGATCATGAAATCACTGGGTTTAGACCCTGCGCAATGTTCGAATATTATCCTGACCACTTTTACGGATGTAATGGGATTCTTCGGACTTTTAGGTCTTGCGACCGTTTTTCAAAAATACTTGATTTAATAAAACTTAGGCGAGACATTGAGTTTGTACAAGAACGACATTTACCTCCCATTTCTCGAAACTTCTACCAAAAAGCAGTGGCATCAAATCGGCCTCCAAAGACGCGCCGGCGTTTCAGTTCCGCTATTTTCAATTCACTCCAAACATAGTGTAGGAATCGGAGAAATTCCCGATCTCAAACTCCTCGCGGATTGGTGCGTAAAAACAAACATGAGCATTATTCAGCTTCTCCCAATGAATGATGTCGGCTTTGAATTCAGACCCTACGATGCCCAGAGCGCTTTCGCGCTAGAACCCATGTATCTTTCGCTTGAAAGTCTGGCGGACATTGATGTTAAAAAATTCAAAAAAGAAATTGGTGAACTCAAACAAAAATTTCCGGCAGGACGCCCAAAAGTAGATTACAAAATTAAAGCCGCTAAATTGATGCTGCTTAAAAAAATATTTGAAGGATTCAAACATTCCGAATCATTTGAAACATTTAAAAAATTAAATCTCTATTGGCTTCATGATTACGCGCTTTTTAAAGTGATCAAGGAAAAAAATGGCAGAAAAAGCTGGGAAGACTGGCCTGCCGCTTTAAAATCAAAAGATACCGTACTTTTGAAACAGCTTTCTTCTGACTGGGCTTCTGAAATCGAGTTTCACAAATGGCTCCAGTGGCAGCTTTCCTGTCAAATGAAGGCCGCAAAAAATTACGCCAATCAAAAAAAAGTTTTAATGATGGGCGACATTCCTTTCTTGGTTTCGCGTGACAGTGCGGACGTTTGGGCAAATCAGGATTATTTTAAACTCGATCTTTCATCGGGCGCTCCCCCCGACGGTTTCTTCGCGCACGGCCAACTTTGGGGAATGCCTCCGTATGCTTGGGATAAAATTGCGGCACGTAGTTACGATTACATGATCCAGAAATTAAAATACGCAGAGAATTTTTACGATATTTTCCGAATCGATCACGTCATCGGAATTTTTAGACTTTGGACAATTCCCCGTTCAGAACCGGCGGAGAGTGGTGCCTCCAACGGATTTTTCTATCCTCGGGATGAAAACGTATGGGAAACTGAGGGTAAAAAACATCTTTTGGAAATGATCCGGAACACCACCATGCTTCCTTCGGCGGAAGATTTGGGTGTTGTCCCTCAGTGCGCGTTCCGTGTTTTGGAAGAATTCGGAATTCCGGGCATGGACATTCAGCGGTGGAAAAGAAATTGGGAGAATAACTATGAATTCACAGCACCCGATGCGTACCGCAAGGATTCCATCTCTGTCATTTCAACTCACGATATGGCTTCTTTTGTGGGCTGGTGGACATTCGAAGCAGGCGCGATTGATGAGGAACTTTTCAAAAGAAAATGCGTTTCCCGCGGAATTTCTTTTGAAGAGGTAAAAAGCAGACTTTTTGATGTCGAAAAATCCGCGCATGGAAAACTCCGATGGAAAAATGGGATTCTGAACAAAGAGCAACTCATTCAGATTTTGGGAAAACCCGAATCGGAATTAAAAGATTTTGTGGATATGTATTTCGGAACTTATCAGGAAAAGAATAAATTTTTGAATTATCTGGGACTTTTGGACGAACCGGCGGAACCAAGCATTATCCAATTGGTAAGGGCTGCGCTTGAAAAAGCGGCCCAGGCCCGTTCCATTTTCAGCATTCAACTTCTTCAAGACTGGCTGTCGCTCACTCCTGAATTCGAATGCAATCCTTGGAACTTTAGAATCAACTTTCCCGGGATTGTGAGTGATTCCAATTGGTCAATTGTCATTCCCTTTTCACTTGAAAAAATGTTAACATTGAATACGAATCAGGTAATTCGTAAAATCAATGCCGATGCCGATCGTTCATAACTCAATGGAACAGCTCACGCATGTCTAAAGAACTCTATCTTTGCATTCACGGCCATTTCTATCAGCCGCCCCGCGAAAATCCCTGGATTGAAAAAATTGAACTTCAAAGAAGCGCCGCGCCTTTTCATGATTGGAACGAGCGCATCCATCACGAATGCTACCGCCCGAACGCTTTCGCGCGCGTCTTGGACGACAAAGGTTACATCATCAATTTGGTCAATAATTACGAAGGAATCAGTTTTAATTTTGGCCCTACTCTTTTTTCCTGGCTAGAAAACGAGCATCCGAAAGCATATCACCACGTTATTCACGCAGACGAAACCAGCAGAAAACAGCATGGTGGACATGGTAACGCCATTGCGCAGGTCTACAACCACATGATCATGCCTCTTGCGAACGGGCGGGATAAAATCACGCAAGTGCGCTGGGGAATTGACGATTTCAAACATCGCTTCAAAAGAAACCCGGAAGCGATGTGGCTTCCCGAAACCGCGTGCAACGAAGAAACGCTTGAAGTTTTGGTTCAGGCAGGCATGAAATATGTGATTCTGGAACCGAATCAAGCGGAAGCAATTCGGCCTCTTGACGGCAATGAATGGCAAAGTGTCGCCGGCGGAACCATCGATCCAAAACAGCCCTACCGGTTTTTTCTTACCAATCAGCCGGAAAAATATATCGATATTTTTTTCTACGACGGTCCGATCGCGAAAGACTCCGGTTTTGGAGACCTTTTATTTGATGCAAAAAGATTTATGGATCGAATAGAAGGCGCTATTGATCAGAAACGTGAAGGCCCCCAGCTTATTCATATCGCAACCGACGGCGAAACCTTTGGACACCACAGAGCATTTGCGGATCGCGCGCTTGCTTATCTCATCAGCATTGAAGCGATAAAGCGCGGTTATAAAATTGTGAACTATGCGGAATATTTGGAAAAATTTCCTCCCCGCTTCGCGGTCCGACTCGCACCGGGCGAAGAAAATTTAGGAACTTCTTGGAGCTGTTCGCACGGAGTTAAACGCTGGAAAGATCATTGCGGATGCCGAGGAGAAGGTCCGAGTGAGTGGAATCAGAATTGGCGAAAACCGCTCCGAGAAGCGCTCGATTGGCTTCGGGATGAACTTTCCCATATTTTTGAATCCAAAGGACACGAACTTTTAAAAAATGTCTGGGAAGCCCGCAATGATTACATTCAAGTGGTGCTGAACCGTTCCGAAAAAAGTTTCTATGAATTTTTCCATCGACATGCCAAAAGAATATTGTCAAAAAAAGAAGTGACGGCTGCTCTCAAATTACTCGAAATGCAGCGCCACGCCATGCTCATGTATACAAGTTGCGGCTGGTTTTTCACCGAAATTTCAGGTATCGAAACCGTCCAAATTATTCAGTATGCGGCGCGCACGATTCAAATCGCGAAAGAAATCTCCGGCGTTTCCCTTGAAGAAAAATTTCTTGAGAGATTAAGTGCTGCTAAAAGCAACGTGGCTCAATTTAAAGACGGTCGGGTGATTTACGAAAAACTGGTGAAACCCGCATTTGTTTATTTTGATAATGTCATTTGTTATTACGCGATCGATTCCATTTTCGAAGAATTTGAACAAAAGGACAATTTTAAGCTCTATTGTTTTGACCTTCACGTTCCCCACCAACGCAAAGAGTCTTACGGGAATTTGATTTTGAATTTCGGACGGATCAAAATTACGTCCCGAGTTACCTTGAAGGAATACGACGCTATTTTTATTGTGCTCAAATTCGGGGTTTATGATTTCCGCTGTTCTATTAAACCTTTTTCAAGCGTAAGCGATCTGGAACAAATTGAAAAACGTCTTTTTGATAGTTTCCACAAAGCGCACATTGTGGAACTCATGCGAATTATTGATGATCTGTTTGGCGAAAAATATTATTCGATCCGCGACCTTCCGCTCGAATGGAGAATTAAGGTTATTTCCATTTTAACCAAAGAATCGATTCAAAGCATTAATGAGGCTTACGACCGCCTCTACGAAGACAACCGCACCATGAATGAAATTTACCGCTCCATCAATCTTCCGATTCCCGAGGAAGTCCGCTACGCTGCCCAGCACACCTTGAGAAGAAGGGTGGTGAATGGAATTTATGATTTGATTAAAAAACATTTTGATACGAAAAAAGCGCCGCGTGTTGCCCGTTTAATCGATCTTGCAAAAGAACTCAACGTGGAACTCAATCAGGAAGAAATGCAGGTCGTTCTGACCCAAAAATTATCGGAAAGAACGAAAGAACTTGCTGACAACGTACGGGAAGAACTCCTTGCGGAGTGTATCAGCATTCAAAAAATAGCCAAGAAGGCAAATATTCAATTGGATGAGCGTGATGCGCAGGATCATTTATTTCTTCTGCTTAAGAAATGGCATCAAAATCCGGAACTGATGGCAAAAATTTCCACAGAAACTGTAAACGGAATTTTGAAATTGGCAAATAGTATCTGGATTAATCCGAAAGAACTCAAAAAAGATCTGCAGAAACTTTCGTCTTAGGGCAGAAGCGCTTAGAAAAGCAGGCTCCAATTTTCTAAGTTTAGTTCGTCCGAAGAGAGACGATAATTATCTTAATCATGACGATGCTTGATTTTGCCATTCTTTCCTTTGGTTCCCTATTCGCCATTGTAGACCCAATTTCTCTTGTGCCTACATTCCTCGCCATGACTCAAAAAGATACTGTAAAGGAAAGAGTCCAAATGGCGGGTGTCGCATCCTGCGTTACTTTTCTGATTTTGTTCCTATTTTCGATAGCGGGCGGATTCATTTTTAAGGCCTTTGGAATTACGCTTCCCGCCTTTGAAACTGCGGGTGGAGTCATTTTGATGATGATTGCGCTCGACATGTTAAAAGCAAGACGGACTGCCGTCAAAGAAACGCCTGAGGAACAGGCGGAAGGAAGCAATAAAGACGATATTGCTGTCACTCCTCTCGCAATTCCCATGTTGGCGGGACCGGGCGCGATTACAGCCGTTACTCTTCTCGGAAGTAAAGCAGTCGGATTACAGCTTCAGCTCGTACTCTCCGCAAATATTCTTTTAATATCAATTTTAACGTTTCTGATTTTACGGTTTGCGGCAATGCGCTCTTCTCTGTTAAGCGGAATCGGAATTAAAATCTTCACACGTTTGATGGGACTTTTGCTTGCGGCAATTGCCGTTCAATTTATATTAAACGGCCTCAAAGAGAGTTTAGGAATAATTTCTCACGTCCCGCTGTCTTAATTCTTGCCCTCCGGAACTTTTCAGATCTCCTGAACTATTTTGACGAAGCAGCATAATCTCTAAATTTTGGCGGGCTTCCGGATAATCGGCACGCAGACGAAGCGCTTCCCGGAAATGACGAATGGCTTCATCAAATTTACCGTGTCTCGCCAAAGCAATTCCTACATTATTCTGCGCTTCCGCATTGATCGGATCCAGCTCCAACGCTTTTCCATAATAATTGGCTGCTGCGTCAAATTTTCCCTCTTTTTCCAGAACGAAACCCATATTATTGTATGTGCGCGGGATAGGTTTCCGCTCAAGCGCCTTCTCGAGATACGCGCGCGCTTCGTCTAAGCGATTTTGACGGATGAAGAGAGTTCCCAAATCATTATAAGCTTCCGCATACAAAGGATCGATCTTAATCACTATTTGATATTGCCGGATCGCTTCTTCGGTTTTTCCTTCAAGAGAGGATAGATAGGCCAGATTGTAATAAGGCTTCATATAATAAGGCAGTGTTTGAATCGCCTTTTCAAATAATTTCTTTGCTTCCGTGTATCTTTTTTGTTCCATCAAAGCGGTCCCCAAATTATTCATGGCAAGCGCGTCCCATTCAGAAACGCGCAGCGCCTGTCTAAAAACCGTTTCGCTATTTTTCCAATAACCAATTTGAATCCACGAACGGACAAATAAAAAAATGAAAATAATTGTGATGATTGCGGCGGATAAATTCTTTTTGGCCGAACCCTGATTTTTAAGTGCATCATGAATTCCCCAGGTCACTACAATAAAAACTCCGCTAATCGGCACATACAAATACCGGTCTCCCATCACCGGCAAGACCACGGAAGGAAGGAGCGCTATCAAAAACCAAAACAAACCGAATGTCACATAAGGGCGTTTTACTCTGAAGCGCCAGCTCATAGCAAATAAGAGAGTTAAAAATAAAAAAGCGATTGAAATTCGGAGCGAAGCAAACATCGTTCCAAAATTTGTGTTTCGAATTCCGAGATGCGCCAGATCGCAGGCAATCAGAAAATAATCAAGATAAGAGACGAAAGCTTTCAGGATCACTTGAGACGGGGGGAGATAACTCATCGCGTCTCGTGATTGTGTTCGGGCAAATAGAACAATCATAAAAATTGAAAGCAGTAAAAATGGAATTTTATCCGCTAAAATTTTCCCTATTTTCTCATTTTGAAAACGTTTGAGCGGCCAGAAATCAACCAGGATTAAAAGGACGGGCATCGTGACAAACAGCGGTTTTGAAAGTAAGCTTGCCGCACAAAGTAAAATTGAAATCCAATATAACTTTCCTGATTTCTTTAAAACAGAATCACAATAAGTAATCATGCACAGAAAACCAAAAAAAGTGCATAAAACATCTTTGCGGGATGTTACCCACGCAACTGCTTCTGCTTGAACCGGATAAATGGCAAATAAAAGAGCAACGAAAAAACTCCGCCAAAAAGCGCCGGTTATTTTCCGCAAAAAAAGAAAGAGCAAAAACACATTCAATGCATGAAAAAAAACATTCATTAAATGATGAGATGCGGGATTTAAGCCAAAGAATTGAATGTCACAAAGTCTCGAGATCGCGGTAAGCGGCTGCCAATAATCCAAATTCTCTGCGGGCTTGATTAAATCTGCTTCAAATGCCCACTTAATACCGGAAAGCGTCAACCCCTTTTGGATATGAGGATTTTTGACAATATAAAGATCGTCGTCAAAATTGATGAATTCAAAATGACGGACTTGAGAGAAGAGGGCGAACGTAGTTAAAATGAGAAATAGAAAAGCGAAATAGTGGGACTGCGACGGCAGCTTAAGCGATTTCACTTTTTAAGTGATAAAACCCGGCAAATACTTTTGGATCAATGAGAAGACCTTCTTTTTCTTTTTTGTGGATCCACGTTTCAACTTCGTCTAATTTGACAACGTGAACCGTGATATTTTCGGTAGTGTCTCCCCCGCCTTCGGCAACTTTTCGAACACCTTTCGCACAAAAGGTGTGCATGATATCAGAAGTGGACGCGGAAGAAATAGGGCCGTTGCCAATACAATTGATCTGGTCTGCTTGATATCCCGTTTCCTCCAAAAGTTCCCGCTTAGCCGCTTCCGCTAAGCTTTCGCCGTCGTGTCCGTTAGCGCCATCGGCAAGACCGCCCGGAAATTCAATGACTCGTTTTCCAACCGGGACGCGGAGCTGCTCCACTAAAACCACTTCTCGGTTTTCAGTCAGCGCAAGAATCACCACAATTCCACAGTGGTTAATTCTTTCCACATATTCCCAACCGTCAACAGACACCAATCGTTTGAATTTGCCTTCATGAAGCGTTATTTTTTTCATATGCATGATCATACCCTAACAAATTCGTAAATTCCAGTAATGTTGATTTTGTTTTTTCGTAAAGGCTGTTGAAAACTCATATTGAAAGTTTTGAAACCAGATCCGCAACTTCTTTCGAAATTCGCTCGACAAACACCTGCTGTTTTGTGTCTTTGAAAGCACCATCCGGTTGAAACGCTTCATGTGCCCTTGAAACTGCGAGCTGGTTTGGAATCACAAGCACTCTAATATTACCAAGAATAGAGCGAAGCGTCACAAGCCCCCTCAAACCGCCCAATCCCCCGGGAGACGCGCTCATAATGCCGGCAACCTTCTTCTCAAAACATGCAAGATCCTTTTCTTCCGGAAGCGGTCTTGACACCCAATCAATTGTGTTTTTTAGAACGCCTGAAATTGAACTGTTATATTCGGGAGACGCAATCAAAAACCCTCCGTGCGCAATAAAAAGCTGTTTAAGTTTTTTTGCATTTTCAGGCAAGCCCTCTTTTACTTCTAAATCACCGTCATAAAGAGGAAGCGGATAATCCCTCAAATCAATTAACGCGACTTCCGCACCGGCTTTCTTGGCGCCTTCCGCCGCAACGCGGATTAATTTTTTATTATAAGAGTCTGTCCGTGTACTGCCTGCGAATGCTAAAATTTTTGGTTTCGTCATTAAAAATCTCCTGTTTAAGCTAAATCAAAAAGTAAAAAGTG
>ORMF011891489.1_pt1 | contig 15486 bp, 13 predicted proteins | sample 1779871 | NCBI WGS metagenome assembly ORMF01 (sample SAMEA104232316, study PRJEB22302) | groundwater metagenome | biome: forest; feature: aquifer; material: groundwater | place: USA | collected 2011-08-07 | depth 5.4 m | reverse complement strand
CCCCAACCGCGCCATGCGGCGCGCAGTTGGATTCAAAGACGCCGATTTCAAGAAGCCGATCGTCGGCATTGCCAACGGCTACAGCACCATCACGCCGTGCAACCTCGGCCTGAACACTTTGGCAGAACGCGCGATCGATTCCCTGCGAAAGGCGGGGACGATGCCGCAGGTATTCGGCACCATCACGGTCAGCGATGGGATCTCGATGGGCACCGAGGGCATGAAGTACAGTCTCGTGTCGCGCGAAGTGATCGCTGATTCGATTGAGACCGTGTGCCAGGCGCAGTGCGTCGATGGTCTAGTCGCCGTGGGAGGCTGCGACAAGAATATGCCGGGCGCGATGATCGCCATCGCGCGCTTGAACATTCCGTCGATCTTTGTTTATGGCGGCACGATCAAAGCCGGGCACTACAAGGACGCAGACCTTACCATCGTCAGCGCGTTCGAGGCCGTTGGCCAGTACTATGCGAACCGGATCGGCGAAGAAGAGTTGCGCCAGGTCGAGCGCCACGCTTGTCCCGGAGCAGGCTCCTGCGGCGGAATGTACACTGCGAATACGATGTCGTCGGCTATCGAGGCGATGGGAATGAGCCTGCCGCATTCGTCAACCATGGCCGCGGAGGACGCGGAGACAGCCGTGACCGCCGCGCGTTCCGGCTATGTCCTGGCCGACGCAATTCAAAAGGAAATCCGGCCGGACAGGATTCTAACCAGGCAAGCTTTTGAAAACGCGATCGCGGTTGTCATGGCGGTTGGCGGTTCGACCAACGCCGTTCTGCACCTACTGGCAATCGCGCACGCCGCTGGGGTACCACTGTCTCTTGACGACTTTGAGCGAATTCGCGAACGCGTTCCCGTTCTGTGCGACCTGAAGCCCTCGGGACGCTACGTGGCAACCGATCTACATCAGGCAGGCGGCATTCCACAGGTGATGAAGATGTTGCTCGTGCACGATAGATTGCACGGCGAGGCGCTTACTATCACCGGGCAAACTGTAAGCGACGTACTGAGAGACGTGCCGGCCGAGCCGCGGCCCGATCAGAACGTAATCCATCCGTGGGAGAAGCCGCTTTATCAGCAGGGACACCTGGCAATCTTGAAAGGTAATTTGGCAACTGAGGGAGCAGTTGCGAAGATCACCGGGGTTAAGAATCCGAAGATTTCCGGACCGGCCCGCGTCTTCGACTCGGAAGAGAGTTGTCTGAAAGCAATTCTTTCCGGAAACATCAAACCCGGGGACGTGGTCGTCATTCGCTATGAAGGGCCCAAAGGGGGCCCCGGCATGCGCGAGATGTTGGCCCCCACCTCTGCGATCATTGGCGCAGGTTTGGGGGACGCCGTCGGTTTGATTACCGATGGACGATTTTCCGGCGCGACGTATGGGATGGTCGTCGGTCACGTCGCTCCTGAGGCGGCAGTAGGTGGTGGAATAGCGCTGGTCGAAGAAGGCGACTCCATCATAATCGACGCAGAAGCTCGTCTACTGCAATTGAACATCTCAGATGTGGAATTCGAACGTCGTCGGGCGGCATGGAGTCCGCCCCCACCACGTTACCGGCGCGGCGTACTGGCAAAGTATGCCGGTCTGGTATCGAGCAGCAGTCTCGGTGCGATTACCGATGGGGCAGATGGTGAAGCAAACATTGACGTAGTAAGGTAGGAACAGTTCGGCGACGGATGGAGCGCGGACATCTTGTCCGCAATTGAGCGCGAAGCGCGAACCTGTTGAGACGGGCGAAGCTTCGCAGGATATGAGCGGCCTTCGCCCGCTGGCGGACAGGATGTCCGCGCTCCATTAAGCGTAGGACATCACCCTGAAGCTCGAAGAGAATTGAAATGAGCATTGATGATTGGCGTTCGCGGATTGACGCGCTTGATGGCGAGTTGCTGCGCCTGCTCAACGAGCGCGCCCGCATCGCTCTTAAGGTGGGCGAGTCGAAAAAGGAAGCGGGCGCATCGCTTTGCGATCACACGCGCGAGCGCGAAGTAATCGAACGCATGCGTGAAGCCAACGAGGGCCCCCTGGACGATCGGGCAATTATAGAACTCTATCGGGCCATCATTCACGAGTCCCGGCGAATTCAAAGTCTGGCAACCCAGCCGAACCAGGCAGGATCTGCGCTCCATCTTCCAGGGCAGGAGAACGGATCGGTGCGCGTTGCCTTTCAAGGCGCCCGAGGGGCGTTCAGCGAAGAGGCTGCGGTCAAGCTCCTCGGCGAAGACGTGACGCTCGTGCCGCGGGCCACTTTCGAGTCTCTGTTCAATGCGATTGATGATCGAGCCGCGGATTGCATCCTGGCGCCCATCGAGAACAGTCTTGCCGGTTTCGTTCACGCGTGCTACGACCTGCTCCTGGATAGCAAGCTGTACGTTTCAGGCGAAGTCATTATTCCCATCAATCACTATTTGATCGGTTGCTCGGGAGCATCACTTGCAGGAATCACCGCGGTCGAATCGCATCCGGTGGCGCTTGATCAATGCCGCCGTTTCCTCGCGGCACATCCGCAAATCCACCGGATCGCGGCAGAAGACACGGCTGGTAGCGTGGCGCGGGTTGTGGCGCAGGGCGATCCAACCCACGCCGCGATCGCCGGCAAACGCGCAGCAGAGCGATACGGTGGAGTGATTCTCCGTGAACACGTGGAAGACAGCAGCGAGAATTTCACACGCTTCCTGCTGCTCACGCCATCGGCGGAATTTTTGGAAGGGGCCGACAAGCTGTCTCTGGTCATCGAACTTCCACACCAACCGGGCGCGCTGCACAATGCGCTCGATCCGTTCGCGCGACGGGGCATTGACTTGCTCAAGATCGAGGGTCGTCCCGTCAAGGGCCGCCCGTGGGAATACTGCTTCTATCTGGATCTGCGCAGTTCTCCCAATGACGTCGAGTTGACAACCGCCCTGAACGAACTGCGCGATCGCCGCGTGGAGACTCGAATTCTGGGGGCCTACCGATCGGCGGTTGTGCCGGCAGGTTAATGAAGTCAGAACCGTCCGGTAGCGGGCGGTTGATCCTGTGGATACATATCTGGTAAAGCAGATCAACCGCTACCATAGACGGTTCTGACCGCGCTCGATGCGGGCACCCGCGATCCAGCGACCAGAAACGTGAAGTCAAAAACTGATGATCCTAATTCTAACTCCTAACATCAGACCGGAAAGCGAAGTGTACCGGCAATTGATGGCGCACCTCTCGCGCTTACCGAACATTCAGTCACGCGTCCACCAGGAGCAGGGCGCCGAGCAAACGTTGACCGAGATCTACCTGATCGGAAATACGCTGGCAATCCCGGTTGAGGAAATGAAGGCGTTGCCAGGCGTTGAACGGGTAGTGCGTGTGTCCGAAGAATATCGCGTTCTCGGGCGGCATAAGGACGACGATCGGCCGGCGCACTTCGAGTATCAGGGACTACGCTTTGGTCAGGACACGCTGCATGTCTTTGCCGGATTGTGTGCGGTCGATACCCCGGAACACGTCGAGATGATGTTGCGAGCGCTGCGCGATAACGACCAGGTCTGCACGCGCATGGGCGCTTATAAGCCACGGACCAGTGCGTACTCGTTCCAGGGGCGAGGCAAGGAGTGCTTGCCTTACGTCTTTGAGCTGGCGGGTAAGTACGGAATCAAAGTCATCGCCATGGAGATTACACATGAGATGCACATCGATGAGATCAACGAGGCGTTGCACCAAACCGGTAACCCCACCGGAGTGTTGCTTCAGATTGGTACCCGCAATACGCAAAACTTTGAGCTCTTAAAGATAGTGGGACGGCAGCAGGACTATCCCGTTCTGCTCAAGCGCGGATTTGGAATTACTTTGACTGAGTCTCTGCACGCGGCCGAGTATCTCGCCAGTGAGGGCAATCGGAAAGTGATCTTCGGACTAAGAGGTATTAAATCAAATCTTGGCGATCCGCACCGCAACTTCGCCGATTTCGCGCATGTGCCGGTGGTGAAGGCTTTGACGCGGATGCCAGTCTGTGTCGATCCGTCGCACTCCGTGGGATCGCGCCGGGTTGGACCGGAAGGCATCCTTGACGTAATGCATGTGACCGCTCAGGGTGTCATCGCCGGGGCCAACATGGTCCTGGTGGATTTCCATCCCGCGCCGGGTCAGGCACTGGTCGACGGGCCGCAGGCGTTGCTGTTGGAAGAGCTGCCCGGATTCCTCGAAGATGTTCGAATTTCTCGAGAGGCTTACGAGAAGCGTCTTGCCCTGGCTCAACGCTCCACTAATAGCGGCAAGCCCGTTGCCGTTCAATCCACCAAAGTCGGGTAGTGACGGAGGTTAACATGGCAGTACGGGCGCTCGTGAATCACGCGCAAGATGCGCATACCACACTCAACCTGAATCACCCCTCGGAGTTGTTAAGGCACCAGCCAACTTCAAACGAGTTTCGTTACCTGACGGTAATTCAATGAGTCTCGTACTCAGTCAGACGACTGTTTTGGATCGAGAGACGAAGAATCCCTCTGAGTTAAGCGAGGTGTTTCAAAAATCGTTTGGCGGCCGGCCGAGCATTTACCGCGCGCCGGGCAGAGTTAATTTGATCGGAGAGCACACGGACTATAACGAAGGCCTGGTGATGCCCGCCGCCATTGATTTTTTCACTTTAGTCGCCATAGGTGTGCGGGAAGATCGCAAACTCGTCGTTCGTTCAGAGAACTTCCTGGAAACAATTGAGCTCGATCTGGATAATCTGCCGGAACGTGCTCGCGGCCATTGGAGCGATTATCCGTTCGGCGTGGCCGTAATGTTGGAGCAAGCGGGTCAACACCTGCCCGGCGCGAACATCCTGGTGCGCGGCGAAGTGCCGATCGGTTCCGGTCTCAGCTCCTCCGCAGCTATTGAAGTTGCAACCGGCTATGCTCTGCTCGACTTCTGTGGCGCGCACATCGATCGGATGGAGCTGGCAAAACTTTGCCAGCGAGCTGAAAACGAGTTTGTCGGAATGCGTTGCGGCCTGATGGATCAGTTCAGCTCCTGCTTTGGACAAACGGACCACGCATTGATGCTCGATTGCCGCCTGCTGGACTACAAACTGCTGGCGCTGCCTGCGTCCGTAAAACTGGTTGTCTGCAATACGATGGTTAAGCATAAACTGGCTGCCAGCGAATACAACACGCGCCGCGCGGAGTGCGAAGAAGGTGTGCGGTTACTCGCCGAACAATTACCCCAAGTACGGTCGATGCGTGATGTGACGATCGATGATCTGGACCAATTTGGTAGCCAGTTTCCCGGCGTGATCAGTAAACGATGCCGGCATGTTGTCAGTGAGAACGCGCGGGTCGTCGCGGCGGCGGCGGCGCTGGAGCGTGAAGACCTGAAAACTTTCGGTCAGTTGATGCGCGAGTCGCATCGCAGCCTGCGTGATGATTACGAAGTCAGCTGTGGCGAGTTGGACTTGATGATGGAGATTGCGAACAAAGCCGAAGGCGTTTTTGGCGCGCGCATGACTGGAGGTGGATTTGGCGGTTGCACAGTCAATCTGGTTCAATCGGACAGCGTCGCTTCTTTCAAAGAAGTCGTTGCCAATGGCTATGCGAAGGCTACCGGCCTTGAACCTGAAATCTATGTTTGCACGGCCGCCCAGGGAGCGGAACGCATAAGTAGCACAGACTTTACTCTGTGAAGCTGCATGGAGGATCACAGACTGAAGTCTGTGCCACGCGATGTCTGAACTTGATTTACACATCCATCCACATCGTCGTTATAACCCGCTGACGCGAGAGTGGGTCCTGGTGTCACCGCAAAGGACCGACCGTCCGTGGCAGGGGCGAGTTGAAGAAGCGAAGCCGGAAAAACTTCCTGAGTATGATCCGAATTGCTATTTGTGCCCGGGGAATGCGCGGGCCGGCAGCGCGCGTAATCCCGCGTACGCCGGGACCTTCGTATTCGAGAACGACTTCGCGGCGCTGCGGCCGGAAACGCCCGCGGAAAAGCTCGAGGAGGGTGTTTTAATCGCGGAGGGCGAGCCCGGTATTTGCCGCGTGGTTTGTTTTTCGCCGCGTCATGACTTAACCATCTCGGCCATGACCCTCGACGAGCTACGTCAGGTAATCGATCTTTGGGTAGCACAATTTCAGGAGCTGGGAGAGCTGCCAACCATAAATTCAGTGCAGATTTTTGAGAATCGTGGAGCGATGATGGGAGCCAGCAATCCGCATCCGCACTGTCAGGTCTGGGCCGAGCAGAGCTTGCCCAACGAAGTGTTGAAGGAAGTCAGTGCGCAGCGCGACTACCACGCTCTGCATGAGGCCTGTCTTTTGTGTGATTATGTCTCGACGGAATTGCTGAAAGCAGAGCGCCTGGTTTGTCAGAATGAGGGCTTTGTCGCCCTGGTGCCTTTCTGGGCGGTATGGCCTTTTGAAACTTTGGTCGTTGGCAGACGGCATACGACGGGTCTGGATCAATTGGGCGAGTCAGAGCGAGATGCCCTGGCTGGTTTGCTTAAGCAGCTGACGTCGGGTTACGACAAATTATTCAATACGGCTTTTCCCTATTCCATGGGCTTTCATCAACGGCCCACTGATGGTCAGAACCATCTTGAATGTCACCTGCATGCGCATTTCTATCCGCCGCTGTTGCGCTCAGCGGCTATACGCAAGTTCATGGTGGGCTATGAACTGTTGGCGATGCCGCAGCGCGATATCACTGCCGAGCAGGCGGCGGCCCGTTTACGAGAGGCGATCAAGATGTGAACAGACCGGCGAAGCTGATTTGACATGAAAGTCACTGGTGACGTATAAAACCACTTGTTTATTGCGTAAGCTGGAAACTTATGGGCTTCGGTGCAACTCATCACCACGCGCACTATCATGCCAACCATCATTGGCACGAGGGCAGCGCGTTGGCGGTTGTGATTCGGAAGCTCAGTTAAGTAAGAAACACACAACCAGGACCTTCAGGAACCCGCTGCCAAACATGATTGGCGGCGGGTTTTTGTTTTGGTCTGACTAACTGAAGGGAACTCTGAACGAGTATCACTGGATAGGCGATTTGTTATCTCCCTTCTCCCGCTGGGCGAAGAGCCGGGGAAGAGGGGCGCAGCCAGGCGGCTCGATAATACTCAAGCCCTCACCCCAACCCTTTCCCAAAGGGAGAGGGAGTCAGGACAACGAAACAGTTTGTGTGGCTTTGAAGCTGATCGCAGACTCAAGTGTTCGATGAACGAGAACGACAAGCTGAATGTCTAATTCAATGTCTGAACCACTCTCCAAAATTCCAAACGGTCTGCGCTATTACTCCGGCCAGGAAGCGCGTCTGAGGCGGACTATCGAAGAAACCGCGATGTCGGTTTTTGACGGTTGGTCCTACGAAGAAGTGATCACCCCAACGGTGGACTATTACTCGCTATTCGAGCGCGGTATGGGTCCCTCAGAGGCTCATCACGCGTTCAGGTTTACCGACACTGACGGGCGTCTGCTCGCCCTCAGGCCCGACGTTACGTCTGGAATTGCGCGCCTAACGGCCACCCTCCTGGCGAAACGGCCGCGGCCTTTGCGTCTCTGCTACGCCGCGCCCGTCTTCCGCCAACAGGGGGAATCACCTATTGAATGGCGAAGAGAGTCAACCCAGATTGGCTGTGAGTTGGTGGGACGGAACAGCACGTCGGCTGACATCGAAGCCTTAGCCATCGCTGCCGAGGTGCTCCAACGCCTACACCTCAATCGCGGTTACGTGATCACGCTCAATGACGTTGAAGTCTTTAACGGCGTGGCTGAAAGTCTGGGTTTCGATTCCGGTTCTCGCGATCAGTTGCGACAACTTGTAGACGGGCGGAACGTGGCAGACCTGGAGCACTTTCTCAGTTCGCACGCGTCAACTGAGGAGTGCCGGGCCTTCGCGCAGGTCATTCGGTTGTCAGGCCGGCTCGAAACGCTCGATAAGGCCCGCCGCGTGATCACCAACTCCCGATCCATCGCCGCGCTTGATCGCCTCGAGAGTGTGTGGCGTATCATCGAGTCCCTTGCCATTTCGGATCGCTTCGAGATCGACCTCGGCGATGTATCGCGGCTCGACTATTACACCGGGCTCACCTTTAAGATCTACATCGAGGGCGCGGGAGCCAGGGTGGGAAGCGGGGGACGCTACGACAATCTGACAGCCAACTTCGGCAAGTCTGAGCCAGCAGTCGGCTTCGTGCTCGATCTGGACGCGCTGGCCGGACTGCTCCTCTCGCGCAACAACGGCATAATGCGCCCGGCGCAGTCGGAAAGAGAAGCGCAACTCGTCATCAACAATGATCAGTCTTCGCTCTTTTCTGAAGCCATCGAGAGGCGAACGCGCGGCGAGCGCGTGTTAATTGGTTCGAGCGAGGTGCTGCCGTGACGCAATTGACGATCGCGATTGCCAAGGGAAGATTACAGCGCCAAACGCTCGAGTTGATCGCGAATTCCGGGCTGTGCGAGACGAGAGATGCGCTCTCGTCTCGTCGTCTGGCAATCGAAGACGAGTCTGGCCGCTTTCGCTTCATCTTCGTAAAGCCCATGGACGTTCCCGTCTATGTTGCCCACGGCATTGCGGACTGCGGCGTTGTCGGACGTGACGTGCTAATGGAGTCTGAGGCTGATCTCTTGCAGCCTCTCACGCTGGACATTGGCCGCTGTCGCATTGTGGTTGCCGCGCCGGCGAATCGTCACAACGATGGCCACGGAATGTTGCGAGTGGCGACAAAGTATCCTCACATTGCCGCCGAGTATTTCGGTGCCCGCGGCCAGCCGGTAGAGGTCATCGAGCTTTCCGGGTCAGTAGAACTGGCGCCCGTCCTGGGCCTGGCTGATTGCATCGTTGACCTGGTCGAAACTGGCAGAACCTTGCACGACAACGGTCTCATCATCGTTGATGTCATTGCCGAATCAACCGGGCGGCTGGTTGTCAACCGCGCCAGCTATCAATTGAAAGCGAAAGCAGTGGGAGCTCTGATTGCTGCCCTGGAAGGAACTGCAGGAGAAGGAGATTTGCGGAGTGATTGAACTGATCTCAAGCAGCGACAAAGACCGTCTCGCGGTTACGCTCGCACGTATTCGTGGCCGCAATGTAGCCCTGGATCCGCAGCTGATGAGCGAGGTCTCAGCGATCATTCAAGAGGTGCGCACACGCGGCGATGCAGCGCTCATCGACTACGCTGCGCGATTTGATGGGTGCGTGCTCCCACCGGAGGGACTACGCCTTGACGAAAAAGTCCTGCGCCGGAATGCTGCTCGCGTGGAATCAAGTGTGCTCGAAGCAATACGCGAGGCCGTCCGGAGAGTTCGCGCTTTTCATGACTTGGAACGCCAGCAGTCATGGGTAGCGGAAACCGAAGTGGGAGTGTTTCTGGGCCAGCGCGTTACAGCTATCGAGCGCGCCGGTTTGTATGTTCCTGGAGGAACTGCCAGCTATCCATCAAGCGTCGTAATGAACGTTGTGCCGGCCCAGGTTGCCGGCGTGGATCGCGTGATAGTCGCCACGCCACCACGCACGCTTCAGGAGAATCCGGCAGTGGCGGCAGCACTGGTTGAGCTGGGTGTGACCGAGGTCTACGCGATGGGCGGCGCGCAAGCAATCGCAGCGCTCGCATTCGGTACGGAGACCGTCCCGCGGGTGGACAAGATCACGGGGCCCGGGAACCGTTACGTCGCCGCAGCCAAAAAACTTGTCTTCGGCGTGGTCGGAATCGATTCGATAGCCGGGCCCAGTGAAGTGGTGATCGTGGCAGACGATACTGCGCGCGCGTCGTATATAGCCAGCGATCTCCTGGCCCAGGCCGAACACAGTGAAGATGCTTCAGCGATACTCCTGACCACTAGTAGCGCGCTTGCCCGGGAAGCGGTCCGCGAACTGGCAATCCAGACGGCCCGACTTTCCCGCGCCGGGGTGATTGAACAATCACTAGCTCGGTACGGCGCAATTATTGTTGTCGATGACATGGAAGAGGCCTGCGCGATTGTCAATGACCTGGCGCCGGAACATCTGGAGATTGTGGCCAGGGAAGAAGAAGCGATTGCCTCACGCATTCGCCACGCCGGAGCGATCTTTTTTGGGGACCATACGCCTGAGGCAGTTGGTGATTATCTGGCTGGGCCCAATCACGTCTTGCCGACCGCCGGAGCGGCCCGCTTTTCATCCGGGCTTAGTGTTTACGATTTTCTCAAGCGGACCAATACCGTGAAGTTTTCGGTAGCCGAACTCCGCCGCACTGCGGCCATGATCGCCACGCTCGCTCACGCTGAGGGTCTCGACGCGCACGCGCGGTCGGTGCTGATCCGTCTGGAGGAGAACTGATGACTACCAACCTGGCGAGCATCAAAACGCGTGTACGTGAGTTGCGGCCCTATTCGCTCCGGCACGACCTGGCGCGAGTAAAGTTGAATCAGAACGAAAATCCCTGGGACGCGCCCCTTAAGATCAAGCAGGAGACGCTCAGGCGCATCAGCGAATGCACCTGGTCGCGTTATCCGAGCTTTGCGCCGCAAAGACTGCATGAACGACTGGCTGAGCTGAGCGGATGGAAGGCCGATGGGATCGTCGCGGGTAACGGCTCGAATGAATTAATCCAGGCGCTCTTGATGGTCACCGTCGGAGAAGGAAAACGTGTGCTCATCAACGAGCCGACGTTCGCTCTGTACCGGCAGATCGCTACGGTGTTGGGAGGTGATGTCATCAGTGTTCCACTTAATGCGGAGCTCGGGTACGACATCAACGCGCTGAAAGATACAGTCCACGACTCGCAGCCGGATGTGACCATCGTCTGCTCTCCAAATAATCCCACCGGTTGCGTGCTGAGCGATGCTGATCTGCGCTCGCTGGTCGAATCGTCGAGCGGGCTGGTGATTGTGGATGAGGCCTATCATGAATTTGCCGAGCATACAGTTGTTCCCCTCCTGCGCGAGCATGAAAACCTTGTGGTCTTGCGTACTTTTTCCAAGGCTATGGCTATGGCGGGGCTGCGCACTGGCTATTTACTCGCGGCGCCGGAACTGGCGCGTGAAATCAGCAAGGCCGTGCTTCCATACAACCTGAACGTCATTTCACAGACTGCCGCCGAAGTAGCCGTCGACATGTACGAAGACGAACTCCGCCCGCTGGTGCGGAAGATCATCGCCGAGCGGGAGCGATTGTACGACGTCCTGAGTCGCGTCAGCGGGCTGACTCCAGTGCGCTCACGCGCAAACTTTATTCTGGTGCGATCGGCAATTGATCCAAAGCAGGTCTTCGCGGAATTACTCAACCGGAATATTTTGATTCGCGACGTCAGCGGCTATCCAATGTTGAGCGAATACTTCCGGGTCAGTGTGGGCACGCCGGAGGAGAACGATCTTTTGATTGAGGCATTGAGGGAAATATTTGGAGTGCGGTGAGTTCCCCCCTTCTCCCTTTGGGAGAAGGGTTGGGGATGAGGGGCGTAGCTGTTGAAACCGTAAACCCTCTCCCCAACCCTCTCCCAGTGGGAGAGGGAGAAAGAACTATCCAAAGCGACGGTCGCATCGTTCTCATGAAGCAGTCCATAGGATGAAGGCTATGAAAACATCTAAGACCTCGACGCGGGTTGCGCAGGTCCAGCGTAAAACCAAAGAGACCGACGTGCGGGTCCAGCTCGACCTCGATGGCCGTGGTCAATCCCACATCAGTACCGGGCTGCCGTTTCTTGATCACATGCTCGAGCTCTTTGCCAAGCATGGATTATTCGATCTCAACGTTGCCTGCGAAGGCGATCTGGAGATTGATGACCATCATTCCGTCGAAGATATTGCGATCACCCTCGGTCAAAGCCTGACGCAGGCACTGGGTGATAAAGCGGGCATCAAGCGTTACGGAGAGGCGATCGTGCCAATGGATGAAGCCTTGTGCCGAGCCGTGATCGATCTCTCCGGGCGCTTCTATCTGGTTTACGAAGTGAAGACGCGCCGCCAGAAGATTGGTAACTTTTCGGTTGAGTTGGCCGAACACTTTTGGCGATCGTTTGCGGAAACAGCGAGGTTTAATCTGCATATTGATTGTTTGCGTGGCCGCAACACGCACCACATCCTGGAAGGAACCTTCAAAGCTACCGCGCGCGCTCTACGCCAGGCCGTCGAGCGCGATGCGCGGATCACTGGAGTGCTGAGCACGAAAGGATTGCTTTGACCGTGGCGGCGACAGAACGAGAAGAGTGGCACGACGGAAAGCCATAGGCTTTCCGCACATCGAGCGGCAGAGCTGCAATTCACTCAGCTATTTGCTTATGACCCAAATTGGCATCATTGACTATGGCGTTGGCAATCTCCGTTCAGTCGAAAAGGCGTTTGCCGCGAACGGCTGCACCGCGGTAATAAGTTCCGATGAGAAAGTCCTGCAGCAGTCGGAGCGTTTGGTGCTACCTGGAGTTGGCGCATTCGGCGCTTGCATGAAGGCGCTCACAGAGCGCGGATTCGATGAACTCGTGCGCGAACGCGTCGCCAAAGGAACTCCATTACTCGGCGTTTGTGTTGGCATGCAGATGCTCTTTGAGGAATCGGATGAGTTTGGCACAACGCCCGGCCTGGGGCTCTTGCGTGGCCGCGTTCGCCGTTTCGGAAGCGATCTGATTGTGCCGCAGGTCGGATGGAATCAGATCCAGCAAAGACGCATCCATCCCTTGTTTGACGGGATAATCGACCGAGCGTTCTTCTATTTCGTGCATTCTTATTATTGCGAGTCTGACGATCCCGCAATCGTCATCGGAGAAACTGAATACAGTGCGACGTATGCCTCCGTTGTAGCGCGTGGCAATGTTTGCGGGGTGCAGTTTCATCCGGAGAAGAGCCAGGCGGTCGGCTTGAAATTGTTATCAAACTTCGCGCGGACGTGACGAACTTTAGGGAGCTCTGATCAAGTATCTTCGACGTAGCGTCGGTATGAGTTTAGCCCGGCGTTTCAAGGCCGGGATCAGATGGTTAGCCGGTTTCGTCGCGTAGCGACGATTGAATTTGATCTAACCTTCAGGCGTCGCTACGCGACGCGAATGTTTTATTGGGCTTTCCCAGGCCTTGAAAGGCCTGGCTAAACTCACACCGACGTTACGCGTCGAAGGTATTTGTTTAGAGCTGCCTAAGGTTTGTCGGACAATTATGCTGGCGAAACGGATCATTCCATGTCTGGACGTCGATCGGGGCCGCGTAGTGAAGGGGATTCGTTTCATCTCGCTGGTTGATGCCGGGGACCCGGTTGAGCAGGCCAAGCGATATGACTCCGAGGGCGCGGACGAATTGACGTTCCTGGATATTACCGCGTCGTCGGACAAACGCGACATCGTCGCTGCCCTGGTCAGACGCGTTGCTGACGAAGTTTTCATTCCTTTCACAGTTGGCGGAGGGTTGCGCTCCCTTGAAGATATTCGCGCGGTATTGCGGTCCGGCGCCGATAAGGTTTCGCTCAACACCGCGGCCATCGAGCAGCCTGAGTTGATCAGAGTGGGAGCCGAGACGTTCGGATCGCAGTGCATGGTTGTTGCGGTGGATGCCCGGCGGCGCGATGCCAACGACCCGAACAAAGGCTGGGAAGTCTATACGCACGGCGGGCGGCGCCCGGTCGGGCTGGACGCGGTCGAGTGGATCGGGCGGGCTGAGAAGCTCGGCGCCGGAGAGATTCTCCTGACAAGTATGGATTGCGACGGCACAAAGGATGGTTACGACATTGAGCTAACGCGCACGATTTCCGATAGCGTCCGCATTCCTGTTATTGCCTCGGGTGGCGCGGGAAAGCCCGAACACTTTTATGAGGCATTGACCGCGGGAGGCGCCAGCGCGGTACTGGCGGCTTCGTTATTTCACTTCGGTGATTACAAGATCGCGGATCTGAAGAAATATCTGCGCGAGCGAGGAGTGGTTGTGAGATGAAGATAGCCATCGAAGACATAAAGTTTGACGAGCGCGGCCTGGTTCCGGCGATTGTCCAGGACGCAAACACGCTGCAAGTTTTGACGCTCGCTTACATGAACCGGGAAAGCCTGGAGCGAACTTTGGCGGAGCATGAGACCTGGTTCTGGTCTCGTTCTCGATCGAGTTTGTGGCACAAGGGTGAGACCTCCGGTAATAAGCAGCGAGTTGTAGAAGTGAGTTTGGACTGCGACCATGACGCGCTCAGAGTTCTGGTTGTTCCCGAAGGTCCCGCCTGTCACACGGGCGCCCGAACGTGCTTTCACAACGACCTACAATCGGCTTCTCAAGACGAGGAAGGAAGAGAAGGGAAACAAGCCGATCTGGGTGAAATACTCAGCGGCCTTTATGCCCTCATCGAGTCGCGCAAGCGTGAAAGGCCAGAGGGTTCCTACACGACATATCTACTCGATCAGGGGCTGGATAAGATTTTAAAGAAGGTGGGAGAGGAGAGCGCCGAGACAATCATCGCGGCCAAGAATGAGGACCACAATGCTTTGGTTAGAGAATCCTCAGACCTTCTCTATCACCTGCTCGTGCTTTTCGTGGACCGTGGCCTGACACTGAATGAAGTGCGTGATGAACTCCTGAGCCGTAGCGGGAAGGGAAGCAAATGATCCCCGACGCGGTCGAACTAAAGCACCTGCTGGATTTCGCCGTGCGACTGGCGCGGGAAGCCGGAGAGATTACTTTCCGGTACTTCAAAGGTTCGTTTGTTGCCGAACGTAAAGCCGATAACTCTTTTGTGACGATAGCTGATCGTGAGGCCGAAACGAATCTGCGCGCAAACATCGAGCGGTCTTTTCCCGATGACGGCATTCTCGGCGAGGAAGAAGGCGAGAAGATGGGCACGACCGGAAGACGCTGGATCATCGATCCAGTCGATGGAACCTACTCCTTTGTTCATGGCGTCCCGCTCTATGCGGTGCTCATTGGTTTGGAGATTGACGGCCAGTCCATGCTGGGCGTAGTTAATCTTCCGGCGTTGAATGAGCTGGTTCATGCTGCGCGCGGGCTTGGGTGTTTCTGGAACAGTGAGCCTGCGCGCGTATCCTCAACTAAGTCTCTCGGTGAAGCTCTGCTCCTGGCGACCGATTTTGGCACGTGTGAGCAATATGGATTTGGTCGGGCCGCGGGGACATTGCAGCAGCAGGTAAGCGCGCGCCGCACCTGGGGTGACGCTTACGGTCACGTGTTGGTAGCGACGGGACGGGCCGAGATCATGCTTGACCCGATCATGAACGTTTGGGACTGTGCGGCGCTCCTTCCCATTCTCGAAGAGGCGGGAGGATCTTTTACAGACTGGCGGGGAAACAGAACAATCCACGGAGGCAACGCCATCTCAACGAATGGATTGTTGTTCGACGACGTGATGGAAACGATCAGAGGGGACGCAGTGCCTTGATTTCGGCTCCTCCGCGCAACCTCTGCGTCCTCTGCGGTGAGTTTTCTCGACCAGGAATCGCCGCCGAACCGCAGAGGGCGCAGACTTGCCGCAGAGAGGAAATCGGCACTACCAGGAAGTCTTGTCCTACTTTGATAAGCGGCGTTCAGAGTACCGACTTTAGTCGGGCTTTTGTTAAGCAAGAAAGAACCCAACTAAAGTTG
>ORMF012512528.1_pt1 | contig 15487 bp, 15 predicted proteins | sample 1779871 | NCBI WGS metagenome assembly ORMF01 (sample SAMEA104232316, study PRJEB22302) | groundwater metagenome | biome: forest; feature: aquifer; material: groundwater | place: USA | collected 2011-08-07 | depth 5.4 m | reverse complement strand
TTGCCCGTAATACGAATACTTAAGCTTTCCGGCCGCAATCTTTTGCCTTTGCAATCGCCGCATACATCCTCGCGCAGGAATTTGCGGACTTTCCCGCGCACCTCTTCCGACGAAGTCTCATGGAACAACCTTTCTAATTCCGAAATAAATCCCGAAAGATCCCCGTCCCCCCAGAAAAAAGTTTCCTGAGCCGCTTCGGGCCACTGCTCATAGGGCGCCGACCATTGAAAGTGATATTTCTTGGTCAAATCATAGAGCAGGTCTTCAATGAAATATTTATTGAAAGAGAAAAAAATCTCCGGGTTGAGGGCCCCGCTCATCAAAGCCTTTTGAGGGTTTTTGATGACACCGCTCATGGCCACCTGGGACAATTTTCCAAGCCCTTTGCATTTCGGGCAGGCGCCGTAGGGACTATTGAAGGAAAACATGTTGGGCATGAGCTCCGGATAACTGATTTGGCATTTGGGGCAGCTGCGTTTCATTGAAAAGAAATGCAGCTTAGCGGTTCCCTTGACCGGCATCACGGCCAAAGAGCCTTCGGCCAATTCACCGGCCAAACGCAGCGCTTCATTCAGAAATTTCTTTTTATCCGGCTGCGGCACGAGATGATCCACCAAAATTTCAATATCGTGCCGGTGGTTCTTGCGCAGTTTGAGATCGGGTTTTAAAGTTTGCAGGGCGCCGTCGATTCTGGCGCGCGAAAAGCCGCGTTTCAAAACACTTTGAAAGAGCTTTTGAAATTCGCCTTTGCGCCCGCGGATCATGGGGGCGAAGATTTGAATTTCTTTTCCCGCATAGGTTTTCAAAATCTCCTTGGCGATTTCATCGAGGCTTTGCGCCATCAATGCCTGCCCGCATTGATAGCAATAGGCGTTCCCGGCCTTGGCATACAGCAGCCGCAAATAATCATAGAGTTCCGTCACTGTCGCAACCGTCGAGCGCGGATTATGCGTAATCGAACGCTGTTCAATGGCAATCGTCGGCGAAAGTCCGGACAAATAATCGACGTCGGGTTTTTTCATCTTTTCAAGGAATTGCCGGGCATAAGAGGAAAGGCTTTCGAGATAACGCCGCTGGCCTTCCGCATAAAGGGTATCAAACGCCAGCGAGGATTTGCCGGAACCGGACAAACCCGTGATCACGACCAGTTTGTTCCGGGGAATCTTAAAACTTAAATTTTTGAGATTATGCTCGCGGGCGCCGCGGACTTCGATGACAGACGCACTCATGTTCCGATCCGCAGCGTGGATAATATTTTCTTCAAGGTCGCGACCGCGGAATAAACCGCTAAGGCACTCGTGCGCGGATTATCCGGCGACGGAAGGTTCTCCATTTCAAAATGCAGCCGGCCGCTCTTGGCCTCCACAAAAATTTCATGCCGGTTCTGCCGGTAGGCCTTGGAGGTCCAGATTTCAACTTTGGTTTTTTGGAATCCGATGCCGGCCAGGCTGAGGACAGCCGCCACATTCACATTCTGCGGAAAAGCGCGGACGGCCTGATTCGCGGAGCCCCGGAAAACACAGCACTCCTGCCGGCCGCGTAAAATGGGGAAACGCCTTTTTTTAAAGTACGGTGCGCCTTGCAATCCCTTGGGAGGTTTACGCGTTACCAACCGGACACTCCGGATGCCGGCTTCGCGCGCCGCCTGCAAACCGTCAATCCCCGCCACGGCCCCCGAAGGAATCCAAACCGTGCCGCGCGAGCGCTTCAAGGAACTTTGCCACGTTTGTGTTTTGGCCAATCCCCCGACGCTTAAAACCAAAACGCTTTTGTGCTGCTGCAAACTTTTTTGGACAATCTTGGCGGCAACGGCCGCCGAGGCCGCTTCAACGATTAAATCCGAGCGGCGAATGAGCTTTTCTAAATGCGTGATGCTGACGCGGCGCTGGCGCTTTCCAAAAGAGGCTTTGAGCGCTGCCGCTTTGTCCGGATGCGTATCACAAAGATAGGCGACGTACGCTTGCGAAGTTAAATCCGTAGTAATCCGTTTGGCTAAAGCGGAACCGATCGTACCGCAACCAATAATCCCAATGCGAACGGACCGTTTCATAAAAGGAATAATCTTTCGGGGTGGTTAAAACCGTACTGCGGAATCAATCACGCGCAGATCTGGGCGCGCCGACTTTGGTGACAATCTCATTGCGGCTGTCGACCTGAACAACCCGGGGTTTATGGCGCTTAAGTTCTTCTTCGCTGAGAACCGCGAAGGACATGATAATCACCATGTCCCCTTTTTTGCCATGCTTGGCCGCGCCGCCGTTAAGACAAATCTCGCCGCCGCCGGGCTTGCCTTCGACAATATAGCTTTCAATGCGGGCGCCGTTGGTAAGATTCGCAATCAAAACTTTTTCACCGGGAATTAAGTCCGCGGCTTCCATCAAAGTCGCATCCACGGTGATGCTGCCTTCATAATCAATGCAGGCGTCGGTAACAGTCGCTCTATGTATTTTGGAATGCAGGACTTGTCTTAACATAATGGATTCAATGGCCTCCTCAGGCGAAAGTGGCGGGTATTATAACATTATCGATGAGTCTTGTCTTGCCGACATAGCAGGCCAGGGCCGCCACCATACGCGGACGGCTCCTCGTAAGCGGTTCCAAAGTCGCGGCATCGACTATCTCTAAGTATTGAATTTTAGGGATGTTACGGCGAAGATTGGCCATAGCCAGCTTCCGGATTTGCGCCACATCCCGCCGCCTCTTCTTCTGGATTTGATCCCGGATCCAAAAAAGCGTCTGGGAAACTGCACGCGCCTGCAAACGTTCGCGGGCATTGAGATAAACATTGCGCGAACTCATGGCCAACCCGTCGGCTTCGCGGACGGTGGGCATGCGCCGCAATTGAATCGGCCAGCCCAAATCCCGGATCATCCGTTCGATGACCGCGCTCTGCTGATAGTCTTTGGCGCCAAAGTAGGCTCGATCCGGCATCACCATGTTGAATAATTTGGCAACCACCGTGGCCACACCACGAAAGTGCCCGGGACGAAATCGCCCACATAAACCCACGGTTAAACCGCGCATGCCCGGCAGGGTTTCAAAATCCACATACGTGACCGTCCCTTCCGGATACATCGCCTGTACAGAGGGACAAAAAAGCAAATCCACTTTGGCTTGCCGCAAACGTTTACGGTCGGCGCCAATCGGCCGCGGATAATGCTGGAAATCTTCTTTCGGTCCGAATTGAGTCGGGTTCACAAAAATGCTGACGACGACAAAATCATTTTCCCGTTTTGCCGCACGAACCAGAGCGATGTGGCCGTCATGCAAAGCACCCATGGTGGGCACAAAACCAACGGAGCGGCCGCGGCGTTTCAAACGGCGGATCATGGCTTGCAACTTGTTAGGATCGCGAACTTCTATCAAGACAAGCCTCCCATAATGCCTGCATTGTTTGCTGCAAACGCGGATGCTGCCATTGCGGCGCTAACTCTGCCATTGGGCGCAGCACAAAAGCGCGTTCATGCGCGCGCGGATGCGGGATCGTCAAGCCGGGTTTCTCGATCACCGCATCGCCGTAAAAAAGAATGTCCAAATCCAGCGTACGCGGCCCGTTTTTTTCGCGGCGCACGCGGCCGAATTTTTGTTCAATCGTCAAAAGCCTTTGCAAAAGGGCTTCCGGAGCGAGTTCTGTTTCAGCGGCCCAAACAGCATTAAGAAAATGATCTTGCGGCGGTCCGCCCACAGGCGCTGTCTCTTCGACTGTGGAAGCTTGGCGGAGCCGTATCCCAGGCGTATTTTCAAATTCCGTTTGCGCCTCGCGGAGAAATTGCGCGCGATTCCCCAGGTTGGAGCCGGCACCGATAAAAACACGCGTCCATTTTTGGGTCATAGACAATCCTTTGAAAGGATCCGGATTACTTGGTGTGCAGATGTTGGTGGCTTTTTTGAATGCGCTTCAGGGCTTCTTCCAGACGGGCATCCGGAACGGTCAGGGAAATCCGGAAATACCCTTCCCCGTGCGTCCCAAAGCCATTGCCCGGCGTCACGATGATATTCATATCTTCCAGGAATTTCAGGGAAAGACCGGCGGAGGTGTAACCCGGCGGGACCGGGAGCCAGCAATAAAAAGTGGCTTTGGGAAGTTTCACATCCCATCCCATTTTCTGCAGGCCGCCGATTAAAAGATCACGCCGCTTCTGATAAATTTTCAAACTGGCGTCTAAATAACTCTGGCAATCATCCAGCGCTTTCTTGCCTGCCAGTTGAATGGCCTGAAAAATACCGGAGTCGATATTCGATTTCACTTTACCCAGCAATGCTAAAGCCTTGGCGTTCCCGACGGCAAAACCAACGCGCCAACCGGTCATGTTGAATGTTTTAGAAAGCGAATGGAATTCCACGCACACGTCTTTGGCGCCTTCAAATTCCAGAAAACTGGGGGTGCGGTAACCGTCAAAAGCGACTTCGCTGTAAGCTGCATCATGCGCAATCAAAATCTTATGCTCGCGTGCAAAGCGCAAGAGTTTCTCAAAAAATTCGCGCGGTGCAATCGCGGAAGTCGGATTATTGGGATAATTGACGAACATCAGTTTGGCCTTTTTCAAAGCCGCCGGCGGGATCGCGTCCAGATCCGGCAGAAAACCGTTGGCTTCCAAAAGCGGCATCGCGACCACCTCGCCGCCCGCAAACCACGTGGCGGACCGGTAGACCGGGTAGCCGGGATCCGGGGCCAGCACGACATCCCCGGGGTTGACGAAGGCCAGCGGCAAATGCGCCAGGCCTTCTTTCGAGCCGATCAACGGCAAAATCTCATCCGTGGGATTCAGGCGCACGCCGAACCGGCGTTCAAACCAGGCGCTGATCGATTCCCGGAATAAGGGCATCCCGGCATCAAGCGCATAACGGTGATTTCCCGGATCGCGCGCCGCTTTGGCCAAAGCCTCGATAATGGGCTCGGGCGTCGGCAAGTCGGGATCCCCCACGCCTAAATCGATCACGTCTTTGCCTTGCGCGACCAGTTGGCGTTTTTTCTTGTCCACTTCGGCAAACAGATACGGGGGCAGCATTTTGAGGCGGTTGGCTGCCTCAAATTCAACAGGATGGGATGGAGATGGTGTCGGCTTAAAAAGACTCATAGAAGGGAGGAATTATAACAAACTCCCCTCTGTTTGGAAACTGGATTCCTGAAAAAGTGTCATTCTGAGTCCGAAGGACGAAGAATCTCAGAGATCCTTCGGCAGAAATCGCCTCAGGATGACACGAGAGGAAGACTAGTTCGTTAGATAGTTGAAAGCGGGATTCAACAAATGCAGCTCATAGGCTTTCAACTTCATTTCATCATGGATCCAGGCAATACCGGTTTGGCGGTAAAAGGAATAAACGTCCAAAAATTCATCCAATTTTTGCCGAACCTGCTCTTGAAGATCCTCCAAGGTTTGCACCTGGAGGGCCGTGCTCAGGGGCTTCATTTTTCCTCACCTGCTCGTGGGGTTAAAATGCGTGCTGAAATTCACCGCGTAAATTAAAACGCGGGTCGATCGCTTGCAATTCGCCTAACAATGACAGACATTGACGCTGGACATCCTCCTGACGTGTGGCCTGCCATTCGGAATAAAGCCGTAACAGTTTTTTTGCCTTGGTACGAAAACTATGCGCACTTTTTTTCATCTGTGAATCCTCCATGATTCCCAAGCTGTGCCGATGGATCGAAACGGAATTCCGGATCCAAATCCCTCAATTGCGCCGCAAGCCTGTAAATAGAACTCTCGAGCGATTTATCTTTCGTGGCGAGCCAGCGGCCATAAAGATCCAGGAACTCGTCCATGCGGTCTTTTTTGGTGGTGCTGCGTTCGTACCGGGTGACCTGCCGCATAAAACCGTGGAAGGCCTGATCGCGGAAATTGTTCACGAAATGAAAGTACTTGCGCCGGACTTCGCGCAATAAGCCCTGGTAATCGTTGAAATAACAGGCGACTTTATCCAGCACATCCCCGACGCCGGTACTCTTGCGGTAAATGCGTTTGTGATAGCTGGCGGCCTGCTCGTAATACAGTTTGGCCAATTCCTGATAATAGCGTTTGGAATAGCCGAAAAAGCGGTGCTTTCCCCTGAATTTCAGATCGTCAAAAATGGCCGAATGCACCAGGATGTGATCGGCATTCACTTTGAAAATGAAATAGCGGATGGTTTGATCTTCCGTTTCGTTGATCCAGCGCATGACCTCACTGCTGTCCTGCGAAAGATAGGGTTCAGCCATGTCATGGTATTCCGGGAGTGAAATCGCAAATAAAAGGTGCGCGAGGTAGACATTCACATCTTCATCAAAAACATAATAGTTCGAAGGAAAGCCTTCTTCTTGGCGGCTGGTGATAATGGCACCGAGAAGGTACCGGATCGCGGAATCGCGTTCCCGGCGTGTGATATCGAAATATAAGCAGTTATCTTTCATAACTTCGCCCCTAGATTTCTGATCTTCTCTCGATTACTTTATAATACTTTTTAAACTTCTTTAAGTTACGGTCAAAAAAAAACTTCCCGAATAACTTACCCAAAGGCTACCACGCACCCCTGGCAAAATCAAACAAAGCGCGTTAAAGCATGTGATTGATCGTTTTTGATATAAATCGCTCGTATAAAAGAGGTTACGGGGCTTAAACCGTGGCGAATTCCCTGGGCAGGCCTTTGGGCCTGCTTTAGGCTGTGGGGAGGAGTGGCTGGATTTGTTCCAGGAAGCGGCGGGATTTCAATTCGTTACCAAGGCGGTAAATCAGGAAGTGGCGCATCAAATGATCAAGCTCTTCCAAAACCTTGACCGGCACATGCCAGCGCACCGAGACTTCCAGGACATGCGCATCAAAATAGCGCAACGTCGCCAGGGCTTCGGGACTAATCGGCCTGGCGTCCGGAAATTCACGCACGCATTGCAGGCAAACGAGCCCGCCTTGCTGAATTGAAAAAAAACCTTTTTCCAAGATGGCCGTTTGGCAGGCACAACAATCCTTCAAATATGGAATCCAGCCGATTTCCCGCAGCAACTTGATTTCAAAAAGCCGCGATAACTTGGCAGCCGGCACCGAAGGTAAAAAACGAAGGGCAAAATCCAGCAGTTCATAAATGCCAGGATGCGGATCATAGATTTCACACACATGGTCCACAAGTTCCGCATAATAACTCGCAAACGTGATGGTTTCCAAACGCATCCGCAAGCCGTCATGACTGCTTACGATCGCGGCCTCCGAAATCAAATGTAGATCCGAGCGCAGCTTTTCATAGTAAACAATTTCCAGTTTCGTGAACAATTCATAGAGCGCGCCGCGCACTTCCCTTTCGCGCCGGACCCCTTTGGCAATGCCCTTCATTTTGCCGAAATCACGCGAAAAAAAAGTCACGATCAGCGAGCTCGAACGTAAAGGCTGGGTTTTAAGAACAAAGGCTTCGGTTTTTTGAATCGCCATAATTAACCGTTCTTGATCCGGATCGCTTTGAGGATTGCTTTTTGTTTGCGTTCCATGTTACGGGCCTGCGGTCCCGTCGCATCATCATACCCCATCAAGTGGAGTATCCCGTGGCACACATAAAAACAAAGTTCATACCGGAAAGTATTGCCGTATTCCCGGGCTTGCTGTTTGGCCACCGGCACGGCAATCATCAAATCCCCCAAAAAAGGCGGCACCGCGGCCTTGGCAAAGTTCCGGGGTTGCGCCTTAGGAAATTGCGCAAAAGCTAAAACATCGGTGGCCCTGTCATGCTTCAAATAGCGGCGATTGTACCGGCGGATTTTATCGGCGCCGACCAAAACAATGCCGATCGCGGCCTGGTGCCATCCGATTTTTTTTAAGATTTTCTTAGCCGCGTTCCGGATGAAACCCGCGGTTACGGGCGTGAGCTTCACTTCGGCCCGGACCCGGATGTCAAAAGAAGAACGGGGCATGCGGCGCGTGTTCTTCAAGGATGATCATGGAGATGCGGAAAAGGGTCGTCCCGGAACAAATCCACTTTCTCGGAAGATTCGGGTTTCTCGGGATATTTGACCCGCGTGTGGAAAATCGCCATCAGATTATGCACAAAGCTTTCCTGAATTTTATGGAGATCCCGCAGCGACAAATTGCATTCGTCCAGCTGGCCGTCGATAAATTTATCATTGATAATCTTGCGGACCAGATGACGGATCGCTTCCGGCGTCGGCTCCCTGAGCGAACGCGATGCCGCCTCAATGGAATCCGACAAAAGCGCCACGGCCGTCTCGCGGGTCTGCGGCTTGGGCCCCGGATACCGGAAGTCATCCGCAAGAATTTCTTCGTTTTGATCGCTGTGATCCAGAGCTTTTTTGTAAAAATAATAAATCACGCCCGTGCCCTGATGTTCCGGGATGAAATCCAGAATAGGTTTGCGCAATTTGTGGCGCCGGCCGAGCTCGATACCGTCTTTAACGTGGCTCATGATAATCAGACAGCTCATGGTCGGCGTCAGTTTTTCATGGCGGCTGCCCGATTTCCGGTTTTCATTTTCGGTAAAATATTCGGCCCGGGCAATTTTGCCGATGTCATGAAAATAGCAGCCCACCCGGGCAAGCAGTGCATTCGCGCCGATGGCTTCGCAGGCCGATTCGGCCAGTGTGCTGACCACCAGGCTGTGGTGATAAGTCCCCGGCGCCTCAATAATCATCCGTTTTAAAAGCGGATGGTTCAAATCCGAGTATTCCAAAAGCGTCACATCTGTGACCAGGTCAAAACCCATTTCAAAAATCGGCAACAGGAGAAAAGCGATCGGCGTGGTGACCAGCATCCCGTTGGCAAACCCCTGCAGCGCGATCATAAAGGATTCCTGAATCGTATATTCACTCAAAATCTGAAAGGCAAAAATAACCAGGGCATAAACCGCTCCGACGGCCAGGCCGACCCGCAAAAAGTGAATGCGCTTCCGCAAACGGTGGCACGCGTAAACGCCCGCCGCCGAAGCCAGGAAAGCGGCCATCATCACCTCCGGCGAAAAGTCATAGAGCGGCGCGGCCAGCAAGACCATAATCGCCCCGCTCAAGATTGCGATCCTGGCATTTAACAACAGGGCCAGCACAATGGCCACCAAAGGCAGCGGGAACAGAAAGGTGGACGCTTCAGACCATAGGCCCATGCCTTTGCAAATCAGGGTCGTTAATAAAAAACATCCGTGCATCAGCAGCAAGGACCGGAAAGAATAAAAAATTTTCCGTTCAAAAAGATACAGATGCATAAATCCAAAAAAATAAATCAGAAAAACAATGAGCCCGACAGCCAAAAATTTGGATAGGACTTCTTTTTTAGCCAGCATTTTCTGGATTTGATCCAACCGGTCTTTGACTTCCTGGGTTACCCGCATGCCCCGCTGGATAATCAATTCGTTCTTTTTAAGAATTTCTTTGACCGGCGCAACCGCCGCGGCGGCCTTCTCCTGACGCGCCGCCGTTTCCGTTGCATCCGCGTGTAAATTCGGGCGGAGCAAGTTATTAAAAAGATCCAGCGCCGCGCTGCGTTCGCGCCGGTTGGTCGTCATCAGACCCTTCGTGATATTGGAAGCCTCATCCCGGATTCCTTCCACCGTCAGAATCATGGTGACATCCATGGCCTTTTCGGAATTGTCTGCCGCAATAACCTGGACGGTCTTCCTGCCTTGCTGCCAAGCGGTCTGCCGGGCCTCCAGCGTCCAAATCGGCTGCCCCAGATGCTTGACCATGAGTTCTTCGAAATGTTTCCGTACGGTTTCGAGTTCGTTGGTTTCCCGCAGAGCGGCCGCGCTGCTTTCCGGTAAGGTAGCTGGCAGAGTCACAGGTTCTAAGGGTGGCGTGGCAGCGGGCAAAGGCATGGCCGCCCCGGCTTCTAAAGGAACCAGTGCCGGCGTTTGCTTTTTTCGTTCCACTAAGGCCGTAAAAATGGTGTTGGCGTCCTGGTTAAAAGCGGCGGCTGCGGAAGGGTCTACGCGATAAACCGGCAGCACGATGCCTTTGGCCGTTTGCCGGACCAGGGCCGTTTCTTCTTCATTGATATAGGAAAGGTTGAAGGGTGCGAAAAGCGTGCGGGGCGCGGGCTCGCCGACCATAAATTCGGGACCGCCCATGCCGGATTCTTTTTCAACAACGAGGATGACGGTAATGAGGAGAAAGGAAAACAGGAATAAGCCGATACGTGCCAGCCATTCCATCTGCTTTTTGCGGCGGATCCGCTTCGGTTCAAACAGAACTGTCTTTTCTTTCATGCCGCTCATACGCCGTTATAATTTTTTGGACTAAGGGATGACGCACGACATCCGATTCGTCAAATCGAGTAAGCTGAATGCCGGGAATATGCGCCAAAATATGCTCTATTTCCACCAATCCGGAACGCTTGCCGCCCGGCAGGTCAATTTGGGTCACGTCACCGTTAACGACGGCTTTGGATCCTTCGCCCAGACGGGTTAAAAGCATTTTCATTTGCGCATGGGTGCTGTTCTGCGCTTCGTCCATAATGATAAAGGAATGATTCAAAGTGCGCCCGCGCATATAAGCCAGCGGCGCGACTTCGATAATGCCCTGCCCCAAAAATTTAGTCGCCTCGTCATAATCCATCATGTCATAAAGAGCATCGTACAAAGGGCGCAGATACGGGTTAATTTTGTCCAGCAAATCGCCGGGGAGAAACCCCAGGCTTTCACCCGCCTCAACCGCGGGACGCGTCAAAACAATCCGTAAGACTTTTTTCTTTTTCAAAAAATCAATCGCGGCGGCCATGGCCAAATAAGTTTTGCCGGTACCGGCCGGTCCGACACCGATCACCAGATCGTTTTGGTGGATGGCGGCCAGATAATCTTCCTGGTTTTTGCTGCGCGCCCGGATGATTTTGCCGCGATGGAAAAAATTAATATTGCCTTGAAACGCATCCGTTTCCTCGATTGCTTTCTTTTGGGAAGGGCTGTGCTCAGGCCGCTTCTGCCCTTGCCGGTAGTCTTTCAACCGCGACATAAAAAAGCGGTAGGCCTGCTCGACTTTGTCCTTGGTGCCGGAAATTTTGAGGCAATAATTACGGGCTGAAATACGGACGTGGTATTCCTTTTCAGCAAAACGGAGATTTTCATCCAGGCTGCCGTAAATCGCAATCGCTTCCTCGTTGGAATTAAGTTTTAAAACTTTTTCCAAAATAAACCGCCTTTCGGGCTAGGTCGTTTTAAGGTTGAGGTGAAGCTCTTTCAGCTGCCGCGCATCCACTGCCGAAGGCGCCTGCGTCATCAGGCAAGTGCCCTTTTGCGTTTTTGGGAAAGCAATGACTTCGCGGATCGAATCACGTTTTAAAAACATCGCCACAAGACGGTCCACGCCGATGGCCAAACCGCCGTGCGGCGGCGCACCGAAACTGAGGGCCTTCAAAAGAAAGCCGAATTTTTCCCGTGCCGCTTCGGGCCCGATATTCAGCGTACGGAAAACCTTCTCCTGAATTTCTTCACTGTGAATACGGATGCTGCCGCCGCCGATTTCGGTGCCGTTGAGGACCAAATCATAGGCACGCGCCCGGACTTTGCCCGGATCGGTGTCAAGCAGCGCAAAATCTTCGGGCCGCGGCGCCGTGAACGGATGGTGGCACGCGTCCCATCTCTTTTCATCTTCATTCCAATCCAAAAGAGGAAAGTCCACGACCCACAGCACTTCCATTTTATCCTTCGGGATCATGTTGTAAGTGCTCGCCAAATGCAAGCGCAGGGCGCCCAAAGCCACCGCCGAAACACGCGGGTCGCTGGCTACCATAAAAACAATGTCGCCCGGCTGAGCCTGCAGGGCCGCCGTTAGTTTGGACAGCCGCGCGGCATCAAAAAATTTGGCGATCGGAGACTCCGCCTGATCCGCGGCTTTAATCTTAAGCCACGCCAAACCTTTGGCACCAAAATCGCTAATCCAAGCCGTTAAATCATCAAACGTTTTGCGCGAAAATTCGGTGCCTGCCGGCGGCCGGAAACAAAGTCCTCGAATGCGGCCCCGGCTTTCGATCACCTGATCAAAGACTTTAAAACCGCTGCCTTGGAAAATCGCGGTCAGGTCGGCTAATTCCATCCCGAACCGGACGTCGGGTTTGTCAGAGCCATAGCGTTCGATGGCGTCTTTGTAACTTATCCGCGCAAAAGGCCGCTTCCATTGAATGTTCAAAAGTTTTTCAGCGGCCGTCGCGACCATGCCTTCGACCATGCTCATCACATCGTTTTCTTCGACGAAAGACATTTCCATGTCGATCTGGGTATGCTCCGGCTGGCGGTCGGAACGCAAATCCTCATCGCGGAAACAGCGCGCCAATTGGAAATAACGGTCATAGCCGGCGACCATCAGCAATTGTTTAAAAAGCTGCGGCGATTGCGGCAGCGCGTAAAAGGTGCCGGGCGAAAGCCGAGACGGCACCAGGAAATCCCGCGCGCCTTCGGGCGTACTGCGCGTCAAATACGGCGTCTCGACTTCCAGAAACCCGTTTTGATCCAGATAATCGCGCACAATCTTCGTGAGACGATGCCGGAAAGTCAGACTTTCCACCATGTCCTTGCGTCGCAAATCCAAAAAGCGGTAGGTTAAGCGCAATTCTTCATTGACGTATTGATCGCCGATTTCAAAGGGCGGCGTCGGGCAGGCGTTAAAAATTTCCAAATGGACGGCCTGCACTTCGATTTCGCCGGTGGCCAGCTTCGCATTGGAGGTGCCTTCCGGCCGTTTGCTGACTTTGCCCCGGACTTGCACCACATATTCCGAGCGCAGTTGCTCAGCTTGTTTCAAAATCGAGGGGTTGGATTTGGTGTCGAACACGACCTGGGTCACACCCCAACGATCGCGCAAATCGATAAAAATCAGATTGCCATGGTCGCGCCGCGTATCGACCCATCCTGACAGCGTGACTTCTTTGTTGACCCAGCTTGCATTCAGTTCCCCACAAGTTGCCGTGCGCATCATACGGTTTCACCTTCTCGAATGGTTTTCATTAAATAGTTCATGAGTTCGCCTTCCTTGATTTGCTTTTGTTCGCGCCGTTCCATATCCTTGTAAGTCCATTCGCCGTTCTTCAATTCATCGGCCCCTTTGATGATGACATAACCCGCCCCGATTTTATTCGCTTTGGATAAATGGTCGGCGATCTTCGCGCTCACGCTGCCCACCCGCACCTGAAAACCGGAAGCCTTGAACCGCGCCGCCGCGGCGGCCACATGATTCTGGATTTTCTGCGCGGCTTCACCGTCTGCACTGAGCGGCGCAAAATAAATAAGCTGACGGCGGCGCTGCGCTTCCAGCGATGGTTCGTTTTTCTCAAGCGCCATCAGAAGACGTTCCATGCCAAGGCTGAAGCCCGTGCACGGCACGTTACCGCCGCCGAGTTCGGCATAGAGTGCGTCATAACGGCCGCCGCCCGCCACCGCATCCTGCGCGCCCAAATTCGGGAGTGCGATTTCGAAAACGCTGCCCGTATAATAATCCAAGCCGCGCACGAGTTTGCGCTCGACTTCATAGGCAACCCCGTGTTGTTTCAGGAGAACCGTGAGTTGCTGGAAGGCTTCGCTCAGCGGCGCCATCTTATCCCACGGTACATCGGCCACAATCGCCTGCGTTTCCGGGATTTTGCTGTCAAAAATTCTTAAAACATTTTTGTCCAGCCGGTAGACGGAATCTTTATCCAGCTTCTCGCGATGTTTCTCAAAAAAACCTCTCAATTGCGTACGCACTGATTCGCCCTGATCGCCAGAAAGCGTCGTTAAATCATTCAGCCGCAATTTTAAATTTTTAATTTGAAGGGATTGAAGAAAAGAATAAAGCGCCAAAATGATTTTCAAATCCGCTTCCACGCCGGCTTCGTTGATAATTTCAGCGCCGATCTGATGGAACTGACGTTTACGGCCGGCTTGCGGCCGCTCGGCGCGGAACATGGCGCCCATGTAATAAAGCGCCAGAGATTTCGAATTCCGGAGCAGCGCATTTTGGATAACGGCACGCGCCACTGAAGCCGTCATTTCCGGCCGCATCGTCATGCTGCGGCCGCCCCGGTCTTCGACGGTGTACATTTCCTTATGGACGATATCGGTGGTTTCACCGATGGATCGCGTGAAGAGCTCTGTGGGTTCTAAAAGAGGGGTCCGGATCTCCTGAAAGCCGCCGGCTTCAAAAAAAATACGGGCTTTCTCTTCTAACCACTGCCAATTTTCGACTTCTCCTGGTAGGATATCCTCCATACCTGGAAAAGATTGATATTTGGTTGCCATGCGCGGCTGACGGTCCCAACCCTAATTACTTTTGAGATAATAAGTTAAAGAATCCTAAAAGAGTCCGAAACATATAGTGGGAAGGCATCATATCATAGAGGCCCAGCGCATGTCATCGGAAACTAAGACCAGATCCAGGCCAAGTCCAAAAGGCAGTTCTGCGCGTCGAAAACCCATCCAAATCAAGCGCCCAAAGTCCCGAACCGTTGCTGGCGAAAAAACTTACCTGCGGTTAAAACCCAAAGCCAAACGGCAGGTATCCCGGGTACGGCGCATCCTGCAAATAGGCTTTGCAGGTTTGTTCTTTTATTTTGTACTGACATCCATGTCGCCCAACCTGCGATGGGACCCATGGACGACGCCACGGCAGCGCCGGGACCCCCCATCCACGGTTTCCATTCGAGAGAAAATCGAAATGGCGCAGCCCGCGACAAGGCCGCCCTCCAGGGAAAAATCGGTGCGTGCGATTGTTCCCCCGCAGCCAGCGCCGTTGTCGCCTTTTCAGCCTAAAAAAATCACGAAGAGCAGTTCCATTCTCGACTACCCGAAACCGGAACGCCCCTACCGCCGGCTAACGCCAGGCAAACCTAAAATTGTTATCGTCCTGGACGACATGGGCAATACTGACCACTACCAGGATCTGATCAAGAGCCTTGAAGATAAAGTCACTTACGCCATTCTGCCGCATTTGCCCCATTCCGGTCTTTTTAACGCCATGAGCAAAAAAACAGGGGCTGAAGTTATCCTGCATTTACCGTTGGAAGCATCGGACGGCACCGTGCCGGGTCCGGGACTTTTAACCTCGCGCATGAGCACCGAACACGCGCGGGAAACGCTGCGCAAAAACCTGCATTCAGTTTCGCAGCATGTCGGAGTCAATAATCATATGGGATCGCTGGGCACAACAGATACCGCTTTGATGAAACTTGTTTTTCAGGAACTCAACCGGCGCGATCTTTTCTTTTTGGATAGTTATACGACGCCGAATTCCGTAGGTTTTGAGATGGGCACGCAGATCGGCATTCCCGTTCTGGTGCGCGATGTTTTCCTGGATAATATCGATGAACAACAGGCCATTCGCCGCCAGCTGGAAGATTTAAAGAAAATCGCCCGCAAAAAAGGCTACGCCATCGGCATCGGACATTACCGCCAGAACACTCTTGAAGTTTTGAAAGCCGCCATGCCGGAACTTGAAGAAGAAGGGTTTGAGGTGGTGGGCCTGACCGATGTCTTACGGTGGCAGAAAAAAATCGATTAAAACACCACAAAGTGTCATTCTGATCCCGCCCGTGGCGGGGGAAGAATCTAAAAGGAGATC
>ORMF010570604.1_pt1 | contig 15488 bp, 15 predicted proteins | sample 1779871 | NCBI WGS metagenome assembly ORMF01 (sample SAMEA104232316, study PRJEB22302) | groundwater metagenome | biome: forest; feature: aquifer; material: groundwater | place: USA | collected 2011-08-07 | depth 5.4 m | reverse complement strand
TGGGGGAAGCCATCGCTTTACCGTTTCGGATGATTTTTTAATTAAGGACTAGGCGACTTTGCGCGCGCGCTGACTGCCGGGATTGGACTTTTCGTCCTTGTCCGCTTTGCGCTGGATCAGGCCTTCGTCGCCGTAACCCTGCTCTCGCAGTTCATCGTTCATATAATCGCGTTCATCCTGGCCCACCGGCGCCTGGCTTTCGTGCGGGTGGTTGTTTTGCGGGCGGCCGCGGACGATCTCATCATCGCGTTCCTCGCGCTGGATGGAATCTTCATCCAATGGCAGGTCATTCTTTTTACGTTTGGCCATCATGGACTCCTTTCGTTAAAGACACTATGATCTTAACGCCGCGGCCAAAGGTTGAAAGTCGGCCGGCGGCGGAAAAAGATGTAGTCGAATGAAGGATTTGTGGATTTTTGATTTTTGCCTGTCTATAATCCTTTACCCATGCGCGCTAAACGTTCCCTCACGTTTTTGCTGGCCTCCTTCTTGATTTTGCCTTTGTCTCTGTATGGGGTTGAAAAACCCAATATGGCCAATATTCCCCTCCGTTTCTTCGGCGCGAAATTTTTTTCCGGAAGCATCAATTTTACGACCCGGACCATTTTAAAGGCAGACAATGATGTCCCGGGCTGCAATGCCAGCGGGGTTATGACTACCGAAATCACGGCCTATGTGAATCTGCCTCTGATCCCAGCGGAAGAAGGCGATGGGGGAACCCAGGCGAAAAAATGGGGCACATTGGACGAGAGCCAAAGCCCCGGCCTGGTCCACAGTTTTTACCGCAAAAATTTCCACACCTCCTGCGGTGGCAGCAGAAGTAGTGAGAGCACGACCGCCTCTGCTTCGTCAGGGAATTTCATGGCCGTCGTCGCCGTTCATGCCAAAGGCGGCTACATGATTATGTTGTCCGCGCCCCCGGCATACGGAATGTCGCGGCATTCCAGCAGCACCTGGGATTCCGTCGAGAAAAAGTGGCGAACGACGTCGAGTTCCCAGGTGGGCGAGTTCGGTGTCCCGGGACCGTCTTTTCCTCAGGGCTATGAAATCATAGAAGCTGCCGGCGGAGCGCCGTTCCTGGCAGCACTGGGAGTGGGCAGAGATAAATTTCATAGAATGCCTTTTCCCGTTAGCGGGCCGGTCCTTTCCGGCAGCAGCACCATCCGTAAGGAAGATAATGAACTTGGCAACGGGGAGAAGAGCTATGAAGAAACCCTCACCTGGTATTTAAGCGCCGACGGGCAGGCCGAATATGAACTGGAAGTCGAAATCGACGATTACGAAAAATGGCTGCCCGAAGGCACGCATGACGGCAAAGCTTCCGATAAAACCCTGACGATACGGGCAAAATTGATCGACAAAAAAAGCGACGATAAAACCACCAAAGCGGAATACATCACTTTCGAACTCCCCGATGTTTCGCGGGAACCGGGCGTGGCGATGAACTGGCCGGAAGGCGGAAATCATCTGCCTGACTTGAGATTCGAAAAGGAACAAAATAAGGACTTCGAAATCGGCGAAGACGGCCAGTTGGCCATGAAGATCGACGAAAATGGCGTCACCGAGGCCGTGGCTAAACTCTCTTCTTTCGATTGGGGGGCTTTCGGAAAATTAAAAGTCACCGCGGCCATGGGCGGCGACGTCTTCCTGACCGGTATTTTGAAAGGCAAGGACGAAGAAATTATCCGGATTCCGGAGCGCGATGAAAATTCCAATATCGCCAATGAATGGAAGAATAACGTGGTCAATTTCCGGGAGAAAGATGAGGACGACGGCGAAGATGTTCCCGCCGGCGACGGCCACAATGGAGACGGGCTCACTCTCTATGAAGAATACCGCGGATTTTACGCCACCGAACAAGGCGCTAGGAAAGCAGAGCATATTTTCGGCAATCCCCGGAAGAAAGATTTCTTTGTGGCCAATGCCCTGCCCGATTCGCGGGGCGGCATCAAATTGTTTAAAGAACGTTCCCAGCTTGAATTTCACGAAATCAATGAACGGGAACTTAGTTCCTCGATGCAAATTAATTTCAACCACGGCCGCGGCGCCCATTCGGTGGACCAGCATGGGGTGCTCTTGCTGAGCGAGCCGGGGGATCTGGACACCCAAGCCAATGAAGGGCCCGGAACTCCGGGGATGGTCCGTATGATTACGGTCAACGCCGCCGGTGCAACCGGAGAACGCATGGGGGTGGACGGCACAGAAAAATCCTATCGCGCGGTCACAATCGCCCATGAACTCTTTCATGCCTGCAACGTGTGGCATCACGGCGACAAGGATTACATCCGGGCATACTGGGAGCTCAGTCCGGACGGCAGTAAAATCCTGGAAACTTCCGGGGCCGGCCGTGAGGTCGAGGTTGATGCATTCACGGAAAGCGGAACACCCATCGACCCCCGGGCGCTAATGGCGGTTTACGGTGCGGCAAATGGCGGGACGATCAATGTCGGCCTAAAAAACGGGCAGCACAGCGGCCAGGAAGACTGCATCATGCGCTACGACATCGCGAATGCCTATATCCAGGACAAATTCCGGGATGACGCGCGCATTATGACGACCGGGGAAAAAGTCGGATGGAAACTCTGCACGCTCACCACAGGCGGGGACGACGTCAATTTATCCTCCCGCGGACCGCTGCCCTTTAACGGCCCGCGTTATTACGATGCCGACAAAAAAAGGGGCAATTGCAAAGCTCAAATTTGCGTGAACGATAAACATAAAGACGATGCCAGCCATAAAAGATAATCCCATTTTTTTTCGAGGCCTGATTCTGCTTTTCGCGGGACTGACCCTCCTTTTACCGCCGTCTTTTGCGGCGGCGGAAAAATCCGGAGAGCCGCTGCTGTCGCTTTCTGTCAACGATTCCTATAAGCCGGTATTCGCTCCCGGCGAACCCTTATTAATGAAAGTCCAAGTTTTGCACTCTGAAGGACTTCGCGACGAGCCTGCGTCCGACTTGATCCTGGAATCCGGGGCGGAAGATTGGAGCGAGCTGCTTTCGGTGGAAATAAAAGACGAAAAGAAAAATCCGCAGACGTGGACGCTGGAAAGAGTTCCGCTAAAACAAAAAGAACCGAAATTGACTTTGCGTCAGGACGGCAGCGCCGAAGTCCATTGGACGCTTTCTCCCGAAGCTTCCCGGTCAATTGCTCCGGGGAAATATTCCGCCCGGGCCAAATTTAAGGGGAAACTTACACTTCAAAGCCCGATCGTCCGCATTCTCGTTTCCGCGGAACCCCAAAAAACCGACGAAATTGCGATTCTTTCCCGGAAAGGAGACATCCTGCTGGCTCAAGGCAAAAAGACCGAAGCTTTGTCGGCTTATAACGAAGCGCTTGCGAAAGAGAGCCAGAAATCCGGGCGAAGGGAACCGCTGCGCGGGCTTTCCGCCAAACGGAACCAGCTCGCTATGGAAATTTTAAATTCACTGCCCGCAGGAAAAATCAAAGCCGGTGCGGGAGCTGCGCCGGCTCTTCCCGGACCTTTCGAAATTAAACTCGAGTGGAAAGAAAAAGTCGACGTGGATTTATGGATTGAAAATCAGGAGGGAGCGCGCCGGCCGGTCGACGCTGAAGCCGCCGAGGGGCCCGGCGTGGAAATTTTCCGGCCGCAGGGAGAAAAATTCAAAAAGCTGGATTCGACTTATTATGTGACCGCTTACTTGGCGTCCGCTCAGCCGGGTGAGAAAACCGAAGTGACGCTGACCCTTAATGTCCCAGGTTCTCCTTCTTACCAAAAAACCGCCCTGCTTTCCTATGACGGCAATGATTACTGGATTGCCGCCTCCATCGACCTCGCCTCCTGGAAAATCACGGAAATCAACGCGTACGATGCTTCCGTCGCGGAATATCTCGACAAAAATAAAAGTGGCTAATCAGGACCCGCTGCATGGCGTGACGCTTCAGATGATCCTTGAGGAATTGGTCAAGGAAATGGGCTGGAAGAAGATGGCCGAGAACGTGAACATTAATTGTTTCAGCAATCAGCCGTCCATTACCTCGAGCCTGCGGTTTTTGCGGCGCACGCCCTGGGCGCGCAAAGAAGTCGAGGGGCTCTACATTTATATGGTCCGTACACGGGAAGATGACGCCAAAGCAAAGGCGGAGAATCCATGAAGCGATCGGTCTTGGTGCTGCGGTTTTTCCTGCTGGCGGTGCTTGCGGCGGCAGGGTTCGGCGCGTTTTGGCAATGGTCGCACGATAAATGGCTGGACGAGGCGCGCAGCAATTTTAAAAGCGCGTCCTACGCGGTCGAACAAAAAATCCTTAAAGAGCTGGACATCCTGGCTTCATCGCGGGTCAATTCCTTCGTGGACACCCAGCGTTTTACTTTTGACCGGAAGCGCGGGCTGGTCCGTCATTTTCCGGTGGATGAAATCGAGGTCAGGCTTTATTTCCCGCAAAATCAATGGGACGCGATGCTGGCCGAAGGCAAGGGCGAGCCCGGCAATTCGCCGGCCTATAAGGCCGTGCGTGCCCGCGTGATCCAATTGTTTGACGAACGCTTTGCCGACCCTTGGCTCACGGCCCAGAGCCGCTCGCGCATCACGGTCTTTTACAAAATCAAGGCCGGGCCTGAGGACCGGCCGCGCGAGCAGATGCTGCGCGAATTCAGGGAATTTGGCAAACAATGAAATCCGTGATTTTGCTGGTCCTGCTCCTGCTGGCTGCGGGGGGATTGGCGGCTTATGTTCTGCGCCAGCCGCAGGTGCGGCTGAACATCGAAAAGGCGCCGGAAGCGGAGCCGGTTTCCACGGAAGACACGCAGGCCCTGGATTCCTTCAAAACATTTCTGGAGGGGCCGGGGCTTTATCACGAGGCCGCGGCCAAATTTTCCTACCGGCTCAAAAACCCCGAGCCGTCGGACGCGCTGATGACCCTGCTGGCGCAGGAAACGCTGAACCGGGATTATTTGTTTTTCATGCTCCTTAACCAGGAATCGGATTTTTCGAAGGGGCATCCGCTGGCCATGCGCACCAAAGACGGCAAGCACCCGTACATCCTCAAGATCTTTTACCAGGAACCGGAGGGTGCGCCGGCCGCTGTTTTCGACGCGCGCGCGACCCTGAAGGCCATCGACGAGCGCTACCACTTCGAATCGGGCAGTCCCGCCCCGTAAAATCTCCACGACATTGTCACAAACTCATACTAAAATAAGACCTAGACTTAAGACATTAGACTTAAGACATTAGACCTAAGACTTAAGACCGAGGCATTAGACCTAAGAGCTAAGCAGTTAGTCTGATGTCTATTGTCTTATGTCTTTAGTCTCACAACAGGGGGAATGAATGAAGACGAAGAATATCCTGATCGTTCTGGTCATTATTTTGATCGCGGTCATAGCGCTGAAAATGGTCAACCGCAATTCCGAGCCGAGGCGCACGGATGCCGGCCGCAGTCTTGAAGAAGCGGGGGAAGACTTTGGAGACGCCGTGGAAGATGCCGGCGAGAACATCGAAGAAGGCTTGAATGACGCCGGCCGGAAAATCGAAGACGCCACGGAATAAATGATTTACGGAACGGCATGGAAACAGGACGCGACCGCCGGGCTCGTCAAGCAGGCGGCCGCGGCCGGTTTCCGCGCCATTGACACGGCCAACCAGAAAAAGCATTACCGCGAAGATTTCGTGGGCGAGGCTTTGCAGGAGCTGAAAATCCGCCGCGAAGATTGGTTCCTGCAGAGCAAATACACCTACCCGCAAGGCCAGGATCACCGCCTGCCGTACGATCCCAAATCCAGTTTTACGGAACAAGTCCAATCCTCGTTCGCAAGCTCGCTCGAAAATCTGCACACGGATTATCTCGATTCCTATTTACTGCACGGCCCCAGCGCGTACGACGGCTTGACCGCCGATGATTGGGAAGTTTGGACGGCCATGGAAGCGCTGCAGCGCTCAGGCCAGGCCAAAGCCATTGGCGTGAGCAATGTGGGCCTGCGGCATTTAACCGCGCTTTGCGGCAAGGCCAAAATCAAACCTCAATATGTGCAGAACCGCTGTTTCGCGGCGCAGGGCTGGGACCGCGAAGTGCGCGAGTATTGCCTGAAAAATGAGATCATTTACCAGGGCTTTTCGCTGCTCACCGCCAATCAGCACGTGCTGTTCCATCCGAGGGTCGCGGCGATTGCCCAGCGCGCGAAGGCCACGCCGATGCAGGTGATTTTCGCGTTCTCGGTAAAGATCGGGATCCTGCCGCTTACGGGCACCACGAATCCGCAGCACATGAAAGATGATCTTGAAATCGGGCGCGTAGAATTATACGATTCTGAAGTCCAGGACATCTTTGCACTGCCATGAGCACCGGAGCCTAATTGAATTCTGACGACCTGCTGATCCTGCTGGGCCTGATCATCTTCATCTCCGTGGTCGCGATCCTGATTTTATTTATCGGGTCGCGCCGGAATTGGGACCGCCACGTGGCGCCGCCGGAACTTGACCCCAACGCCCGTGTCCCACAAGGGGGCGCCAATGCCCAAGCCATTCCGGCCATTGTCGCCCAGGAACTCTACGGGCTCAATCTGCAGGTCCCGCGCCAGAGACTCGAAGCCGCCAGCGCCCATATGACCCGCCTGATCAACACCGAGGTCGCGAAGCAAGTCGAGCATGTGCGCCAGGAAATGACCAAGACGATCGAGAGCAAGGAAAAGGAAGTCCGCGAAATCCAGACCCAGGTCCAAACCATTTCGACGCATTATGAAAAACTCGGCAAGCAAAAGACCCAAACCGAATCCGTGGTCCGTTCGATCGCCAAGGGCGTGATTGTGCTGAACGACGAGGGCAAGGTCGTTTTTTTGAATCCCGAGGCTGAGCAAATCCTGGGCGCGCGCGGCAAAGATTTGATGGGCAAGCCGATCGGGCACATGACCGGCGAGCACGTGATTTCCATGGTCGACGAGGAAGGCGCGGAATCCAGCGACGGCGGCGATGCGCAGGAAAAAGAAAACATGAAAGACAACACCGCGGTCATCGAGACCCTGTCCGGCCAGACCAAAGGCATTATCTCGCTCGTGCCGCATGCGGCGCCTGAGCGAAGAATCGAAAATTACAAGAACGAGTTCCTGGCCAACATCACGCACGAACTGCGCAGCCCGCTGATCTGCATCCAGAAATCCATCAGTTCGATTCCTGCCGACAAAATCGGCGCAGAAGAAAAGGTCTGCCTGGATATTGCCCTGCGCAATGCCGCTCGCCTCGAGCAATTAGTGAACAGCATCCTGGACATTTCCAAGATGGAAGCCGGCAAAATGCACCTGCAGCTGGAAATCATCAATCTGCATGAATTCATGAAAGAGGTGCGCAATAATTTTAAGCCGTGGGCCGACCAGAAAAAAATCCAGCTTGTGCTGGACATGCCCAAGGAGCCGCTGATGTTCCATGCGGACGAGGGCCGGCTGATGCAGGTGCTCACGAACCTGGTCTCCAATGCCCTGAAGTTTACGCCGCGCGGGGAAAAAATCTGGCTGACCGCCAAGTTCAGCATGGACAAAAGTTCGCACGGCGTTGAAATCGGCGTGCGCGACAGCGGGCCGGGCATTTTGGAAGCGGACCGCGAGAAAATTTTCAAAAAATTCGCCTTCACCTCGGCCAAGTCCACGGACGGTGAAAAGGGCACGGGTTTGGGCCTGACGATTGCCAAGCAAATCGTGGAACTGCATAAGGGCAAGATCTGGGTCGAAAGCGAAGCCGGCAAAGGCAGTTATTTCGCTTTTGCCATACCCTGTTAAAATCAAAATTGTCATCCCCGGCTTGACCGGGGACCCAGAACGAAGCTCTAGGTTCCCGCTTTCGCGGGAATGACAGAGTCTTCATTAGACTCTGTACTTTCCCGTGCGGGTTTAACGAAAACCTGCCGGGAATGACATGGTGAGTTGAACTATGCCTAAACCAGTGCCGGAACCGGCGCAAAATTATAAGGATCTGCGCGGCGAAGCGCTGAACCCCAATCTTTGGCGCAAGCTGGGCTTTGCGGCCACGCCCATGAACCCCCATGTGTGGGGCGCGTTAATGGAAATCGGCACGCCCCAGAACGTGGTCACGCTGGTCTGCCTGCTGGACGGCACGGTCAGTCTTTATTTCGGCAACGGCGGCGGCATTACCGGCGGCGGCAAACACGAGGCGATCCGTATGAAGGCCGAAGAATTCATCCAGTCGACGGAAACCTTCCTCAAGAAATTCAATCCCACGAAAAATTTTCCGGTGCCGGATGTGGACCGCGTGCGTTTTTACGCGCTGACCTACGACGGCATCCTGACCGCGCAGGACAATAAAAACATGGCCGACGAGAAGCACCCCTTCTTTCCCTTGTTTCGCAGCGGGCACGAAGTCATCGCCGCCGTCCGTGCTTACGAGACCGGTGCTTAATCAAAACTGTCATTTCGAGGCCGAAGGCCGAGAAATCTCCGTTCTGGAGTAAAGCGGGGATTTCTCGTCGCCACGAGCAAGCAGGCTCCTCGAAATGACAATGCCTTCTAGGGAATCCCCGATACTCAGTTGCCAGCTTCCTTGTTACGTTAATCCCATGAAAACCAAAGCGATTCTTCTATGCCTGATGCTTCTGTTTGCGTCACTGCCGCAGGTCTTAGGCGAGGATTTAACGGCCGCGGACCCGGACATGAAGGTCGGCGAACATTTGGATTATAAGATCACCTGGCTGGGGATCCCGGTGGGCAGCGGTGAACTCCTCGTGAAAGAAAAGACCACGTTGAACGGCCGGGAGGTCTTCCACGTGGTGGGCCGCATTGAAACCAACAAAGTCCTCAGCAAAATCTTCCCCATCCACGACGAAGCCCACAGCTGGATCGATGCCGCGACCTTCGAGTCCGTGCAATTCGAAAAGAAAATCGACGAACTGATAATCAATACGCATGAAAAATGGGTGTTTGACGCGGCCCAAAAGAAGGGCCATTTCGTGTCTTTCAAGAGCGGCGAGAAAAAGGAATTCGATATCACGGTGCCCGTGCACGATGTGCTAAGCGCGTTTTTTTGGGCGCGCCGGCAGCCGCTGGAAGTGGACCAAACCTATAAAATCGTGCTGACTGCGGACCAGCGGGACTGGGAATTACAGGCCAAGGTCGCTAAAAAAGAAAAGATCAAAATCGACGATCAAAAGATTGAGACCCTGAAAGTTTATCCGGATACCGTTTCGGAAGGGGTGGAGCGCAGAGGCAAGGCCTGGTTCAATGTCACGACCGATCCCTCGCACCGGCCCGTGCGCATCATCTACAAAGCGCCGATCGGCCGCATCACCGGCACGCTGCAGAAAGCGGATCAGCTGACGGGAGCGAAATAGCGGACGCGCTTGCGCTTATGCGCAAGCACGGCTCAGCGAGACCTTGATGGTCTCGCCCGAGCGATTCACACTGGTTCGAAGAATCTTACGTAGTCAAATTCGGCGGTGTCGGTTTCGGCGATCTTATAATCGTTATATTTGAGATTGGCCACGGAAGTGAGCCAGATATTCATCTCGGTTTCAGGGAATAATTTCGGATCAATGGAATGGAAAGGTTTGCCGTCAAAAAAGAAAGTTATTTTCTCAGGGGTGTATTCGCAGCCGTACGTGTGGAAGCCTGCGGACATGTCGTCCTCAGGGACGTAGGCTAACCGGCTGTTGTGACTGTCATGCAGGTTATGGTCCCAGGCGCCGGCATTGATGGTGTTCCGTTTATAAACTTCGGCGATATCCACTTCAAATTGCTGGATGTCGGTCGGTGATTTCCATTGGTCCATCATCCAGACGGAAGTGTGCCAGCCTAACTCCTTCGGAACTTTCATGGAAGCTTCATAATAACCGTATTTAAACTGCTGCTTTGAGATCAGCCCGCCGGCCGTATTGTTGTAGCCGTCGAATTGTTCCTTTTTTAAATCCAGAATCAATTTGCCGTCCACGACCCGCACATTTTCTTTGCGCTGCGCGCTGTTTAGCCGCTTGTCGATGCGGTACTGCCACATATCTTCATTCATCGCCAGGAATTCATCATGAAAGGTCAGGTGGTACTTGCCTGTTAAACTCCCAGGCAGGAGTCCGCGCGGATGGTCATAACGTTTCAGGATGCCAAAAAGCTGCAGCTCCGTCAGGAGCCCTTGAATGGGAATTTTGTAAGTGCCGATCAGCTGTTTGTCCGGGGTTTCGAGATTGCTGAGTTTTTCAAACACTGCGGTTTCAATCGCCCGGTTATCATCATCCAATATGCTCAGTGTCGCGTAGGACAGGATGCCGGCTTTGTAATTCACCGTAAGCCGCATTTTTTCATACGCGGTATTCATGTGGGTAATGACTTGCTTGATCGCGTTCTGAGTATCTTTGACGATCACGGTGCCGTCACCCATCTGCAGGCGGTGATCGAGAACTCCGGCGTTAGTGTCGCGCCAGATAATATCTTTTTTAATACCGTCGGCCCGGGGCGGGGAATAGTTTAGCGTTTCACGGATCGCCACCGGCTGGCCGCCGGCCGTATAAAAATAAGTTTTGAATTTTCTGACCCCATTGCCCATCAGCGTAATTGCGGTTTCTTTTAAAGCTGCGCCGGCCATGCCCATCAATTTTAAGATTTGATTGCGTTCCTTCTCCGTCACCGCGTTGTAGTCATTCTCAGAAAAAGAAGAAAGCGCGGACTCCTGAAAAAAATCCTGCGGCACAGAGACCGTGCTCAGGTCTGCTCCGCCGGCTGCATCGTCGAGGCTTCGTTCAGGCTGGGAATCGGCCGGTACGCCCTCGATAGGCACATTTGCCAGGCCTAAAACCGGGCTTTGCAGGGGAGTTAAGGTCATTAATAAGTTCAGCGCAATCAGTCTCTTTGCCCTTATATCCATACCTAAGGATTAACACAATGAGAGCAGATCTCCGGCGTCTTTTCAATAAAGGGATTAATTAAGCCGTTAAGTGGTCGAAAATGCGGGGTTAGCGGTTTCCTTCATCCAATACCTCGCGGACTTTAGAAATGAGGGACTTGGAGGTAAAGGGCTTTTGCAGAAAATTGGTTTTAGCGACTTCGACGCCGTAGCGGATGGCTTGATCACTGGTGTAGCCGGAGACAAACAAAACCTTGATTTTGGGGCAGAGAAACCTCACTTCATCGGAAAATTCGCGGCCGCCCATCTGAGGCATCACCACATCGACGACAGCGAGCTGAGGGCAGTTTTCTTTTTGGTCCCGTACCACGCGTAATGCCATTTCGCCATTTTCCGCTTCAAGGACGTTATATCCCTGACCGGTCAATAGAGTTGAGGCCAGTTTGCGGACAGAAATTTCATCCTCCACCAGCAAGATCGTCTCCGAGCCCCTCGGCAAATCCTTCGATTTCTTTTGGAGGGTAAGTAAATCTTGTTTTTCCAGTGAACGCTGAAAATAAATTTCAAAAGTTGAGCCCTGTCCCAGCTCGCTCAATACGCGGATGCTGCCGCCGCTTTGTATTACAATATTATTGCAAGTTGCAAGGCCGAGTCCTGTTCCTTTGCCTTTCTCTTTAGTTGTAAAAAAAGGTTCGAAGAGATGTTCTTTGACTTCATTCGTCATTCCCGCGCCATTATCGCTGACGGTCAAAAGAACATATTTACCCGGCGGGATTCCGCCGGTATTATCATTTTCCGGAATGTCGACATTGCGCGTTTCCATTGTTATCCTGCCGCCCTTCGGCATGGCATCCCGGGCATTGACCACCAGGTTTATGAACACTTGCTCGATTTGTGACGGGTCGGCCTTAATCAGCCCTAAATCGTCAGCCTGAAGCAGAACGAATTCGATATCTTCACTAATCAGCCGCCGCGCCATTTTTTCCAGGTCCAGAATCAGCACATTTAAATCCATGATTTTGGGCGCAAAAACATACTGCCTGCTGAATGTCAGAAGCCGGCTGGTCAAACTCTTAGCGCGTAATCCGGCTTTTAAAATCTCTTCGAGCTGAGGCCGCATGGGATCGTCCGCGCGCAAGGCTGCAATATTCAATTCCGAGTAGCCATTGATGACCGTCAGCAGGTTGTTGAAATCATGCGCGATGCCTCCCGTCAGCTGGCCGACGGCCTCCATTTTCTGGGCCTGCAGAAACTTGTTTTCAAGTTCTTTGCGTGCCGTGATGTCACGAAGGGAAATAAGAAAGGCGGATTTTTCTTCCCACTGTGTTCCGGAAACATGAAATTCGACAATGCAGCTCTTGCCATTCGCGGGGATAAGATTGATCTCCGATATTTTTTCATCCGCAATGGGGAAACCAAATTGAGTGCCCACAAGGTCCGAAACGTTCCGGCCAAAAAGTTTGGCGGCCGCGCGGCTTGCAAAAATGATGTTTCCGTCGCTTTGCCCGACAATCAGAATGCCGTCGGTGTTGCTTTCAATCATGTTCCGGTAATTAATTTCGCTCTGGTGGACGGCTTCTTGAGCTTTTTTCTGATGGGTAATGTCCCAAGCGGCACCCGTCATTTTTATCGGTTTGCCGCTGCTGTTACGGTAAACTTTTCCTCTTGCCGATTGAACGCCGATACTGCCGTCCGGTCTTAGGATATGGAAAGATGTTTCATAATCCGTTTCCTTGTCCAGGCAAAGATGAACCTCTCTCCGGACCCTTTCCCGGTCCCGGGGATGAACGGTCTGAACAAAATCTTCAAAATTTTCGGAGGATTGTTTATTCCCAAGGAGTTTGTGCGTGTTCTCATCCCAAGTAAACAGATCTTTCTCAATCTCCCAATCCCACATCCCCATCCCCGCGGCCGATAAGGCCAAACTCAAATGCTCATTGCTCTGGTTCAAGTTATTTGTTTTTTCCGAGACCATCCGGTCCAGGTTCTTGTTACGCCCGGCCAGGGTTTTTTGCCATTGGGAAACCATGCGTAACACATACGCCCAGAGCATAAAAACGAGGGAAAATATGACAGCGCCTCCCCAAAAAGCTCCCGTCCTTATTTTGCGGTGAAACTGTAAATGCTGGTTTCGTTTTTTTTCAATAGAAGCAGAAAAACCCCGCATCCCTTGAGCATAGATCATCTTCTGAGACTCATAGCCAGGGCTTGAAAGGAGTTCCTCCGCATCTTTGCGGCGGCCCTCGCGAATCCAATCAAAACTGCGCAGTTCCATTTCTACAAGTTTTTCATTTGCTGCGTTGGTTTCTCTGGCGCCTTCTCCCTGGTAGACTTCAGGCTCAAGTAAAATGGCTTCTTGAATGGCAGCGCTGAGCTTGGGCTCAAAACTGAGATACCGTTTTTCCCATTCGAGGCTGCCTGTTGCCGCGGCCATTCTCGCGGACATGGTCAGGACTTCATCGAGATAGTTGATTGTCTCTGTAAGTTCTAAGATTCGAAGATCCCGGTTCTTATCCTCGAGGGAATCATACATGCTCCGGATTTCAAGCGTGCGTATCCCCATAATGCAAAGGGTGAGCAGCAAGATCGCGCCCAACCAAGCTAAAGGAAAAGGAGCGAGACCGGAGTCTGATTTATCTTTCAAATTTATCACCGACCTCAATTCCGCTGTCCGTAATCTCGTATTGGAGAATGTCGCGGCTATGAAAAGAGCCGCGCAATTTTAAAATATTTAACAATTTGCGGACGGCCTGTTCTCTTTCAGCGTAACGCAGCAAAATGATGCCATCGATGAAGGAAGACAGCCGCATAAGATTGGTCTCAATGCTGCCCAAAAGCTGTCCCGTTTCCGCGCCGAAGGTGTTGCCCATCAGATAGGTCATAAGACAAGTAACGCCCCGGGCCTTAAAGGAAGCCGTGAGCTGTAATAAAAATTGCCGCACCTGTTCTTCCGACATTGTCGCGGACATTAAGCTTGAAATTGAATCAAACACGACTCTTTTGGCGTTGGTCGCTTCAACGGCTTTTATAATTTGTAAAAGCAATTTATCATTGCTGACGTCAATCAGGCTTCCGGGACTTACAAATGTCAATTTTCCCTGCCGTTCAAATTTCCCAAGATCCATCTTATGTTCCTGCGCCATTTTTATAATTTCCAGCGGCTCCTCTTCCAGCGCGACAAAAACCGCGTTTTGTTCGGTCTTGAATCCCTCATTCAAGAAATGAAGCGCGAGCGTTGTTTTGCCGGCGCCGGTATTGCCCGATATTAAACAGGTCTGACCTTGGGGAATACCGCCTCCATGGGCCGCATCAAGCTTGGGCAGGTCGAAAGGCTTGCGGGTTTTAAAATCTGTTTTAGCGATATAACTGTCGATGATGATTTTTGGGAAAATCTCGATGCCGTGATTGGTGATTTCAAACTCGACTTTTCCGCTGCGAAAGCCTGTGCCGCGGATTTTAATAATATTGAGTTCCTGGATGACTTTTTGCTGGCCGAATTTAAGGCTTAATTCAATGGCCCCGTCGACCACGAATTCTTCCATCCCGTATCTTGAGACCGCGGGATCGCCGCTTCTTTTTTCTCCTGTAATTAGGGTCGTGACTCCGATTTTTTTTATTTCCTGATAAATGCGGGCTAAGGTGTCCCGGATAATATTCTGGTTTTGAAATTTTCCGAAAAGGCTGCTGATGCTGTCGATGACCAGCCGCTTGGCCTTGACTTTTTTGACCGCATACTTGATCCGCTCAATCAAAGGACTGAGGTCGTAATCGCCCGTTTCGATGGCTCTGCCAACATCCTGCTCCAGGCTTACATCCACAAAGGCCAGTTTGTTCTGCCGGATCAAACTTTCATAATCCCATCCAAAACCGCTTACATTTCTCGCGATATCGTCCGGGCTTTCCTCAAAAGTGACGAAGACTCCGTTTTCATTCAATTCGGTGATGCCGTGGTAGAGAAAATTATTAATCAAGACAGTCTTGCCTGAGCCTGCGGATCCCGTAATCAGCAAGGCCCTGCCCTTGGGAATTCCGGCGCCAAACACTTCGTCGAAACCCTTGATGCCGGTCTTTAAGAACTCAATGCCTTTTTTCGCTTTCCCGTTAGACTTTTTCACCGGCAGCTCCGATGTTCAGTGTGTGGACGTCTAATCCCAACAGCACTTTTTCTCGATTGGTTAAATCGCCGATAATTTTCCGGGCGGGCGGGGGTAACATTCGAAGAAGAGTGGGGGCGGCAATGATTTTGTCTTTCTCGGCAAGTTCGGGGTGCTTCAGAATATCAATCACGGTTAATTCGTACCCGCCTTTGAATTCCGCCGTCAGGATGCTGCGCAGCTGCGCAATCGCTTTTTTTGAAAAAGCGGTTTCTCCCACAACGTACAATTTCAAAATTAACTGGGTCATGTTTGCTCCGTTCGTCAGCGAAAACACTTTACGCTTCGGGGTCCGCCTTCGATATGGGCAATTCACCCCATTCACGGTATAATCCCTACATTCATGGACATCCAGCTGACACCCTCCCAGGCCGAAGGCTTTGACGCCTTGATGAACGGCCGCGAAAATCTGTTTATTACCGGCGGCCCCGGGACAGGCAAAAGCTTCCTGATCCGCGAGTACCTGCGCGAATGTCCGGACAAAATCCCGGTCGTGGCCAGCACCGGCGCCGCTGCCCTCCTGATCGGCGGGCGCCCCCCCCCCCGCT
>ORMF010204532.1_pt1 | contig 15490 bp, 14 predicted proteins | sample 1779871 | NCBI WGS metagenome assembly ORMF01 (sample SAMEA104232316, study PRJEB22302) | groundwater metagenome | biome: forest; feature: aquifer; material: groundwater | place: USA | collected 2011-08-07 | depth 5.4 m | reverse complement strand
TAACTTACCGGCTTTGAATCCTCGTCGGGCGATACTCTATTCAATTTTATTCACCTCCCTTCAACAGAAGATGCTAGGTAGCTCCGGAAAATTGCCAATAAAAAATATTTAAAAAATAATGGCGGAAATGGTAAAAGAGAGAGCATGTATAGTTGAGGAATAGGTGGTAATGAATAGTCTTTCACTGGAACGAAGAGAATATCTAGAAAAGCAACCCTGGGATGAAATCATACCCAGGGCTGTCCTTTACGCGGCCCGCCGATTAGAATTTTACGAATGGCAGGGTTCATGGAAAGGAGGGCCACCGATGGGCAGAACCGCTGAAGACTTTGTAAACGATATTATCGCTGAACTCTTTCAAGGCGGCGGAAGGGATTGGGATCTGAACAAATATCCTGATTTTCTCGAGGTCCTCTGTGGAATGATAAAAAGCAAGATTTCGAATGCTTTGAAGTCCAAAGAAAATAGAAAAAATATTTGTGAAGCCGCATTGGCAGCCTCAAGACAAATCCCCGCTCCTTTAGACACCCTAGAACATCCTTCAAGCTCGACCGACGAAGCGGTTTTAAATCGGGAAAAAGACGCGGAAAATGATAAATGGCTCATGTCGTTTATGGGCCATATTCAAGATGACAGCGACTTGATGGCAGTACTTGATTGTAAGCTTCAGGGAATTTTTAAACCCGCCGAAATCGCTCAGCGACTCGGTGTCGATTCCCAAAAGATGGAAAATCTTCAAAAGAAATGGAAGCGCCGGACGGAAGACTTTCAAAAGAAAAATAAAATTGGCCCACGGGCTAAAAAAGGAGACCGAGCTCATGGTTGATAAATCTCCAAAGCCTTCAGAAATAATTGAAGCTATTTACGACTTTTGTGAACCGGAGAAAGACATTAGCAAAATGTCTTTGCAGGAAGTGAATAAGGCCCTGCTTACCGAGTACGCGATTAAAAGTGATGAAAGCGTTTCAAAAATTAAGATGAATATTGCCAAAATAAAGGCAAAATCCACTCTTAAAGAAGCTGCGGCTCGAAGAATTGAGCAATTAAAAAATATCCCCTCTGCTATTACGAATGCTATTCGCAATTTAAAACCCGAAGAAGCTAGAATTCAACTGCCTAATTTATTGGGAGTGCAAGCAGAGTTTGCCTTTCGGAATTTTAATAGTTGTTCCGAGCAAGATTTAACAAGTATGGCGACAGATTTAAAGATATTGGAAGACGTCGCATTGCTGAATGAATCTTTTCAAGCAAATGATATCAATCCTAAGGCTGTCGCGTATCAGCTCACACGATTATTTGTTATTACTGAACCCAAAGAAATTGATTTAGAAGCTATAGCTATGGAAAGAGGAGTTTTAGTAATTAACGGCCCGCTTGAAGGATGCGATGCAAGACTAATAAGAAAAGGTGAAAAGGGAGTCATTAGAGTCAGTGATAGTTTAACTGTTGGTCAAAGAAGATTTGCTATTGCGCATGAACTTGGGCATTGGGAGATGCATCGGGGTATTTCTCAATGGCATCTATGTACAAATGAAAATCTTGCTAGCTATAAATCCAGCGAGCCTGAGCTACAGGCAAGTTCATTCGCGTCGGAATTATTGCTTCCTACAAAATTGCTTAGACCTTTATGCGCCGAAGTTGAACCAAATATGGAACTAGTTTGCCAATTAGCAGATAGTTTTTGCACAGGGCTAATCGCGACAGCTTTACGATTTATTGAATTAAATGAAAATCCCTGTTTGGTTGTGCTTTCAGACGGAAATCGTATTAAATGGTGGAAAAAGAATGACCATTGCCGGAATGCTTGGTTTGAAAGCAAACAGGAAATTGGCCAAGAAGCTTTAGCCGCGAAATGTTCTCATGAGAACAAGCCTTCGGGAAAATCCGTGCCTTATTCGGCGTGGTTTAAACACATTGAATCGAATGATAGAGAAACTGTTTTTGAGCAGTCGATGAAACTTGGACGTTTCAATTCAGTCCTAAGTCTTTTGTGGTTTGATTAATTCTACCCGGCACGGGAACAAATATGAAATTTGCAATGGGAAATGGGCATAAGGCGGAAGCTCAGCCAAAGCTGAAGGGTGCTTGCGAAAATTGCCAAAGCGATACATTTTGGGACGGCTTTGACGGGGACAGGTTCGGGATAAAACCTTAAACGGCCTGGCTTTTTTTATGTTGCTGCAGCGCGAGCCGCGCTAAAAGATAAGAAGTCGTAGATTCGGCGCCCTGATTGAGATTGATTTGGCTTTCGCCTAAGCCGTCATAGCACCCGCCGGTGGCCCGGTCATAAACAACCTGCTTCAGGCTGTTGTCGCCTAAAAACCAGTTAAAAGCTTCGTGCATGAGTTTGCGGTAATTTTCTTTCTTCGTAATGGCGTAAGCGGTCGCGAGAGTGCAAGCCATGGCGGAAGCATCCTCGGGCTGCTGATCAAAATAGCGGCGTTCCCCGGCTTTTTGATGCCAGCCGTCCTGCCCGATCGGCGCGTAAATCCCTTTCAAAAAAGTTTGGCGGATCAAAAAATCCAGGCTTTTCAGGCCCGTCTCCAGATACTCACTGTTGCCGGTCTGCGCGTGTCCCAAAAGCAGGGCCTCGGGAAACACGGCATTCGAATAAGTTAAGTAAGGTTCAAACCACTGCCACTCTTCCGTCGCGGTGCCGCGGTAAAGCGACATGAGCCTGTCGCAATGGCGCACCAGCATTTCCTGGAAGTTTTTTCCCTTTTTATAAAGCAGGCAAAGTCCCTTGATATAAAAAGCGGTGGCCCGCGGCGATTCCACCATCTGGGGCTGTTCCATTCGTTTGTTTAAAAGCGAAAGGGCGTTCTGTTTGATGTTTTCCGGCAGGGAATCGGTTGCGGCGGCCGCGGCCAGGCCCCAAAATGTCCGGCCATTGGCGTCTTCAAGATTTTCTTTTTGATTAAATTCAATATCGATGGTGCGCTTAGGGGTTACGTAATTATAAAAAAGCCCGGTCTTGTCCTGCGTGAACTCAATGAAACGCAAATAAATGTCAATACGTTTGAGCAGTTCGCTTTTTCTTTTATCCGGAGCGAGCGACTTAAATACCTTCCCCAGCCCGTCATAGTAGGAACAGGCGACGATAAGCGCGCGCGCATTGTCATCCACGGTATAACCGGATGAAATATCGGGCATCGACAACTGGGCGAATTGGATGATTCCGAAATCATCGGTCAAGCGAAACAGGTGGTTTAAATTCATGCGCGGAATTTTTTTGTGCTGGCTGACTTCGGCAATTTCACGGGAATATTTCGAAAACAACTTGGAATACTCCAGGGCCACATTGTCCCAGGTCATGTTGCGGGTCCGGAAATAAGCGTTCTTGCCGATCTGCTCCCGGCGCAGGGGATCTTTCAAAAGATCGAGCATGGCCGCGGTGTAAGAAGCCGGATCCCGGAAATTGACCAGCAGCCCGGATTCCGGCGTGATAATTTCCCGGGCCTGGGCAAAAGGCGTGGAAATGACCGGACGGCCGGTGCCCAGGGCGTAGGAAAGCGTGCCGGAAACCGCTTGGTTCGGATCAAGGGAAGTGGAGATGTAAATATCCGAGGCCCTCAAGAACTGCAGCAGTTTTTCGAGCGAAACATATTCATTATAGAAGCTGACATGCTTGGAAAGTTTAAGGTCCTTCACTTTTTGAACGAGGGAGTTGCGGTAGGTTTCGCCTTCATTTTTTAAGACATTCGGGTGCGTCACGCCCAAAACAATATACATAAGATTGGGGCAGGCCTTGACAACCGGCGGCAGCGCCTCCAGCACATATTCAATCCCTTTGCCGCGGCTGAGCAGACCGAAGGTCATCAGAATCGTTTTTTTGGGGAAACCAATGAGGGACTTGGCCTTCGTGCTGGGGGCGTAAGGCGCGGCATGAATGCCATGCAGGATCACCGAGACTTTTTTTTCAGCGATCCCGTAATCTTTGACCAGAATTTCCCGGGAACGGTCCGCCGTCGCGCCCAAAGCGCTGGATTTCTCGGCGATCGAACGCACCACTTTATGGAGGTCAGGGTTGGGCGAGGGCAGCGTGCTGTGAAAAGTTACGACCGACGGTTTTTTAAGCGCGTCTAAGAAAGAAAGGATGAAGGAACCGTACGGCCCTCCAAAGAGGCCGAATTCATGCTGAATGTTGACGAGTTTAATCTCCGGCGTCTGGTTTATCTTTTCAGCCGTATCGATGAAATCCTGTTCGGATTGCGGATCGAGCTGGAAGATCACTTGCCGGGGGTAGTGGTAACGCGACACCGCATCGGTGTTCATCGCGGCGATGCGGGACTCTATGACGGTTTCAAGCAGGTTATCGAGGGCGCCGGTAAGGTCTGCGGTAAAAGTTGCGATGCCGCATTCGCGGGGCGGAAAACTGGAAACATAAGCAATTTTGAGGGTTTCTGTCATAAAGTGGAGGCATCCTCACCCCGGACTTTTTTTCAGCTCCTTCAGGAGTTCCTCGAGGTCGAGGGATTTTGCCGCGATCAATTTATCCGCGGCGCCGTAGTAGATAAAAAGCCGGCCGTCTTTCAGGATGGTACCGGTGGGGAAAACCACATTGCTTACATCGCCTTGCTTTTCCCATAGTTCAACGGGAGAAAATAAGGGCGTTTCCAGGCGTCCGATGACTTTGGTGGGATTGTCCAGGTCCAGCAGCGCCGCGGCGGCATGATAAATTTTCCCCTGCAGGGCATCTTCGACACCATGATAGATCAAAAGCCAGCCGTCTTTGGTTTCGATGGGGGGGCACCCGCCGCCGATATTCCGGCTTTCAAATCTGTGCTCGGGATCGAGCACAATCGATTGCCCCAAATTCCGGAGATGTTCTTTCCAGTAATTCTCAGTGAGGTCTTTAAAATCTTTGAAATAGATGACCTGGATGCCGGGCAGGACGCGGTGAATCAGCGCGAATTGGCCTTTGATTTTCCTGGGGAAGATAAAAGCGTCTTTTTCCCAGAGCAGGATGTCGTCGCCCTGCCGGTCGCGGATATAGGAATCGAAAAGGAAATATCTTTCGCGCAGCTTGATTTTTGAATGCGCAAAGAGCCGCGCGGCGTCACGGTAGGTAATGCGCGGGGAGATAATGCCTTTTTTTTCGAAATGGACAAGATCGGCGCTAATCGCGTAAGCGAACAGAGCGTTTTTTCCATCATAGACCGTATAAAAAAGATAATAGATCCCGTCCAGGAAAATGATCCGGGGATCCTCGACGCCCATTTTTTCGTAATCGTGTTCCGGAAAAAGGACCGGTTTGGCCGATTTATTGACAGCTTTGTTGCCTTCCAACTGGCAGTAGCCGATGGACGAAACCATGTCGTGCCGCACCGCCCGGTAAAACATGTGCGTGACGCCGACCGCCTCGATGCAGGCAGGATTTAAGACCGCCTGATTTTCAAATTCGTTTTCCGAGCTTTCAAGGATAATGCCTTCGCTTTTGATCTTGAGCATGATCCATTATGCCTTGAAACGAACATAACCCCTAACCTTATAACCTTCCCCAAGGCAATAATAGCCGCCGGGGCTCGTGCCGAAAAAAACTGGCGCGAAAGGGCAAAACAGGTTACAGTGACCGGATGAAAATTGAAGTCGATCCCCAAACAAGCTTTGACGGCCTTGGCATTGCGCCGCAAGTTCTTAGCATCTTAGATAAGCTCAAATTCTTCCATCCGACCCCGATTCAGCAAAAGGCCATCCCTTCCGGAATTGAAGGCAAGGACATGGTCGGCATTGCGCAGACAGGCACAGGTAAAACCCTGGCTTTTGCGATTCCGATGGTCCAGCGCTTGGCGGGCATGCAGCCCAAAGGCCGCGGGCTAGTTCTGGTTCCCACCCGCGAACTGGCCATGCAGGTTGAAGAGACTTACCGCAAAATCGTGCCTACATTTCAAATGCAGTCGACCGTTGTCATCGGCGGCGCTTCCATGAATGAACAAATCAATGCCCTGCGCCGGCATCCCCAGATCATTATTGCCACGCCGGGACGCTTAATGGACCATATGAACCAGCGCACCGTCACCCTGAATGACGTCAAGATCCTGGTCCTCGACGAAGCCGACCGGATGCTGGATATGGGTTTTCAGCCGCAGATTGAGAAGATCCTGCGTTCCGTGCCGCGCGAGCGCCAGACCATGCTGTTTTCAGCCACGATGCCGGGGCCGATCTCGAAGATCGCGGCGCAATATATGAAGCTGCCGATCCAAATCGAAATTGCGCCTTCGGGGACGCTGGCCGAAAAGCTCACCCAGGAAGTTTTCATCGTCAAATCCGAAAACAAGAAAGAATTGCTCCGTAAAATCCTGGCCCAGTACCGCGGCAGTGTTTTGATTTTTTCGCGCACCAAAATCGGCGCGCACCGCACGGCAAGAGTTATCCGCGAAATGGGTTACCCCGCCGCGGATATCCATTCCGACCGGTCGCTGGCCCAGCGCAAAGAAGCTCTGCAAGGCTTTAAAAACGGCCGTTACCGCATCCTCGTGGCCACGGACATTGCCGCGCGCGGCATTGACGTGACCGGGATTGAGCTTGTGATCAATTATGATTTGCCGGAAGACGCCGAGAATTATGTCCACCGCATCGGCCGCACCGGCCGCGCAGGACACAAAGGGCATGCGATTTCTTTTGCCATGCCTGACCAAGGCACGGACGTCAAAAGCATTGAAAATTTGATCCGCGCCGTCCTCCCGATTTCTGAGCATCCCGAAGTTCCCGGAGAGAAATTTTCCGCGCCGATGCGCTTCTCATTTTCACCGCGCGGCCGCCGCGGCCCCACGCGCCCGCGCCGCCCTTTCCGCCGTTAACACCGGGAGGCACCCAGTGGAAACTCCTGAAGCAGGCAAGCCCAAGGCGCGCTGGTATTACCATCCTCTATTTGTCATCGTCATGCTGTTCTTTTTCGCGGGCCCCTTCGGCCTGCCGCTTCTCTGGAAAAGCCCGCAATTCAATAAACCCGCCAAGATCGTGTTGACGATTTTGATGTTCATCTATTCCTGGTACTTGGCCGTGGCAACCCTAGAACTCCTGAAGATCCTGCAGCAGCAAATCCAAGAAATGGGCATTGCCCAGCCGTCGTAGTTTTATGCCGAAACGCATTCTGGTCATTGCCAATAAACGTTATTCCTCCTGGTCGCTCCGCCCTTGGCTGGTGATGAAGGCCGCGGGCATCCCTTTTACCGAAAAACAAATCTTCCTTAAAAAGCGTGAAACCGCCGAAGAGATCCTGCGCGTTTCGCCGTCCGGCAGGGTGCCGGCGCTGATTGAGGGCAAGATCACGGTGTGGGAATCGCTTGCGATCTGCGAACATCTGAATGATGAATTCCCGCGCAAGCAGCTGTGGCCCGCCGCGCCGGCAGCGCGGGCCATGGCGCGATCGATCAGTCAGGAAATGCATGCCGGATTCACGGCCCTGCGCTCGAATTGCCCCATGAACGCCGTGCGGATTTTCAACGGCGTGAAATTGAATGAAGAAACCCATGCGGACGCGGCGCGCATCCGCAGCATTTGGCGCGAAGCCCGCCGCCTGTTCGGCCGGGGCGGCAAGTTTCTTTTCGGTGAATTTTCAATTGCCGATGCGATGTATGCGCCCGTGGTCCTGCGCTTCCGCGCCTATGGCATCGAAGCCGATGAGATTTGCCGCGCTTATATGGATGCCGTCCTGGAATTACCTGCGATGCAGGAATGGATGAAATCCGCCTCTCAGGAAACCGAAATAATTCCCGCCTACGAACTTTAAGTTTGTCCGCTCCCTTTAGGGTTTCCCTGACCCTGTTGTGAGGTATTACCTGTTGTACTTTTTTGTCTCCCGAGAGAAAATACTCATCTAGCTAATTCTTAAACCGAAACCGAGGTGTTTTTATGTGGACTCGCGAACATCTGAAGCAAACGATCCAGCAGAAAATGTCCGATTATATGCTGGTGATTGTCTCCAACAGGCAGCCCTATAGCCATGTGCAGAAGGGCGGGAAATTAGTCTGCCAGCGGCAGCCGGGCGGCGTGGTAACTGCCCTCGATCCAGTGATGCAGGCCGCAGGCGGCCTGTGGGTTGCCGCGGGCACCAGCGCGTACGACCGCAAATCAGCGGACGCGATGGGCAAAGTCATGATTCCTCCCGAAAATCCGGCCTATACTTTGCGCCGGATTTTTCTGACCAAAGAAGAAACGGATGCCTACTACTATGGATACTGCAATCAAGGACTGTGGCCGCTTTCCCATATCGCTTACACGCGGCCGGTATTTCCGATCGCGAATTGGCAAGCTTATGAGCAGGTGAACCGTAAATTCGCACAGGCCATCCTTGAAGAAGTCGGCGATAAAAAGGCGTTCGTGTGGGTGCAGGATTTTCATCTTGTCCTGATCGCTAAATACCTGCAGGAGGCCGGCCGCTCCAATATCATCACATCGCTTTTTTGGCATATTCCCTGGCCGAATCCTGAGATTTTCAGCATCTGTCCGCAAAAAAATCAAATTCTGGAGGGCCTGCTGGCTTATGACCTGCTGGGTTTCCAGATCAAATATCACGGCGATAATTTTATGTCGACGGTGGACCGCGAGCTGGAAAGCCGGATTGACCGCGAAAATGATTCTGTGGTGTATCAAAACCATTCGACTTTCGTCCGGCCGTTTCCCATTTCCGTAGACTTCGGCTCCATTTCGACCCACGCCGGCAGTGTGGCATTCACGGACACGAGCCAGCGTTTGCGCGAAGATTACGGCCTGGGTAATGCCAAATTGCTGGTGAGCGTGGACCGTATTGACTACACGAAAGGCCTGCTCGAAAAAATCTATGCGGTTGACCGCTTTCTGGAAAAATATCCCGAATACCGTGAAAAGTTCGTTTTCTTTCAGCTGGGACAGATCAGCCGTATCCACGTGCCCAGGTATAAAGAGCTCAACGATGAAATCAATGCCGCCGTCGAGCAAATCAACTGGAAACATTCCCAGGGCGCATGGACGCCGATTGTTTTGTCGCGAAGTTACATGAGTTATCAGGATATTTTAATGCTCTACCGCAGCGCGGATGTCTGCCTGGTGGGGTCGGTGCACGACGGGATGAATTTAGTGGCAAAGGAATTTGTCGCAGCGCGGCCGGATAATCAGGGTGTTTTAATTCTTTCGCGTTTTACGGGCGCGGCTCGCGAACTGATCGATGCGGTACAGATTAATCCCTATGACATCGAGAACGCCGCGGATGCCATTTACCAAGCTTTTGAAATGACGGCCGAAGAGCAGGAAAAACGCATGCGTAAAATGCGGGAAGCGGTCGCAAATCAGAATATTTACCGTTGGGCGGGCAAGGTGCTTTCTCAGCTGCTGAAATTTGAATTCCAGGAAGTTTGACCGTGAAGCACTTATTCCGGGCCTGGCGTTCAGCCGGCAATTTCATCAATCATGGTCCGCTCCAATTATTCATCGATTATGACGGAACGCTCGCTCCGATTGCGGACACGCCGTCGCTCGCCCTTATGCCGGCGCCCACTCGCGCGGCTCTAGAAGAACTTTCCAAACAAAAAGACGTGGATGTTTGTATCGTGACCGGCCGGCTCGCCTCCGAAGCCGCGCAGCTCGTGGGTATTAAAAGCTTCAATTATATCGGCAACCATGGCTATGAAATCACGGGCCCGGGCCTGCGCCAAGTGCATCCGGGCGCTGCGGCCGCGTCCCGGACCATGGATGAAATCCGCGGACATCTCGAAGGCCGGCTGAAAAAAATTGAAAATGTGGTCGTCGAAAATAAACTGCTGACGCTTAGCGTTCATTACCGCCTGGCGCGGCCGGACGGAGTCAAAGAAGCGCGCAAGGTTTGCTTAGAAGTTCTGCGGCCTTATATCCGGCGCGGCGAAGTGGTTTTTCGCAAGGGCAAAAAAGTATGGGAAATCCGGCCGGGAACCGAATGGGACAAAGGCTCGGCCGTGCTGTGGATCCTGGCCAAATCCGTGAGCCGCAGCGGCCGGCCCGTGCTGCCCGTTTATCTGGGCGATGACTGGACCGATGAAGATGCATTTAAAGCCTTGGCGGACAAGGGCCTGACCGTGAAAATCACTAAAAAACCGGACGAGCGTTCGGCCGCGCATTTTTACCTTAAGTCGACCGATGAAGTGCGCGAATTTTTGCTCCGCCTTATCAAAAGGCGCGGTGAACGGAATGGCAAACCATGATCAATGAACCGGCCTGGTACAAGGATGCCATTATTTACCAGCTGCACGTCAAATCGTTTTTTGACGGCAACGGCGACGGTTATGGCGATTTCCAAGGGCTGACTTCGAAACTTGATTATCTGCAGACCCTGGGCATCAATTGCATTTGGCTGCTGCCGTTCTATCAATCCCCGATGCGTGATGACGGCTACGACATCTCGGATTACCGCGCGGTTTACCCGCGCTACGGCACCTTGAAAGATTTCCGCCGTTTTGTGCGCGAGTCCCACAAACGCGGCATCCGTGTCCTGATTGAGCTTGTCGTCAATCACACTTCGGACCAGCATCCTTGGTTTCAGCAGGCCTGCACCTCGCGCAAATCACCCAAGCGTAAATTTTATGTCTGGTCCGACGATCCGAATAAATACAAGCAGGCGCGGATTATTTTTTCAGACACGGAAAAATCCAATTGGGCGCTCGAGCGGAGGACGAACCAATTTTACTGGCACCGTTTTTTTTCGCACCAGCCCGACTTGAATTTTGATAATCCGGTTGTCCGGCGCACGATGCTCAATACGCTGGACTATTGGCTGAAAATGGGCGTGGATGGTTTCCGCTTGGACGCGGTGCCTTACTTGTTTGAGCGCGACGGCACGAACTGTGAAAACCTTCCCGAAACTCACGCCTATCTGAAGGCTTTGCGCGCGCGGCTGGACCGCGATTACAAAGACAAAGTCTTTCTGGCCGAGGCCAATCAATGGCCGGCCGACGTGCGGCCCTATTTCGGCGAAGGCGATCAATGCCACATGGCCTTTCATTTTCCGCTGATGCCCCGGATTTTCATGGCGATCCGCAAAGAGGAAAATAAACCGATCATCGATATCATGAAACAGACGCCCGCCATACCGGATAATTGCCAGTGGGCGCTTTTTCTGCGCAATCATGATGAGCTCACGCTGGAAATGGTGACGCAGGAAGAACGCGACTATATGTACAAGGAATACGCGGCTGATCCGCTGGCGAAGCTCAATCTCGGGATCCGGCGCAGGCTGGCGCCGCTGATGGACAATGGCCGCCGCAAAATGGAGCTCCTGAACAGCCTGCTTTTCAGCCTGCCCGGCACGCCGATCATTTATTACGGCGATGAGATCGGGATGGGTGACAATATTTACCTGGGCGACCGCAACGGGGTGCGCACGCCGATGCAATGGTCGTGGGACCGCAATGCCGGGTTTTCGTACGCGGACGCCGCGCGGCTATACTGCCCAGTCATCGTCGATCCGGTTTACGGCTATCAAACCGTGAATGTGGAGGCACAGCTCCGGACCACAACTTCTTTTTTAAACTGGAACAAGCGCATGATCGGCCTGCGCAAAAAATACCGGGCCTTCGGCCGCGGCAGCATTGATTTCCTTGACCATAAAAATACCAAAATCCTCGCGTACGTGCGGACCTTCAGCGATGAAATCCTGTTGATCGTGAATAATCTTTCGCGCTACCCGCAGCCCGTGGAATTGGATTTGCGCAAATACAAAGGCTGCGTACCGGTGGAATTAATCGGCGGCGGCCGCTTTCCCGCGATCGGCGACTTGCCTTATTTCCTCACCTTCGGGCCGCACAGTTTTTATTGGTTCCGTTTGGATCCTCCACCGGTTCCCAAAGTTGAAGCCCCGCCGCCTGCATCCGCTGCGCTGCCCGCACCCCCGGAAGTTAAAAAATCTTAATCTTCGTTGGCATGCTAATTGTATATGTTTAAGGGCCATGAGTGACTCAAGCCCAACTGTCCGGGAACCTATTGCGTGAATACGGCCGGGCGTTATCAATCCGCAATTAAGAAAATTGACGCCGCCAATGCCGGCGACCCGCATCAAAAAGAACTGCTCTACAGCCTGCGCATGAGCGAATGGCTTGAAAAACTAAGGCCGGACGCCTCCGAAGCCCTGCGGCTTGCCGCCCGCGCTCAGCACATCCGGCGCTGGGAAATACCGCGTTCCGGTTATCCGATGGGCCGCGCGGGCTATTTAAAGTGGCGGACCGGTCTTTATGATTTCCATGCGCGCAAAGCCGCCGGGATTTTGAGTCAATGCGGCTATGACGCTTCGACTGTGGCGCGGGTGGAATCGCTGATTCAAAAAAAAGATATCAAAGCGGATCCTGAAATGCAGCTCTTGGAAGACGTGGTATGCCTGGTGTTTCTGGAAAATTACTTCGCTGATTTTTCGGAGAAGCACGAAGAAGAAAAAGTCATCAATATCCTGCGCAAAACGTGGCGAAAAATGTCGCCTGCCGGCCAAAAGGCCGCGCGGGGGATTCCCTTACAGCCGCAGGCCGAAGCATTGCTTAAAAAAGCGCTCGAAACTTAAGCGGCTGCTTCTTGTGATTGGCACGTTAATTGTAAGTATTCACGGCATCTGTTCGCCGCATTAAGAGTGAAGACGGAAAATCGATAACATTGGTGTAGCTCTATTACATTTTTGTCCGGAAAGTTGGCGATGGATAGCACTGAGAAAACACTGCCGCTGGCAATCGTCGGGCGGCCGGGAGCGGGGCGCTCTGCGGTCCTGCTTGCGCTTGTGAACAATTTAGCCGGCAAGGGCTATCGCGTCGGCGTCGTCAAACATTTGGAAAGCGAAGACGCAGAAAGCGGCCGGTCCGGCAAGGATACCTATCTCTATCAGGCCCAGGGCGCGCAAAAAATAATTTTGTCCGGTCAAAAGCACCTGACCGTTTTCGCCGACATTCAGCGCGAATGCTCGGTCCGCGAACTGCTGCGCGAGTTTCCGGGGTATGATTTTGTTTTTTTTGAAAGCTATTTCATCAATGAAATTCCCGCCTTAGAAGTCCATCAGCAGGCCGCAGGCGACCTGATCTCCAAGGATTGGCCGAATGTCATCGCGATTTGCTCCGACAGCCGTATGCCCGCCCCGGACGGGCTGGCAAGCCCCAAAGTCCGTTTTTTTGCGTGGAATCAGCTGGCGGATTTAGCGGATTTTTTGGAGCAGTATTCCAGCGCGCACCGGCCGGCGCACGCTTAAATTATTTGCCGAAGGCTTGTTCGATTTCCTCGAGCGCTTCATCAAGCGTGCGCGCGGAGGAGGGCGATGCAGTAGTTGAAGTCGGCGCGGCCGCTTTTTTCGGCGCCGGCGCAGAAGCTTTTACCTTTGCTTTGGGAGCGGCCGGCAGTTTGGCCTTTTCGAGTCCCGATACTACAGGTCCGGCCGCAGGTTCGGCCGCCGGAATGGCCGCTAATTCTGAAGTCAGCGCCGGTTTCGGCGCAGCCGCTGCCGGTTCCGGTGTTTCCACTTCCGCAGGCGCAGTTTCGGCCGGCGCAGCTTCAGGCTCGGCTTTGGTCCATGCCGATTTGTCCTGCGCTTTCGCGGCCTTCCCGGTTTTGCCGGCTTTAGGCGCCGGCTTCAAGACATGCAGTCCTTGTCCCACATCGGGAAAATCGACGGGGATTGGAAAGGTCACGAGCTGGACCAAGCCCGCGCTCGTATAAATAATTGAACGGGCCATCCCCACAAAAAAACCTTCCGCTTGAGTTTCATATTTGTCTTCCTGGTGCGCTTCCATAAACATGTTGGTCCAGCCCAGCAGGGAATTATTCAAACCGTAAACGAGTTTGCCGCCGGTTTTGGGGAAATAGCCTTCTTTTTGGGCCCAAGGCGAGGCTTGAGCGGGGAGAGGCGAGAAGATTAATGCAAGCAGCAGCACGGCGGAAATTTTCATGCTAATCGAAATGCACGCCGCCGTCCGGCAGGGGAATATCCACGGGGATTGGAAAAGTGGCGATGTGCAGCACGCCGCCCACGGTATTGGTAACGAAGCGCCACGAACCTTTGACAAGCCCCGTGAATTTATTTTCATAACGCGCCGGTTCAAAAAGCAATGCGGTCCATCCCAGGAATGTGTTCAGCAGGCCGAAACCAAGCTTGTTGATGATTTTTTCCGTGTAGGGCTCGGTCTTGACCCAGGGACTGGGCTTTAGATTTTCAATCGCGGCATGAGCAGGGGGCGAGCAGGATAAGAATAAAAGGGCAGTTACCAGGGCGGCGGCGCGTAATTTCATATGGTGCAAGATGTTACCTTCCGGCAAACGGCGTGTCAACGCCAGTCTTGGTCCGAATGCAGCCTCTTTCCTTTACCGCTGATTCTGGATATACTACGCCTTCTTATGGGCCAGACACTCTTCGAAAAAATTTGGAACCGGAACGTCGTCATGACCTTGCCTGACGGCACCTGCCTTCTTTATATAGACCGGCATTTGATCCATGAGGTCACCAGCCCGCAGGCCTTTGAAGGCCTGCGCCTGCACAAACGCAAGGTGCGGCGGCCGGACCTCACCTTTGCCACGATGGACCACAATGTCCCGACCGAAGACCGCTTCAATATTAAAGACCCCATTTCCAAGGCGCAAATCGAGGCCTTGACCCAGAACTGCAAAGAATTCGGCATCAAGCTCTATGACCTGAAAAGCGCGGACCAAGGCATTGTGCATATCATCGGCCCTGAGCTTGGCCTGACAGTTCCCGGCACCACCATTGTCTGCGGCGACTCGCACACGTCGACCCACGGCGCATTCGGCACCTTTGCGCTCGGCATCGGGACCTCCGAAGTGGAACATGTGCTGGCCACGCAGTGCCTGCCGCAGAAAAAACCCAAGACCTTTAAAGTCGAATTCACGGGCCGCACGAAACCGGGCGTCACCGCAAAAGACTTGGTCCTGAAATTGATCGGCCAAATCGGCACGGCCGGCGGCACAGGCTATGTTCTCGAATATTGCGGCGAAGCGATCCGCGCGCTTTCGATGGAAGGCCGCATGACGGTTTGCAATATGAGCATTGAAGCCGGCGCGCGCGCGGGATTGATTGCTCCGGACGAAACCACGTTCAATTATATTTCTGCCGGTAACCGGCCGTTTGCTCCCAAAGGCGCGGCGCTTGAAAAAGCAATTGCCTTTTGGCGCACGCTGCCCAGCGACGCGGATGCGAAATACGACCGCACGCTGACCATCGCCGCGGACCAAATTGCGCCGCAAGTTACGTGGGGCACAAGTCCCGGAATGGTGACGGATGTCACGAGCCGCGTGCCGGAGCTGAACGGCGTGCCGGGCTATGACCCGAAAGACGTTCAGCATGCGCTGGAATACATGGGTTTGAAACCGGGCATGCCGATTACGGACATTAAAATCAATACGGTTTTTATCGGCAGCTGCACGAATGCGCGCATTGAAGATTTGCGCGCGGCCGCCAAACTTTTAAAGGGCCGCAAAGTCGCGGCGGGCTTGCGCGTGCTGGTGGTGCCGGGATCGCAAAAGGTGCGCAAACAGGCCGAGGCCGAGGGCTTGGATTCGGTAT
>ORMF012347424.1_pt1 | contig 15491 bp, 10 predicted proteins | sample 1779871 | NCBI WGS metagenome assembly ORMF01 (sample SAMEA104232316, study PRJEB22302) | groundwater metagenome | biome: forest; feature: aquifer; material: groundwater | place: USA | collected 2011-08-07 | depth 5.4 m | reverse complement strand
TGGGGGGGGGGGGGGGCGGGGGATTCCACGGTGGTTTTGTTTTCCCATCTGGCCCCTTTTCTGCCCCCGCCGATGCCAAGGTTCGCCGGGTCACTGAATTTGGCGGTGCCGGAGGCGTTCATCGCATACTGGCCCTGGCCGCGCTTGCCGTCCTCGTTCGACACGAGTTGCGGGCAGCGCAAGGTTCGCATGGTGTCCTCACGTTCGGTGAACCGGTCGTCCCGCACGCCCACATAGGGAACCAGCGCCACCTTCCAATCGTCGTGCATCAGCCAGCCGTACTTCGGACCGTAGCCCATGATCGCGGCTCCTTCGGTCGCTGGGTAGTGGTTGGCCCCATCCACATACATCCGCATGGCCAGGCCGAGCGTGCGCAGATTGTTGCGACATTCGGTCGTCCGGGCGGCGGCCTTGCCGCGCGACAATGCCGGCAGGAGCAGGCCGGCGAGGATGGCAATGATGGCGATGACGACCAGCAGTTCGATGAGAGTGAACGCCCGCGCCGTTCCGGCCCGGAGGGATGGCCGACCATGGCCCGTGGTTTCAACACCGGGGCCGGTTGTCGGCACGCAATTCCCAACGCATTTGTTCACGGCTTCTTCAATCGGAAGAACTCTCGACCACCGGTGGCCGGAACCGTAACCGTCACCGGGCCCGCCTCCAGCGTCACGATCTGTCCGTCCTGCCAGTTGCCCAGGTTCGGGCTCCGTTGCACGGCCACCGACACGCCGGCCTGACCGCTCAACCGCAGATTCACCGTGCCCGGCGTCGTGCCCATCAGGGCCTGCAACTCCAGCGGCGTCGCGAAGAACTCGAACTCTGCCAATCCGTCCACCCCCGCCGCGGCCAGCAACCGATCGCCCGCCACCGCCAGCCGATAGGTGTTCACCGCCGAGGTGCCGCCCACCTCGCGCGGATGAGTCGGGTCGCCGATGTCATAGACCCGGATGCCGCGGGTGACATCCGCCACGTAGGCAAAGCGGCCAGCCACCACGATGGACCGCGCCTGCGTGTTGCCCGGCACCAGGCCCAGACGCTTGGGCTTCGCCGGATCGCTCACATCCAGCACCAGGAAACCTTCCCCCCCGTCCGCGATAATAACACGGTCGCCCACGACGGTTACGGCCTCCACCGCGCCCCGGACCAGGTAGCTGCCCACGAGTTTGGGTTGAGTGGGATCACCAAGGTCAAGCACCTGGATCCCAGCCTCGCCGCAGGCGACAAGCGCATGATGCCCGAGCCAGGCAATTCCGAGCGTGTAGCCCGGCGTGGCGAACCGGCTTAGTTCCCGGGGCGACGCGGGATTGCCGAGGTCCACCACCTGCACACCCCCGGAGAAGGCGGCAAGGCAGGCCGTGTTGCCCGCCACCGCCACGCTGCGGGCCTCGCCCGGCGTGTCCAACGCGCCGAGTGGTTGTGGGTTCGCCGGATCGGTGATGTCCACGATCGCCAACCCCGCTTCCCCGGCGGCGACCACCGCGCGACTCCCGACGATGGCGACATCCCAGACCTTGCCACCGAGTGACAGATTGCCGAGCAGTGCGGCGTCGGCGGGCTTGGTGCGATCCACCGCCTGCAATCCGGCAGTGCCCAAAGCCATCCAAGCCACGTCGCCCTGAATCGCCACGCCCAAGGCTTCGCCGCCGGCGCCGAGTGTTCGGGAACGCTGGAGTGTCGCCGGGGACATGCGGTAGGTGTTCAGTCCGGCGAACAGCACGTCGCCCGAAATCGTCGCGCTGCCGACCTGCTGGGCCAACCCGGCGAGTTGCCGCGGCTTCGTTGGATCGCTCAGATCCAACACCTTTGGGCCGCCGAGGATCGCCCGATCCCCCGCCATCGAGACTCTCGCACCCCAATGGTATGCAACCGAGGGGTCCAATTCCTCTGAGGAGATACGAACCGGGTTCGAGGGATCAGTGACATCGAGGATGTCAGCATAGCCGGCAGGCGCAGCGGGGATGTGACTGTAACTCGTCACCACGGCCAGGTGGCCGGAGACCGCCACGTCCCGGGCCACGGCGGGCACTTCGTAAGCCCCCACGTACTGAGGCGAGGCTGGATCGCTCGCATCGAAGATTTCGAGCACGCCGGTGTTGGAATCCTGGTCATCGGCGCTCGTGACGAAGACGTGGTGGCCGGAGATGGCCACGGACCTCCCTACGAAAAAGTTGTTCATGTGCCGCAGATCCGCTCTTCCCCGGCGCACGGGTTTCGCGGGATCGGTGAGATCCAGGAAGAAAGCCCCATCGTACACACTCGCGACCGCGAGGAGGTTGCCCTCCACGGCCGCGCTCGTGAAGTAACTGGCACTGCCGAAGAGACTGGTGCGTCGGGGAGCAGAGGGGTCCGTGATGTCGATCGTCTGGAGCCCCACCGACGTGGGCAGGTAAGCGTAGTTTCCCGCGACGACCACCTTTCCGAGATACGCCAGGTCGTAGGGCAGCGGGTACGCACCCAGCAGGCGAGGCGCTTCGGGCTGACTCACGTCCAGGATGCTCATCTGGCCGATCTCCACAGCGAATGCCCGGTTCCCGATGACCGTGACTTCAAACAGGCCAAGGTCGGGCTTGTGCCCGCCCAAGCGCCGCATCGTGGCAGGTTCGGAGATGTCGTAGGCGCTGGTGCCGCCGTAGGACGACCTGACAACCATCAACCCACCTTCGATGGCCAGGGTGGGACTCCCGTCGAAAGTTCTCAAAGTGGAGCCTCCGACCCGCCTCGGCGCGGCGGGATTGCCGGCATCTACGATGTCCACGGCCGATCCGGTCCCAGCATCCGTCCGGATTTCCTTGGCGGCGTAGACGTAGCGCTCGTTGGCGGCCAGGTTCATCACTCTCCCTGTGGTGCTGTAGGCCCCCAGCAGCTTTGGCGCCGATGGATCGGTGAGATCCACCACCTCCAGCTTGGTCAAACGGTCCACCCCGCTCACCGCGAACGGCGCCCAGTAAGCGCGCCGACCCACCAAGGCCAGCGCGTGGATGTTCTCCGCCTCGGCGGCCTGGTACTTGCCAACCCACCGCGGTTGGCTGGGATCCTGAAGGTCGAACACGTCGAGAACAACCTGGAACGGTGACTCCCAGTCCGTGCTGCTGCTGGCCACGCAGAGCACCCCATCGGCCGCCGCGGCCGCCGCCAATCCGAACCACTTGGCGCCCCTCGGGGGCAAGTAGTGCTCGCCCACGACCCGGGGATTCGTCGGATCGCTGAAATCCACCACGGTGATTTGGGCGGGTGAGGCATCGGGATCGGGTTGGTCGAACGAGAACGTGCTGCGGACCACGTAGGCATGAGTTCCCGACACCGCCAGGACGGCATTAAAGTCCACTTTGGCGATCCATGTCATGCCTTTGAACCGCAGGTTGGACGCATCGGAGACGTCGGCCACAAACAACCGGCCAGAGCCGGTCAGGACAGCGTAGGGACCCGCGATCGCGATTTGGTGGAAGTCTGGCAGTGGCAATGCGCCGACCAGTTGGAATGGGTTCGACCCGCGCGGTTCAAGCGCCAGCAAAGCCCGGGCGCCTCGATGGAGTCCGGGCTGAAAGAACCGCCCGTTGGCGAGAACCCCGTCTGGCCGGCCGTAGATGGTGGCGCTGAGCTGGGCCTCCGGCCAAGTGCCCAGCGGTGTGAGGTCCAGGTCGGTGCCCGCCGACAGAAGGCTGGTCAGGCTGGCGGCGGCCAGCGCGGCCCATCGGGCCGCGCGCTTCAGGCGACCTGCAAGAATCGTGGACAAGCCGTTACCGCCAACGCAGGCAGGGCGCGGTGTCCTCACCGCGCCGCCCGGCAGGCTGGGACAGTCCGCCCTACCTCCTCTACGAGACGGTATCCGAGAATGGGCAAGTGCGTTCATCGTTTGTCGATTTTAAGTTGAGGCCGCCAGCTCCATCGCGAGTCGTTACTTGGTCTTCACCGTGACCGTGTTCGAGTAGGCCGAACTGCCGGCCACGTTGATGGCGCGCACGCGGTAAGTGTAGGTCGTGCGCCGGGCAGTGGTGGCATCTGTGAATTTCGTCGTGTTCGGGTCGGCGGTGGCCATGATCTGCCATGAGCTGGTGGAGGTGGTCCGGCGTTCGATCTTGAACCCGCTCTCGTTGGTCGAGCGATCCAGCCAGGAAAGGGACACTCCCTTGCCGGCGCTCAGGGCCGTGGCGGTGAGGTTCGACGGCGCGGTGGGCTTGGTCGGGAGGGAAGGTGGTGCGTAGTTCGGATCCACCATCGTCCAGATGTCGAGGGTGCCTCCGGTGACGGTGAGGCCCTGCAAAGCCGCCAGCGGCCGCACGCCGGTGGCCAGCAGATCGTAGCGGATTTGCTCGGCGGTGGCCTGCGGATACGCCGCCGCGTAGAGCGCGATGGCGCCGGTCACGTGCGGCGCGGCCATTGAGGTGCCCCGCTTGTAGCCGTAGCCGCTGGGCGGCACGGTCGAGACGATCTCGTAGTCCGGATTGTGGAGGCTGGGGTCGTTCACGTCCACCCGTTCGCCACCGGGCGCGCCGAGGTCCACCGAGTGCCGGCCGTAGTTCGAGAAGCTCGACTTGGCCCCCTGGCGGCTGATGGCGGCCACGGAAATGATGGCGTCGTAGCCGGCCACCGGCGTGGTGTCGAAGCAGGCCGGATAGACCGGGGTCGCATCGTTGTCCGAGGCCGAGTTCGCGGCGGCGACCACTGACAGGATGCCCGCCTGCGCGGCGCGGTTGAAGGCGTCGAGCAGCGCCTGGCTGAAGCTGGTGCCGCCCCAGGAGTGATTCACCACCACCACATCCAGGCCCTTCCCGGTCTTGAGGGTGGTCAGGTAGTCGATCGCTTCAATGGCATCGGAATAGTAGCCCCCCGGGAACATTTTCCCGGCGACCAGCTTGACGTTCCAGTTCACGCCGGCCACGCCCATCCCGTTGCCGCCCGTGGCGCCGATGGTCCCCGCGACGTGCGTGCCGTGGGTGTCGGTCACGTCGTCCACGTGCCGGACGTCGCCGTTGTTGTCGGTGGCGTTCCAGCCATGCACGTCGTCCACATAGCCGTTGCCGTCGTCGTCAATGCCGTTGTCGGGGATTTCGTCGGGATTGGTCCAAATGTTCGCGGCGAGATCGGGGTGATCCAGCTCGAGGCCGCCGTCCACGATGCCGACCAGCACCTCGGACGATCCGGTGAAGCCGGCGGCCCAGGCCTTTTCGGCTTGGGTTCCATAGGTCGTGGTCGTGCCCGTGGGTCCGATGGGCGACGGGATGTCGTCGCCGTAAAGGCCCCAGAGCGGGCCAGGTGAGAATGGATCCGCATAAAACGGGTCGTCGGAGTCGGCCTCGCGGGTGGCGATCCAGTTCGGCTCGGCGAACTCGACGCCGGGCAGCCGATTCAGCAACTGCACGGCGACGGGCACCGGCAGGGCGGTCAGGGCGCGCACGATCCCGATCTCGCCGCGATCCTGCATGGCCCGCGTGCGGATGTGCTTGAGCAGGCCCAGGCCGGCCTGACGGAAGGCGCCGTTCACCTGGTCCTGGGTGACGCTGGCCTTGAACTGGATCAGGACTTCACCGGGCGCGTGGAGCGGGCCACCCGGCGTGATGGGCACCGGCGGTAACGCCTGGGCATGGGTGGTGAGGATGGCGGCCATCAGGGCGATGAGGGCTGCGGCTGGGCGTGTGATGGGTTTGGGAGGTGTCGTTTTCATGTTCATTTGGGTTTTGAGTTGAGCTGATTACCTGTCGAAGATCGTTTTTCCCTGCACCTGCTTGAGGTGCTCGCGAATTTCCTCTGCAGGCGGCTCCTGGCCGGCGAGGTCGAGGGCGCGCTGGAGCGTGCGTTCGGCGGCGGCGAGTTCGCCGCGCTGGGCCTGGACCCAGCCCAGCGTGTCAAGGAAGTTGGGATCGTTCGGTGCGGTTTGGACGGCACGGGTCGCGAGTGCCAGCGCCTCGTCCAGCTTGAGCTGATGATCGGCGAGGAAGGACGCGAAGTTGTTGCCGACACGCGGATGGTCCGGCGCGAGGGCGAGCGCCTGACGGAACAGACTCTCCGCCTCGTCGAGTTTGCCCTGTTCGCCGCAGACGGAAGCCAGGTTCACGAGCGCCGGCAACCGGGCGTTGCCCCTGCTGCGCTCCAGCAAGGCCCGGAACGTCTGCTCCGCCTTGGCGAAGCTCTTTCGCGAGGCGTAAACGATCCCCAAATTGCCGTAAGGGCTGAGGTAGTCCGGATCGAGTTCTAGCGCCTTCCTGAAAAGGGCCTCGGCTTCGTCCAACCGGCCGCGTTGCCGCAGCAGGTCCCCGAGGTTGTTCAGGTAGATCGGCGAGTCCGGTTCCCGCTCCCGCGCCTGGCGCAACCATCGCTCGGCATCCGTCAACTGTCCGTGGTCCAGCGCGACCAAGCCCAGGCCATTTCGCGGCTCGGCGTCGTCGGGCGAGAGTTCGAGCGCCTTGCGGTAAAACTTCTCCGCCTCGTCCGGATTTCCACGCGCCTCGCGGTAAATGTTGCCCAGATTGTTGAACGGAGCGGAATCCTTCGGGTCCAGCTCGATGGCCTTGCGATAGAGCTTCTCCGCTTGAACGAAGTCACCACGCTCATGGAACACGATGCCCAGGCCCGTGTGCGCGGTGGCGTAATCCGGCTTCAGCTCGATGGCCTTTCGGTAGAACCGCTCCGCTTCGGCTGGCTTGCGGCGCAGGCGGAACACCTCGCCCAGACCGTGAGTCGCCTCGGGGTCGTTCGGGGAAGCTTCGAGCGCGGCGCGATACGCCTGCTCGGCTTGATCGAACTGACGCCGCTTCAGTGCAATATCTCCAAAGCGCCGGTGCGCTGCGGCGTCGCTGGGATCGAGTTCCTTCGCTTTCCCGAACTCTTTTGAAGCCGCGGCGAAATCGCGGCCATCGGCGAGCGCCTCGCCGAGGTTGCGATGTGCCAGCGAGAAGTCGGGTCGCAGTTCGATGGCCCTACGGAAGCTGTGTTCGGCCGCCGCGGACTGGCCAAGATCGCGCTGGAGCGTGCCGAGGTTCATGTGGAACACGGCCTCGAACGGGGCGCGGTCGAGCGCCTCCGTCCAGGCGGCCTCGGCTTCGCTGAGTTTGCCCGCGGCGTGGTAGGCCTCGGCCAGATAGGCGTGCGCCACCGGGCAATCCGGATCGAGTTCGGCTGCCAGGCGCGCGGGCGCCACGGCTTCCGCCGGTCGCCTGAGTTTGAGCAGAAGCTGCGCCTTGAGCTCCCACGCACCGTGATCCTGGGGCGCGGACTTCAACAGGGCCTCGGTCAGGTCGAGCGCCTCGGTGTGGCGGCCCAGCAGCGACCGGACTTCGGCGACGCGTTTGCGCGCTGGGATGGATTCCGGTTCGAGGCGCGCGGCCTGCTCGAATTCCTCGAGCGCCCGCTCGAAGCTGCCAATCTTGCGCAGCGCGAGGCCGAGGTTGAAGCAGTAGAGCGGCACCTGCGGCTCGAGATAGACGGCGCGGCCGTAGGCGCGGATGGCGGGCCCGAGCGCGTCCGCGAGCTCGAACACCACGCCCAGATTGTTGAAGGCGGCGGCGCGCACGTCGTTGGAACGCGAGAGACGCGCGGCTTCCTCGAACCGGCGCGCTTCCACGGTGGCGTTTGTCGCGTGGCCGGATGGCGTGGCAATCCACTGGCGGAGAAGATCGGTGAGTTGATCGACCGCGCCAGCGGGAAGCTCCGGGCCGCGCAGAACGTTGGCTTCTTGCGAGATTGCCACCGCAACAACTTCTTCGCCGACCGCCTGCCGCGCACGGAGTCTCACGGGGGCGCCCGGACGCAACAGAATCGCTCTGGCTACCTGATGCGCATTGGTCGCGGTCTGGTCATCGAGCGCGGTGAGGGCGTCGCCGACTCGCAAACCGGCCCGCGCCGCGGGAGAGGAGGACGGAAGCTGGCTGATCCGGATTTCCAATCCGCCGTCCGCCCGCGGCACGTCGCGCAGGCGCCATCGTACCGAACCGCCTCCACCAGCCAGCCGCTCCGCCGCTTCCGGCCAGTCCAACGGCGAGGTCACCAATGACCAGGTGGCCGCGTCGTCCAAACGCACGACCTGCAACGTCTCCAGCCGTTTCGGCTCCGTGGGCGCCGCGTCCGCGCGCGCGGTGGATTCGGTCATCGCCGTGGCCTGGACCGAGCCGAAACCGTTGAAGAAGTCCACCGCGCCTTCCTTGACGGTGAGAACGGCGAGGAGGGGGATTTGCGATTTGCGATCTGCAATTTGTGATTGGGAATCGGGGCCTGCCGGCGGGCGCAGGAGCCGGACGCCGAACTCGGTGCCGCGGGCGACGGCGGTGGCGGCGTGGGTGCGGATGGCGTAAGGCGTGGCATTGGTGGTCTTGTGAACCTTCGTCCAGACCTGGCCGCGCAGAAGGTTGATTTCGGGCGGGCGTTGAAGCGATGAAGCGTTGAGGCGTTGAACCGTTGAACCGGGAATCTCGAGGCTCGTGTTGAAATTCAGACGGAGGGTCGTGCCGTCGTGGAATTGGATTTCCGTTTTGTCCGCGTCGCCTGTCTCAATGCGGTCGCCGAGATAGACCGGGGTGATGCGTGATGCGTGACGCGTGATGCGCTCGCCCGCGCTCTGCACGGTAGGCTGGCCCACGACGGCAGTGAATTGGCCCACGGTGATGCGGGGGATGGGCGCGCGCTGGAAGTAGAACCAGAAGCCCAGGGACAGCATGACGACTACGACACTGAGCGTGCCGTAGGCAAGAGAGCGCCCAGGCGTTAAATCGTTGAAGCGTTGAAGCGTTAAAAGGGCGAGCCGACGAATCTGCGTCCACGCTGGCAGCTTCGGACGTTCGGTCGTTTCGACGCTCTCGACGGTTGTTGCTTTGAGCACCCGCGCCCTCAGTTGCTCGGGCGCGCTCGCGCGCACGGCCGCCAGGATGGACTGCTTGCCGCGCTGTTTCGCTCGCGCCGGTCGGAGCGCGGAGCGCAGCAGGCGATCCATCTTGCGCTGCCCGGCGAGGAAGCCGAGGGCCTCGGGGTCCTGTGGCAGTTGCGCCTCGACCTGCGCGCGCGCCTCGGGGTCGAGGGCATCCTCCAGGTAAGCGCTGAGGAGGTCGCGGTCGATCATGCGTGTTCTCCCGCCAGCGCGGTCTCGATGCACTCGCGCAGTTGTTGGCGCAGCCGGCACAAGGTCGTACGCACCCAAGCCAGGCTGCGTTGCAGGCGCTGGGCGATGGCCGCGGTCGGCTGCTCGTCGTGATATCGGAGCGTCAGCAGTTCGCGCAAATGGCCGGGGACCCTTCCGAGGCAGTCATTGAGGGCTTCGACCTCGCGCGAGCTTTGGGCATCGGTTTCGTGGAGCGCGATCTCGACCAGGCGATGCTCAGCGTAATTGAGCTTGTTCTGCTCTTCGCGGCAGTAACGTTCGATCTCGGCTCGGACTTTGTTCGCGGCAATCGCCCGCAGCCACGAGCGGAAGGCCGTACCGGCAGTAAACTCGTGCATGTGCCGGAAGGCGAAGACGAACGTCTCGTGGGTCAACTCATCCGCCAGATGCGATACTGGCAACTTGAGTGCGATGAACGCGTGCAGGTGGTCCAAATGCCGGTCGAGCAGCAACTCGAAGGCTTGAAGCTCGCCCCGTTGGACGGCCTCGACGAGCGCCAGGTCGTTTACTTCGTTGCGATGTGTGTCCGTCGTCAGCATCTCGGTTTCCACCGCATGTATAGGACTCGCCTGGCGGAATGTTACAAACAATTCTTCAGACAACAGCTCGGTCGGGAGCGGCTGGTGAGGATTTCCTAACCGGTGGGAAGTTGGCCTACCTGCCGACCGTGGACGCCATCGTCGAACACGTCGGCCAGTCAGGCCAGCCCGGTGATGTGGTGTGCGTGTTCAGCAACGGCGGCTTCGGCGGGATTCACGGCGAGCCGCTCGCCAAGTGTGGCGGAGTCCGACGCCGCTGAACAGACGCGGGCTGGGCGCTGCGGTCGCCCCCGGCCTCGCCTCGCGCCGGCGCGCTACGGCTTCGGTGGGGCAGGCGCGGGGGAACTTTCCTTCGCGGCGTCGGGCGAAGTGTCGGCTCCTTTGGCCTTGGCCTCCTTCTGCGCCAAGTTGCGCAGCACGCGCCTCTTGAGGTCGGCGTATTTTTCCAGGCTCACTTGATCGAGATGCTGCCGCGCTTCGTCGAAGCGAGCGGCGCTGACTTCGACGCGGGCGAGGTGGATATAGACGCCCTGGCGTGCGTCGTCGTCCTTTGCGATCTTGAGCGCGTCCTGCCAGGCGCCGAGGGCCTCCTCCACGCGCGAAGGTTTGATGCCATAGTAGCTCTGCGCGCGGTCGGCGGCGAGTTCGAAATTCTCCGGGTCGAGAGCGAGCGCCTTGCGATAGAGCTCCAGCGCGCGATCGAAGACCTTCTGCTCGTCGATCGCGTAAAACTCCATCGCATCCTTCCGGAAGAGGTAAGTCGTCGTGGCGAGGTTGCGGTGATAGACCGATTCGTCGGGCTTCAGTTCGATGGCCTTGGCGTAATACTCGAAGGCCTTCTTCGCGGGGCCGCGGTGGCCGTAGTAGTTGGCGAGGTTGTTCCAGGTGGCGGGATTCTTCGGGTCGAGCTCGCGGGCCTTCTCCCACTGGTCGCGCGCGCCCTCGTCCTCGCCGAGGTCGTCGAGGAAACTGCCGTAGGCCAGCCGCGCGCGGGCGTGGTCGGGGTGGCGCTTGAGAAAATCTTCGTAGGCCGCGCGGACCGGCTTCAAGCGCTCCTCAATGCGCAGGCTCAACGTGGCCTGGGGTATGCCCGCGCCCTGTTCCGCAAAGGCCTGCGCGTCGTTCATCCACTTCTCCACTTCCTCCTCGGCCGCGTCGTCATCGGCCAGGAGCTTCTGATATTCTTTCTCGACCGGGTCGTTGGGATCGGGCGCGTTGACCGTGATACCCGTGGCCTTCTTGACCGCGTTGCTGGCCGCCGTCACCGAATTGGTCGTGAGCAACGCGCTGAGCAGGCCGATGAGCAGATCGTTCACGGGCGGAAGGTAGCAGAGGCAGCAAGTGGGAACAACTGGTTAGCTGACGGCCACAACTACCGTCAACGCGTTTGGACCGCCCAAATCGAGCCCGCATGCGCCGGGGAGCGCGAGCGCAGCGCCGTCGCGAGGGCCGAAGGTTGGGGGACCGATGGAGTTTGCTCGGACGAACTGAGCTTTCCACGTGCGCTAAAACTCGTCCGCCAACTCGCCGTGCTTGTGTTCCGGATTCGGGATGAGCCGCCGGTTCTTCAGATCGACGACCCAATCCATGTGCTCCAGGGGGATTTGGCCCACGACGTTCGGGAGGGTGTCGGGCAGTTCGACCACCTCGAACAGGCCCGAGCGTCCCTGAATCTCCAACCGGACCGGGGAATAGACCGTTCGGGTTTCTGTGCGGTCCGACATGGTGCGGGAGCGGAGGTGGTCGATGGCGCGAAGCCGCAATTTCCTGATCGCCGACGCCTGCAAATAAAAGCGCGTCGCGCCGGTGTCCACGAGCGCCTGGCCCACGAAATCGCGCGGCCGTTTCCGCGCCTTCTTCCGCTCGAAGTCGGAGAGTTCCTCAAAGTTCGTTGCCTTGATTTCAACCGTGACTTTTCCCATGCAAGGAAGTCTGCCAAAAGCGCGAACGTCTTTCAAGCAGTCTTCCCCCGCGGTCTTCGCGCCCTGCGCTGGAGCAGCCGTAATGGGTCAGTGAAGGCCAGGCTCGCGAGGCCGCCGAGGAGCGCGGCATTTATGCCGCTTCAACTCTCGAAGTGGGAAAAGCTTGAAAACCGGACGATGCGCTGGGTTGCCGGACGGTGAAGCGGCATGAATGCCGCGCTCCGCCGATCCGGTGGCCGGCCACCACTAACCGATCACGCGCAGCCAAAATTAACGGTTTGCAAATAGGCGGGCCTGTGTTAGAAGTCCCGTCCCGCTCGGCCGGCCGGGCGGCTGAACCATTTCGTTTTAACGAGTCTATGTCACAACATCGCAGTCTGCGCGGCATCTCGACGTTGGGTGCCAAACGCAATGTCCTGAAACGTTTCGAGCGGGTCGAGGTGCTCAAAAAGCGCGGCCAGTGGAAGGAAGGCGACCGCGTCACCGGCCTCCGCAAGACCAAGCCGGGAGACTAGGCATTTTTGATTTGCGATTTGTGATTCGGCGGAGGGGCGTGGCGAGTCGGCAGCGCCGACTTCCAATCGCAAATCAAAAATCGGAAATCGGAAATCCCGACCATGGTTCGCCTGCAAAAATTTCTGGCGGACGCGGGGGTGGCTTCGCGGCGGGCCAGTGAGGAGATCATTCTCGCCGGACGCGTGACGGTCAATGGCCAGTCCGTGCGCGTGCTCGGCACCAAGGTCGATCCGCTCCACGACGACGTGGCGGTCGATGGCCAGCCGCTCAAGGTGCGGCGCAAGCTCTACGTCGCGCTGCACAAACCGCGCGGCTACGTCTGCACGCGCGACGATCCGGACAAGCGGCGCGTCATCGGCAAGTTGTTGCCGAAGGAGTGGACCCACCTTTACACGGTTGGCCGGCTGGACCGCGACAGCGAGGGGCTGATCTTTCTGACGAATGACGGCGAGTTCGCCCTGCGCCTGACGCATCCGCGCTACGGCATGCGGAAAAAGTATTTGGCCACGGTCGAGGGCCGGGTGCCGCGGGAACTGGCCGCAGGCTTGCAGCGCGGCGTCGTGCTGGAAGGCGAAACCCTCAAGGCCGAGCGCGTGCGCGTCCTCAGCGCGAACAACACGCATAGTCTTGTCGAACTCGAATTGACCGAAGGCAAGAACCGCGAAGTGCGCCGCCTCTTTGAAGCCCACAACTTCACCGTCAGCCGGCTGGTGCGCACCCAGATCGGCTCGATCAAGCTCGGCGAATTGCCCGCCGGCAAATGGCGGACGTTGACAGACCCGGAGATTAAATCTCTACTCAAGCCGTTATGAAGACGCGTCGGTGCCTGTATGAAAAAGGGCGTGCCCAGTCGTTCTCGTCCCTCGTCCTCGTCCTCGTCCTCGATCGGTTGGCCCATCTCCGAGCACGAGGACGAAGGACGAGGACGAGGACGAGCGGCGGGGCGCATTGGCAGACAGGCTCTCAAGGCTTGGCGTGGGCGCTCGCCGGCCTGCTGGGCTTGGGGCCGCTGGCCTGGGCCGCCGACCAGGCCGCCGTCATCCAGACGGACCACGTGAACGTGCGCGCCCAGCCCTCGATCTACAGCGAGATCCTCACTCAACTCAACACGGGCGCCCCAGTCACCGTGCTCGAGGAAATCACGCCCGAGAAACCCGGCCCGGAAGAGCCAACCAAGTGGGCCAAGATCGTCATGCCCACGAACACGCCGGTGTGGGTGTTTGCCGCGTTCATCGATCCGGCCACGAAGACCGTGAAGGCCCGCCGGCTGAACCTGCGCGCCGGCCCCGGCGAGAACTTCAGCGTCGTCGGGCGATTGGAGAAAGGCGCCGCGGTGAAGGAAATCCGCGTGCTGGACGAATGGATGGAGATCGAGACACCGCCGGGCGCCTATGGTTTTGTCGCGGCAGAGTTCCTGGCTCCGCCGCCGCCCGCCGAGGCCGCACCGCCGCCCCCGCCGCCCGTAGTCGAACCGAAGAAAGAAGAGCCGCTGCCTCCGCCTCCGGTCGTGCCGCCGCAAACGGAACCCACCGAGCCCACCGCCGCCGCTCCCGCGCCGCTGGTGCCGCCGCCCGTGGTCATAGACGAGCCGCCGCCCAAGCGCATTGTCCGTCGCGAGGGCATCGTGCGTCGCACCGTGAGCATTCAGGCCGCGAGCGATTTCGGTTTGCACAGTCTCGACACCGGCAAGCTGATTAACTATTTGCACGCGTCGGCGCCGGAGTTGGCGCCGAAGAAATTCCACGGCAAGAAGGTGCTGGTCACCGGCGAGGAGGGCGTCGATGAACGTTGGCGCAGCACGCCGCTGATCGAGATTCAGGCCATCGAGGAAGTCCGCTGATGCCGGCCGAGAATCTCATCGACGGCCGCGCCATCGCCGAGCAAATCCACGCCGAAACGGCCGAGCGGATCGCTGCGCTCCATACCCGCGGCGTGCAGCCCGGGCTCGCCTTCGTGCGAGTCGGCGAAGATCCCGCCTCCCAGGTGTACGTGGGCATGAAGGAGCGGACGAGCAAGCGGCTGGGCATTGGCTCGTTTACTCGCGTGCTGTCGGAGGCGACCTCGCAGAGTGAGTTGCTCACGCTCATCGCCGAGTTCAACGCTGATCCTCGGCTGCACGGGATTCTCGTGCAAGCGCCTTTGCCCCGGCACATCGACGCCGCGGCAGTTTACGCGGCGGTCGCACCGGCGAAGGACGTGGATGGCTTTCATCCCATCAACGTCGGCAAGCTGATGCTGGGCGATCCGAGCGGCTTCGTGCCCTGCACCCCGGCCGGCGTGCATGAGTTGCTCATCCGCTCGCGCGTGCCGATTGAGGGCGCTGAAGTCGTGGTGCTTGGCCGCGGCAACATCGTCGGCAAACCGATGGCCGCGCTGCTCTGCCAAAAAGCCAAGCACGCCAACGCGACTGTGACGCTCTGCCACTCGCAGACGCGCGACATCGCCACGCACTGCCGCCGCGCGGACATCCTGATCGCGGCGATGGGCGTCGCGAAGTTCGTGAAGGCGGACATGGTGAAGCCCGGCGCAGTCGTGATCGACGTCGGCGTCAATCGCGTCGCCGATCCGTCGGCCAAGGGCGGCGCGCGCCTCGTTGGCGACGTGGATTTCGAGAACGTGCAGCCGCTCGCCGGCAAGATTACTCCCAACCCCGGCGGCGTCGGCCCCATGACCATCGCCCTGCTGATGCGCAACACGGTCCGCGCCGCGGAGCTGGCGGCGCACTGAAGATAAACCACCGATGAACACAAATGAACACGAATACAGAGCGAGAGGGCACGACTGCCCGGCGGAACCATTGCGCCTTCGCTGGCGGCACGGCTTTGAATCGATGTGCGCCAGAGGTTTCTTCATCTGTGCTACTATCCCGCAGAGTTGTCTCAGGCCGCGGAAATTTTGTGCCGCATTCATCAACCGCAGCGACGCGAAGTTCCGCAGAGGTCCCTGGGCGATGATCTCTGCGCCCCTTCGCGTCTCTGCGGTGAAGAAGACGTTCTCTTTGGGTGCGGCTCCGCCGCGCTAGGTCCATCTGTGGTTAACTCCGCTCCTTGCTTTCCTTTTCCATGACCCCCACTCGCATCCTCCCCGACCTCCAGTGCTCGCTTCTCTGTGAAGAAGTGCGGCAGGAGATCAACGGCAATTTCATGCTCATCGGCATCATCGGCGCGGTGCACGTGCCGCAGGTGCCGATCACCGCCTTCAAGCTCTGCCTCTTCGACCGCTGGACGGCGGGCGTCGGCAATTTCACCGAACAAGTGCGGCTGATCGCGCCCGACCAGGTCACCGTGCTGCGCCAGAGCCAGGTGAAATTCGTCCTCAAAGAGGCGACGCATCACGCGACGAACATCAGCCTCTTTGCGCAAGTGAAGTTCGAGACCGCCGGCGTGTATTGGATCGAAGTGCTCGTGGATGACGTGATGAAGCGGCGCA
>ORMF012046067.1_pt1 | contig 15495 bp, 12 predicted proteins | sample 1779871 | NCBI WGS metagenome assembly ORMF01 (sample SAMEA104232316, study PRJEB22302) | groundwater metagenome | biome: forest; feature: aquifer; material: groundwater | place: USA | collected 2011-08-07 | depth 5.4 m | reverse complement strand
ATTCAGCCCGACATCCTGCTCTGCCGCACCGACCGCTTCCTGTCGAAAGACATCAAGGGGAAGATTGCGCTCTTCTGCAACGTGGAAGAAGAGGCGGTGATCACGGCCAAAGACGTGGCCTCGGTGTACGAGGTGCCGCTGAATTTCGCGCATGAAGGAGTGGACACGCTGGCTTTGCGCTACCTGCATCTGCCGGCGAAGGATCGCGATCTGTCGCACTGGGAAAACCTGGTGCATCGCGTCTATAACCCGAAAGATGTGGTCAGGATTGGCATCGTCGGGAAATACGTAGAATACGAGGATTCCTACAAGTCGCTGAAAGAGGCGCTGGTGCACGGCGCGCTTGCCCACAACCTGAAGCTCGAACTGAACTGGGTGGAAGCCGAGGGGCTCGAGACGGCAGACAAGGCAGACAAGGCCGACAAAAGCTACGAAGCGCAACTCGAAGGCTACGACGGACTCCTGGTTCCCGGCGGATTCGGCAAGCGCGGGATCGAGGGAATGCTGAAGGCGATTCAGTATGCGCGCGAGAAGCAAGTCCCGTATTTCGGGATTTGTCTCGGCATGCAGACGGCGTGCATCGAGTTCGCGCGCAACGTGTGCGGGCTGGCCGACGCCAATTCCAGCGAATTCGATCAGGCAACGCCGCACCGAGTCATTTATAAGCTGCGCGAGCTGCGCGGTGTCGAAGAACTCGGCGGGACGATGCGTCTGGGCGCTTGGCCCTGCAAGATCGAGCCTGACACTCTGGCGCACAGGGTTTATGGCCAGACGGAGATCAGCGAGCGGCACCGGCATCGCTACGAGTTCAACTGCGAATATGAAGAGACGATGACCGCCGGCGGCCTGAAGATTTCAGGTTCAACTCCCGACGGCACTTACGTCGAGATGGTCGAGATCCCGGGGCATCCGCACTTCATTGGTTGCCAGTTCCATCCCGAGTTCAAGTCGAAGCCGCTCGAGCCACATCCGCTGTTCAAGTCGTTTATCGGGGCGGCGTACGAACACGGCAAGAAGCGCAAGGCACAGAAAGAAGCGGCGGAGGTGGAATTGTTTCTGCGGCCGGAGAAGGTGGGACGGAGATAAATCGGGTGATCTGGCCATCGGGTGGTCGAATACCGCGCGCAGGTTTTGATGATCCGATCACCCGATGATTCGATGCCCCGATCATTTCTCGCCGTCTCAGCGGTAAACGACTTTGACCTCTTCATTCCAAATCGATAACGTCCGCGTCGGTTCCGGCGATCTGTTCCTGATCGCGGGCCCATGCGTGATTGAGAGTGAGAAACACGCGCTGTTCATGGCGGAAGTGATCAAGGGCATCGCCCGCTCGCTGAACTTCCCGTTCATCTTCAAAGCCTCCTACGACAAGGCCAACCGCACTTCGATCCGAAGTTTTCGCGGGCCCGGATTAAAAGAGGGATTGCGGATTCTGAAGAAAGTTAAAGACGAGATCCACGTTCCCGTGCTGACCGATGTGCACCAGGCAGTCGACGTGGGCGCTGTGGCCGAGGTGGTGGACGTGCTCCAGATTCCTGCGTTTCTCTGCCGCCAGACCGACTTGGTCGTAGCGGCCGCGCTCAGCGGACGCCCCGTCAACATCAAGAAAGGCCAGTTTGTCTCGCCGTGGGACATGAAGCACGCGGTCGAGAAATGCCGCGACGCCGGCAACAGCCAGGTCTTCGTGACCGAGCGCGGATCGAGCTTCGGCTACAACAACCTGGTGGTGGACATGCGCTCGCTGGCCATCATGCGCAAGTTCGCGCCGGTGGTGTTCGACGCGACGCACTCGGTGCAGTTGCCGTCCTCCTCCCCCGGCGACGAAGGCCAGCCCGCCACCAGCGGCGGCCAACCGGAATTTATTCCCGTGCTCTCGCGGGCCGCGGTGGCAGCGGGAGTGGACGGCGTGTTCATGGAAGTCCACGACAATCCCAAAGAAGCGAAGAGCGACGGCGCCAACGCACTCGACTCGCGCCACCTGCGCGGGCTGCTGAAGGAATTGTTGGCCGTGAAGAAGGCGCTGGAAGCGGCGCGCGCGACGCCGTAGGCTGGATTCCTCAGTCCCAGATCTTCTTGCTAAGCGGGGCGAGCGGCCGACGACTATTTTTAACCACAGGGAAACACAGGGGTACACGGGGGAAATCAGAATGAGGTCCTCTGTGGCCCTCTGTGTCCCCTGTGGTTATGCTTTTTTCTCTGCGCGGCTCTGCTAACATTCTCCCTTCCATGAAGCACGTCGGCGAAAACGTAGTGCGCATCGAGGCGGAGGCGCTGCGGGCGCTGGCCGACCGGCTCGCGGGTCCGATGGCGGCTGATTTTCACCGCGCGGTCGAGCTGATGTTCAACTGTCAGGGACGGGTGGTCGTCACCGGGATGGGCAAGAGCGGGATCATCGCCCGGAAGATTGCGGCTACTTTGAGTTCTACGGGCACGCCCGCTCTCTACTTGCATCCGGTGGAAGCGCTGCACGGCGATCTGGGAATGATCGTGCGCGGCGACGTTGTGCTGGCGCTTTCAGCCAGCGGCGAGACGGAAGAAATTCTGCGGCTGCTGGCTACTATCAAACGGCTGCAGGTGCCGCTGATTAGCATGACCTGTGATGACGTGGCGGAAAGAGCAGCGGGCGAGGGCCCCTTCGACTCACGCTCAGGGCAGGTCCGCTCCACACTGGCATCCACACTCGCCGGCGCGGCGGAGATTGCGCTCGATTGCTCGATCTCAAAAGAAGCTTGTTCGCTGGGGCTGGCGCCGACGGCTTCGACTACCACCATGCTGGCGTTGGGCGATGCGCTGGCGGTTGCGCTTTCGGAAAAACGCGGCTTCAAGGAAGAGGACTTTGCCAATCTGCATCCCGGCGGGAAACTCGGCAAGCGGCTGGCGCGGGTCGAGTCGCTGATGCACTCGGGCGACGCGCTTCCGCGCGTGATCGCCACGACCAAGATGCCCGACGTGATCTACGAGATGTCGCGCAAGAAGCTGGGCGTGACCGCGGTGGTGGATGGCGACAGACTTCTGGGAGTGATCAGCGATGGCGATCTGCGGCGGCTGCTCGAACATCGCGGCAAAGACGCGCTCGACCTCACCGCGCAAGACTGCATGAACCGCACCCCGAAAACGATCGGCCCCCAGGAATTCGCGGCGACCGCGCTGGCACGCATGGAAGAGATGAAGATCACATCGCTGGTCGTGGTGGACGACGATCAGCGCGTGCGCGGCATCGTGCACCTGCACGATCTGTGGGGAACGGAGATGGTGTAGAGGTGCGAGCAGCGAGCTTCGAGCAAGCTCTACAATGCGTCCGGAGCACCGGCACGGGTGAAGCCGTGCCCTCCCGACATCCGATTGTCGGAACCCAGTTCCCGAGCCTCAACGTGAAACGCGCACCTTGGGAGGATGGGACGCGTCGGGGAAGGTGAACGTAACCAGCGCTCCTTCGCGGACGTTGCCCACCAGCGCGGGACGGAAGCAGGCGATGCAAGTCCCGCCGGCGTGGCGAACGCTGGGATAGACCACTCCGGCCGATCCTCGATTCAGCAATTGGCGGCCCAGCCGCTGCGAGGCGCGATAGCTGTTGGGCTGTAGATATTTCCTGTGGGCCGCATCGGCGCGCAGGTCGTGAAAGTCGGCGCGGAAGTCGGCCAGGTACTCGCGGTAGGCGACCGTTTCTTCCTCCTGCCAATTGATCTCGCGCAGCGCTTCCGAATAGTGAAACGCAACTTCGGCCTGCGCGGTCTTCAGGGAAAAGCTCCCGTACCAGGCGCCGCGGTCGGGCGAGCTGAAGCGGCTGCCGTGCGGCTGCGCATGAGTGAAAGCGGCGTTGACGATGTGAAAGTGGGGCACGCCAAACACTAACTCATGGACCGTGATCCCCGGGAGCAGGTTGGCTTCCCCGGCCAGCCGCTCGTTGGTGGCGTCGTCGAGTTGATACAGGTGCGTCATTTGCGCCGGGGGAAGCCCCAGCCGCGACAACACGCTCTCGCCCTCATCGAAGAAGCGATTCGGGATCAGCCGGCGCGTGTCGTCCTGCTCGAGATGTGCGGTCTTGGGAAGCACTGACCCCTTCAAAAACATTTAACCGCAGAGATCGCAGAGTTCGCAGAGATTTTTGATCATGTTTTTCTCTGCGGACTCCGCGATCTCTGCGGTCAAATGCAGTTTTAACGGCTACGACCCGCCCCGCCGCGCGTCCAGCAACTGGCGCACTCGCATCAGGGAGGGCACCCCACCCTTGCGCATGTAGGCCAGCGGAGACTCGCCGGCAAAAATCGGATTCGCGTTCGGCAATTGCACCCAGGCGTCCGCCAGCCGGGGACTGTGGAGAATGTTCAGCGCTTTGAAGATGCCGACCAGCAGGGAAATACGAGTGAGTTTGTCCTGATCGAGCGTCTTCGAGGCGCTGCGCTTGAGCTGATAGAAAGAGCCGTTCGAGACTCCGCCGAGCAGGTTGCGAGCGTCCTCGTCGCGCAGCTTCCAGTGCGCCGCCAGGCTGAAGAACGCGCGGATCGAGGCCGGGCTCAGTTTTTCCTGAACGGCCTTGCTGGAAAGGTCAAGCGGGCGATCCAAGGCGATGCCGGGAATGCGGACACTCGATGCGCCCAGGGCGGATTCTCCAAACATGGACGTAATATATTACGAATTTGGAGTATCGTCAATAGCCCGCCGGTTACCGGTTAAGAGCTTTTAACCGCTAAGATCGCAAAGGAACCCGCAAAGATCGCAAAGACGTACCTGGGTCCAATAAGTTCTGCTGAGACTCGAGGACTCAAACTGACCCACTACGCCGGTTACCGGCAAAAGCGTTGCAGTTTCGGCGGAGGCGGGGCCGGGAACTCGTTCAATTCGCCCTCCCACCCCGTGCAACCGCGGGATGCAACCGCGCGAATGACGGTCTGTTCCAGTTCGCGGGCCTTGCCCTTGGCCTCGGCTACTTGGGCTTGCGTGAAGTAGCCTCCGCCATCGAGTTCGGCCAAATCACGCTGGGCAGTCGAGTAGCCGGCGTCGAGCGCGACCACAAACCAGACATAAGCCTTCAACCGATCAAGTTCAATCCCGCGGCCCTCTTTTAGGGCCTTGGCATAGTAGTACTGCGCCGGCGGCAGTCCCTGATCGGCGGCAATCTTGAACATGGCGGGAGCTTTGGCGTAATCGCGGTCGGCCAGGATACGGGCCAGGTAATAGGCCGCGAAAGGATTCCCCTGGTCGGCAGCTTGTTTGAGCCACTTCTGGGCGGCGTTCAAGTCCTGTTGGATACCGCCCCCGTTGAAATAACTCCGGCCCAACATCCACTGCGCCAGCACATCACCCTGATTGGCAGCTTTTCGGTACCAGTCGACGGCCTGGCTTTGACTGCCAGCGGTGATCGTCCCGGTCTCGTAAAAGTATCCCAGAGCAACCTGAGCCGGGCCATAGCCCAGTTCAGCCGACCGCCGGAAGTACTCGATGGCGTCACGGTCATTGCGCGACGGGCCGGCGCCGGAAATGGCGTCCATGCCGCGCTCGTAGAGAGCTTCGGGAGACGAGCTCTGGGAAAAAGCTAAGGTGCTGATCAGAACGACCACGACTGACGAAATGGTTCGACGCATGGTGGGTGCTCCACGACAAGTATAAGAAAACCTAGTGCGGCCGGGGCAGTTACGAAGGTTCTGTGGCGAGGTGCGTCGAAAGCCGATGGCCATGAGCAGGCCTTGTGGGATTTGGCAGGCGGCGGCGGTTCTAGAACCTCGCTTTTTTCTTGCCGTCTCGCTTTTTGGGCCTGAGCCCGGCAGCGGCGATGGCCTGGCTCGGGCGCGAAGTTTCTCCAGCAGCTTCAGTTTCTCGGAAAAACTGAGCGATGCGAGACGCTTTCTTGCTTCCCGTTTTTCCGAAAGTCTGCCCATGGTATTTCTCCATGTACCTGCGCTTGAAATCCTCCCACTTCAAGGTAAGACTGATCGGCAGGACGTGGCCAGACGTAGTCGCAAACGGTCAACGGTACCGTTCGCGCAGGAAATCACCAATCGCCGAATAAGCAGAGGTGAGCGTCTTCTCGTCCGGCAAGAACACGATGCGGAAATGCTGCGTTCCCGGGCGCTGGCCGAAGCCCGAGCCGTGCACGACCATCACGTGCTTCTGGCGAATCAGTTCGGTGACGAAGACGTCGTCGCCTTCCGGGATGTCAATCGAAGGATACGCGTAGAAGGCGCCACGCGGGGCAACGCAGCTGACGCGCGGAGTTTCGGCACACCACTTCATGGTCAGATCGCGTCGCGAGCGCAGCTTGCGTTTAACTTCCAGCAAGTGGTCCTGTGGGCCTTCCAGCGCGGCTTTGATGGCGTACTGCTCAGGATGGTTCGCGCATAGGCGGGCGCGTAGAAGTTTGTTGACGCCTTCCAGGTACGGCTTGATCGCGGACGCTTCGCCGCTGGCAATGCCCCATCCGATGCGCCATCCGGGGGCAAGATAGTTTTTCGACAACCCACCGAAAGTAATGACCGGAACGTCGGGCGCCACGGCGGCCATGGCGACGTGTGGGTCGTCGTCTGGTTTCCCATCAATGATCAGCTTGTCGTAAATTTCGTCGGCGAAGATCACCAGGTTATGCTGGCGCGCCAGTTCGGCGATCTGCTCGAGCATTTTCCGGGTGCAGACGGAGCCGGTCGGATTGTTGGGGTTGATCAGCACGATCCCGCGGGTGCGCGGCGTGATCTTCTTCTTCAGGTCGTCGAGATCGGGCTGCCAGCCGTCGTTCTCGTTCAGGTAGTAGGTATTGAGTTCGATCCCGAGCTTGGCGAGCACCGCCGAGTACAGCGGATAGTCGGGGCAGGGCGTCAGCAGGTTGTCGCCCGGATTGAGGAGCGCGGCCAGGCAGATGTCCACTGTTTCGCTCACGCCAGAGGTGACGAAAACGTCTTGAATGCTGGTGATGCCCTTGCGGGCAGCCTCGCCGCGAATCGCGTCCAAGGCTTCCTTGACACCGGACGACGGCGCGTAGCCGTTCTTGCCTTCGCGCATGGCCTTGTGTACGGCTTCGATCAGGTGCGCGGGTGTCTGGAAATCGAAGGTGATCGGATCGCCGATGTTTAGCGGCAGAATCTTGTGGCCCTGCTTGGCGACCTCGTCGGCGATGCAGGCCAAGTCACGGATGGCATAGCGGACGTGCTCCAGACGGCTGGCGGCAGCAATCTCGCGGGCTTGGGTTGTGGGCATCGCCACCTCCAAGAGCATTTAACCGCAGAGTTCGCAGAGAGCGCAGAGAGGATCTATTTCAAATATCTCTGCGCTCTCTGCGTCCTCCGCGGTTAAAGGTTTTCTTACTCCGGCCGATCGATCTGTGCTTTCTGTAGCTTATCCGAGTAATCCACGTACACGGCCTTCCACTCGGTATAGAAGTCAATCGCGCCGATGCCGCCTTCGCGATGGCCGTTGCCGGTGGCCTTTACGCCGCCGAACGGCAAGTGCACTTCCGCGCCGATCGTGGGAGCGTTGATGTAGGTAATGCCGGCATCGAGGTCGCGGATCGCGCTGAATGCCTTGTTAACGTCTTTTGTGTATATCGAAGAAGACAGGCCGTACTCGATGTTGTTAGCAATCTCGATGGCATGCTCGAGGCCGTCGCACGGGATAATGCCGACCACCGGGCCGAAGACCTCTTCCTGCGCGATGCGCATCTTTGGATCGACGTCGGTGAACACAGTAGGCTCGAGGAACCAGCCGTGCTGGAAGTCTCCTTGGTCGAGACGATTGCCACCACAGACCATTTTCGCGCCTTCCGCCTTCGCGATTTCAATGTAGCTCAGGTCGGTTTTGAGCTGGTTCTCGTTGACTGCGGGGCCCATCTCGACGGTCTCGTCGAGTCCGTTGCCGATCTTGAGCTTTTTGGCGCGGGCGACGAAGCGGTCCACGAACTCGCGGTACACGCCTTTCTGCACGATGATCCGGCTGGTGGCGGTGCAGCGCTGTCCGGTGGTGCCGAACGCGCCCCAGAGGCCGCCTTCAATGGCGAGGTCGAGGTTGGCGTCGTCGAGCACGATCATGGGGTTCTTGCCGCCCAGTTCTAGAGAGCAGTGCTTGAAGCTCTTGGCGGCGGTTGCGCCGACAATCCTGCCCACGGCAGACGAGCCAGTCAGCGAGATGGCGCGAATCGTCGGATGCTCGGTAAGCGGAGTGCCGACTTCGGTGCCGAAACCGGTCACGATGTTGATGACGCCCTTGGGCACGCCCGCGTCGGTCAATGCCTGAACGAGGTTAAAGGTCGAGAGCGGAGTATCCTGCGCGGGCTTGATCACGCAAGCATTGCCGCAGACGATTGCCGGCAGCAGCTTCCAGGACGGAATCGCCATCGGGAAATTCCAGGGCGTGATCATGCCGCAGACGCCAATCGGCTGCCTTACCGCCATCGCGAATTTGTTGGGGAGTTCCGAGGGGACGGTCGGACCGAACATGCGCCGGCCCTCGCCAGCGTTGTAGTAAGCGGCGTCAATCGCTTCCTGGACGTCGCCGCGAGTCTCTTTCAAAACCTTGCCCATTTCGCGGGTCATGTCGCGGGCGTGGTCCTCTTTGCGCTCGATCAGGATCTCGGCGGCCCGGAAGACCATTTCGGCGCGCCGCGGGGCCGGCACCAGACGCCATTTGGCGAAGGCACGCTTGGCCGCGTCCACGGCGGCGTCGACGTCGGCTTTATTCGACCGCTGGAAGATCGCGACCACTTCGCGGCTGTCGGCCGGGTTGCGGTCTTCGAAAGTCTGTCCGCTCTGGGACTCGACCCATTCGCCGTCAATGAAGTTCTTGAAAACCCGGGTTCGGGTAGTGCCGTCCAATATTGCCGGGCCGGTGATGGTATCGGTCGCCATAGAGCCTCCTGGGAACAGTGCAGACCATTCATGCTAACAACCGGGGGGAAGAGGGGCAAGGGAGGGCCAATGGGGGTGTGCGAACTGCGTTTTCGGGCGGCTGGGATACTTCCGAGTGGGCGACGATACGGGAATTACCCGCATGGGCGGATCTGTTTCATTCTTTGTTTATGTTCCGGGTGCCAGGATGCTGTGCGAACCAGCTACTTCGCCGAAGCCAACCCAAAGCCGCATGGCGATTGCCCAGGAGCCGGGGTCCTAGTCCTCATTCAACAGGCTCAAGTAGCTTTGCTTTTGACGGGATTTGCGCTTCGACCTCCTGCACGATCTTCTTTGCCCGCTCGACGACGCTCGACTTTTGCTGACCCGGTTCAGGTTTAATGTCCAGGCCCAAGGTCCCAATGGTTCGACCCGCGGTGTCATGAAGTGGCATGGTGAGATCAAACCCATCGTTTTCTTTTTCAATAACCGGTTCCCCGGTTCGCATCGCCCCGAGTTCATCCTCATCGCACTTTTCCCCGATGTCCTTCGAATCGCTGGCGGCGATCGTTGAGCACCCCGCGGAAGATCGAACCGCCAATTCGACTGCTGCGACTTCGGGGTGTTTTGACGCGACCTCTTCCACCAGCCTCTGGGCAAAGATCTTCGGCTTGGACGCGGGAGCCCGTTTGGATGCAAAGGACGGCATGGAAAGAAGTCCGAGTGTCGCCAGGACGGCCGGCACCAAGGCAACGAGAGACACGAATCTGCGTGTCATCATTAGTACCTCCATCATCCCAGCTGACGCGAGCACTTGCACTCTACCAGCCGGCTCTTGTTCGAACTGAAAGACTGTCCGGAACGATCTTGACCCGGCCGCACGCCAAACCACCGCCGGCGAAGCAGGCCTGGCCGGTGGACCGCTGTGCGACCGCCGCCAGGCCCATTCGGGATGAACGGTGCGTATATGTTTCCGCGGGAGAGCTCTTCCACCAAATTCCTTCCTTTACTTGAATTCGATGCGAATGAGTTCGCTCTTCTCCCCGGTGTCTAAGTCCAGTGTAAGAATTTGGCCGACACCTGGCGCATACCACTTGGCCTCGTGGAGACTTGGTTCCAGGGGCGTGCTCTCCGGGGTCTTCAGGCAATGCGTGAATGTTCCAGCGGCTACCGTGACGGTGTCGGACAAGCTTGCCACCTCACCGTAGTCCTCGGCATTTCCGAGATCGAATTCCTGACGGTAGAAATCGCCGATTGCCGGATGCGCTTTCATGATGATTCCTGGCCTGGCGCCGTTCTCGCCCGAGACGAAGGTGCCGTCCAGGGTGGAGGGCCGTCCCCCGATCAGCTCCATGGTATTCTCACCGAAGTACCACACATTCCCTGCCCGATCCTGCGCGAACCAATCGAGGGTGTCCTCGGTGAGCTCGCCATTGGTGGTGACGGTGTCGTGGACTTCCACTGTGGTCACGCCGAGAATCTGTCTGCTGTTGTGAGTCACAAAGAATTCGATGTGCGCTAGACCTCCCGACGTCTGGCCCTCGTAGATGAAGTTCGTGCCTGGTACTAACGGGAAGTAGGGGTTGTCAATTCTGTCAACGAAATTCGCGGGATCGATGACCGGATCGTAGGGCCGCCCACCCAGCCGTGGGCATGCCCCCTGCCGCACAGAATGCTGAGCTCGGCATTGGTCCAGGGCGTCTTTCGCATCCACGGACGCTTGCTGTCTGCAGGCCTTGCGTTGCGCGGGATCGGCGACGTTGTCGCATTTTCCCAGAGCCAGTAGTTGGTCGCTCTGGGCCGCCACCTGGCAGGATTGCAAAGCGGTCTGCGCTGTCAGTTTACAAAAATTCGTTGCTCCCTCTGCCCGCGTCGCGGTAGCGGTGAGTCCAAGAACCGACAAAATCAGAACTAAACGGATTTTCATTGGTGTGTCCCCCGAGAAGTAGAGTCATTAACTTCCTGATGTAGGCGAAGTGGCAGCTCACGCGCGATCCTAGCTCGCGGCACATGAACGGACCATAAACTGACAGGTTAAAGCTGGAGGGTAGAATCTCACCCGGCATGAGGCAGGGAGTCAGGTGCGAGGCAAGGAAACGATGAAGGTCGTGCCAGTGTGGTCGGAGCCCAGCAGTTCAAGGCGACCGCGGTGGGCCTCCGCAATCCAGCGCGCGATGGGGAGACCGAGTCCTGCCCCGACATCAATCCCGCCTTCTGCACCTGACCGCGCCTTGTCGGCGCGGTAAAAGCGTTCGAAAATGTGGGGCTGGCTCTCAGCGGGGATGCCGCTGCCCGTGTCCGTGACAGTGACTAAGTATTCCGCGTCTCGCGACTCCAGCGCGATTCGGATGTTCCCTCCTTGAGGTGTGTGCTTGATGGCATTGTCGAGGAGGTTGGAAATCATTTGCCGGAGTAGCCGCTCATCACCGCGATACGGCGCTTCTTGCAGATCGTGCGCCTTAAGGTCAAGACCTTTGCGCTGGGCTAATACGTCGGCGGCACGCGTTGTATCTGCGACGATTTCGTCAAGGTAGAGTTCGCTGATGTCGAGTGGGAGTTGGTTCATGTCGGCGCGAGTAAGTGCAAACATGTCCTCCACGATGCGGCTCAAACGACCCGCCTGCTGCTCAATCACGGCGAGCGCCTCGCGATACTCCGAATCGGACCGCTCCGGTTTTTGCAATGTGACCTGGGCTGCCGTCCGAACCACCGAGAGCGGCGTCCGCAGCTCATGGGAAGCGTCCGCCATAAACTGCCGTTGTTGCGAAAAAGATGCGCTCAGGCGGGACAGTAGCTCGTTGAATCTGGAGGCGAGGCGTCCTAACTCGTCCTTGGCGCCGACCGGAAGCCGCTCACCGAGGTTATTCGCAGTGATGCGTTCGGTAGCTGCGGTCATGGCTGCCAATGGAGACAGGCTGCGACGAGCCAGCAACCAGCCGCCGCAACCGGCCAGTACCAGGGCAAGCACAATTGCGATCGCGAGCACGTTCTCGAGAGCGTCCAACTGATCGCTGAGCGCCTCGGTGGAGGCGGTGACGACGATGATCGAGGAAGGGCCGCTGGGTGCGACCGGCGTCAGCAGTTGATAGATCCCACGGCAGCTGTCGTCGGCTTCAGAGTTGGACTCCGGCAACTCATAAAACTGCGGGGATGGCGAAGCACGAAGAGGAAGAGCCGGAAGGCGGAAGACCAGCGCTGAACGAAGTGGTTTTCTGGCAAGCACTCGGCCATCCGCGTCGACCAGGGCAACGATCTGGCCCGGGAAGCGAGGGTCTTCGAGCGCTTCGGCAACGGGCATTGATTGGTTAGCGTCGCGGGCAAGATCTGAACTTGTCGTCTGAAGAGTGACGCGCAGATTCGCATCCATGCGTTCCACCAGGATGCGCTCGACGAAGAAATACACCCCCGTACTGAACAGGATGAGTACCACACTGAACGCGCCCACATACCAGAGCGTCAATCGCATGCGGAGCGGGCTAGACATTGCCGTGAGGTTCCTCGGAGCAGAGCATGTACCCCTCGCCGCGGAGGGTGCGAAGCAGTTTCGGGGTGTGGCCCTCATCAATTTTGCGGCGGAGGCGCTGGATGTAGACCTCAATCAGGTTGGAAAAAGGATCAAACGCTTCGTCCCAAACATGTTCCGCGATCTCGGCCCGGCCCACCACCCGATCAACGTGGCGGGCCAGGTAGTCGAGCAGGGCATACTCCTTGGCGGTCAGTTCGATGGGGCGGCTTGATCGCCAGGCTCGCCGGGACCGAGTGTCGATCACCAGGTCGGCAACGTGCACCGCCTCCGGCCGCACTTCCGGACCACGCCGCAGCAATGCTCGCATTCGGGCCAACAGTTCATGAAGGTCAAAGGGCTTGCTCAAGTAGTCGTCGGCCCCCGCGTCGAGCCCCTGCACCCGGTCCTGGACAGCGTCACGCGCAGTAAGCATCAGGATAGGCACGGCCGAACCGCCCGCTCGCAGGCTTCGGCAGACTTCGATTCCGTTCCGGAGAGGCAGCATCACATCCAGAAGGACGAGATCGTAATCGTTGATGCTCGCCTGGTAGAGCGCAGCCTCACCATCGGGCGCGATGTCGACAGCATAGGACTGTTCGCGCAGTCCTTTCGCCAGCAGCTGGGCTGCATCAGACTGGTCTTCGACCAACAGGATTCGCACGAGTCCCTCCGCAGCAGAGTAGTTTGCGCGGACAAACCCTGATGATGTTAGCAGGAGGCACCTAAACGAGAAATAAACTGCAGCAGAAGACAACCCGCCTAGCCGTAGAAACGGGCGTCGCCCAGAAGTGAATGTCTTAGAGGCAAGGCGAGGGCCGGTTTTGGAAGGCGGAAGAGGGAAGCTCCACTGAGATCGCCACTGATTCCGGGCGGATCGTGGGCCGCTCGGAAGCAATCTACCTGGACGGAAGCAGAACTGACGGAGACTAGCCCTCCAACTCCGTCCCTCGCCGCCCCCAGGTCACTTTCGTAACCTTCCCCCACCCGGACCCAAGTTCATTACCCGCCCCAGCAGGGATATGATTGTCATTAGCTGAAAATTACCCATATTCTCAGAACTTTGAAAAAGGTTCGCGGGGCTCGTGTCGAATAAAGCCAAGCCGGGGATTTACGTTGCCTGGAAGACGGTGACGTATCGCAGCGTCGTCCTGATGCTGCTCGGCGGAGCGCTGATTTTTGCCGCCATCATGCACCTGGCGTTTCCGCAATTCACCGACTCGAGCTTCAAAGCCGCGGGCAACTTCACCAGCAAGATGCTGGAGAAAGTTGCAGGGCTGGCGCCTCCGATGCAGAGAACTTCGGCGGCGGTCTCGCAGCAGGCGCACTTCACCGCGCTCGATGGAACGATCCGCGTGCGGAAGGCGAACGGCAACAGTTGGATCAACGCCGATTACAACGTGCCGCTCGAAAAAGGAGACGTGGTCCAGACCGGGGCCGAGGGCATGGCGAAGGTTGTTTTCAACGACGGCACGAACTATACCGTCAAGCAGGATTCGCTGATCGTGATCGAAGAGAACTCGGCCAATGATCAGCAGCAGACCAACGTCGCGGTCGCGGTCACGACCGGCACGGTGGACCTGACGACCGCGACCTACGTGCAAGGTTCGAAATCGCAAGTGATCGTGGCGGGCGCCAAAGCGTCGCTGGCTCCGGATTCGTCGGCCATGGTGCGGAACGATCCGCGCGCCGACCAGCATGAAATCCTGGTGAAGAAGGGCAGCGGCGAGATCGAGCGCAACGGCGAGGTCGTGCACCTGTCGAACTGGGAGAAGGTGAGTTTCCAGAACCAGTCCAAGGGGATGGACAAAGGCAAGGAAGCCGGGCCGCCGACGCCGATTGCGCCCGGGAACATGATGCCCATCTTTATCGCCACCGGCGAGAAATCGAAAGACGTCGAGTTCAGCTGGACGCCGATGGCCTACGCCGCGGGATACCGGCTGCGCATTTCGCACAACCCGTATTTCTCCTCGCTGCTGCTGGACCGCAAAGTCGAAAGCCCGAGCGTGGTCGTCACCGGCCTGGGACAGGGTGCCTACTACTGGGCGATCCAGTCTTATGATGCGGCCGGAAAGGAATCGGTCGAGAGCGAGAAGAACCGCTTTACCATCATCCCGAGGGCGAAGGAAAAGGTGGAGCTGTCGCTCGACCTCGATCGTTTCATCCAGCACGGGCATGTGATCGAAGTGCAGGGCAAGACCGAGGCGGGCGCGCGGGTCATGGTCAACGGCCGGGAAGTGCCCATTGTGGCCGACGACGGATCGTTCCACTATTTCACTCCGCCCTTGCCGAACGGTGAGAATATGATTACGGTGACGGCACAGAACTCCAAAGGCGGTGTGCACACCCGCCAGGAAAAAGTCGTCATCCAGTAGAGATTGGATATTCAGTACCACCGGGGAGCAATTGTGGCGCGCAGGTCGCCTGAACATCCAATAGAATGAAGGCAATCGGAAACAGTCCCAAAAGAGAGAAGTATTCCCATGTCAAAGAACGGATTTCATAACGGCGCCTCGCGCTTTCACAACCTGCGTTCGCTGTTCAGCATGTTTTCGAGCGACCTGGCCATCGACCTCGGCACCGCCAACACGCTGGTGTACGCGCGCGGCAAGGGGATCGTGGTCAACGAGCCCTCCATCGTGGCGCTGAACAAGAACACCGGTGAGGTCGAGGCGGTCGGCAAGGAAGCCAAGGAGATGCTGGGGCGCACGCCGGGCAACATCGTGGCCATCAAGCCCATGAAGGATGGCGTGATCGCCGACTTCAAAGTCACCGAGAAGATGCTGAACTACTTCATCCAGAAGGCGCACAACCGCAAGATGCTGGTGCACCCGCGCATCGTGATTGGCGTGCCTTCGGAAATTACGCAGGTGGAAAAGCGCGCGGTCATGGACTCCGCCTATCGCGCGAAAGCCAGCGAAGTGTATCTCGTCGAACAGGCGATGGTGGCGGCGATCGGCGCCGGGTTGCCCATTACCGAACCGAGCGGCAACATGGTCGTGGACATCGGCGGCGGCACCACCGACGTCGCAGTCATTTCTTTGAGCGGCATCGTGTACTCGCGTTCCGTGCGCATGGCCGGCAACCAGATGGATGAGGCCATCATGAATTACCTCAAGCGGAAATATAACCTGCTGGTGGGCGAGCGCACCGCCGAACAGATCAAGATTGAAATCGGCTCTGCCT
>ORMF011579714.1_pt1 | contig 15495 bp, 7 predicted proteins | sample 1779871 | NCBI WGS metagenome assembly ORMF01 (sample SAMEA104232316, study PRJEB22302) | groundwater metagenome | biome: forest; feature: aquifer; material: groundwater | place: USA | collected 2011-08-07 | depth 5.4 m | reverse complement strand
GCCTGCGACAGGTGGCGTTCCAGAAGGCCCGGCGAGACCTCAAACCCGCCTCCGAGGTTGTCGAAGCCGTAGCCGATGTCGTCGGCCGGCAGCATCTCCGCGACGTCAACCTCCAGCGCCAGCAAATCGCGGACGGCATTCCCGTACTCCGTTCGGTTGACCCGATGGAGCGTGGGGCGTCCCGGATTGGGCTTCGTCTCCGCCAGGCGATCGCGTCCGGTCACGATGTATTCGACGAGCGCGTTGTAGGTGGCCGCATCGGGCTGCCGCATGTCAGCAGGCGGCATCTCGCGGTTGCGCAGCTTGCGCGCCAGCTTTTCCCACGTCGCGCCGTTGGTCTCGAAATTGGAGATGTCGAAGGTGTCCAGGTGCAGTCCGGCAAATGCCGTGGGACCCCTATGACAGGTGATACAAAACCTATCGAGTGTCGCGCGATGAGCGGTCGCGGCCGCAGAGGAAGGATCTTGCGCCGGCGAATTTGGCGCCGGAGAATTTTGCGCCGAAAGTGTTACCGCGAAAAAGAAAACCGCCCCCGCCAGTAACATGCTGAGTGGGGTCAGTCCTCGGAGCCGAATCATGAACGCTCCCTCCCACCGGCAAACGGGTCAAGTGACGAGGCAGGTTACACCCAGTGAGTACCTTTTTCCAACAGATTTCTTCTGATTTCCTGGTACGGTCCAACCGCTCGCCCCCCTCCGCCATCTCGCGCTATCCTCGGCCCGAATTTCGAATGTTATCTACGCTCTATGCGATGGACCTCCAGGATCGCGCTCCTAGCACTCCTCTTCGCCTCACCTGCCATTGCTGAACAGGGCAGGCTGCGCGAACGGCTGACGCCCGAGGTCATGGCGGTGGTCTATCCCGGCGCCGAACGCCTCGGGATGGAGGAAGGCTCGCCGCCTGCCATCGCGGTCTTCAAGGGCGACCAGATTGTCGCCTATGTATTTTCGACCCTCGACATCATCGCGGCGCCAGGTTACTCGACGACACCGTTCGACGTCATCGCCGGCGTCGATCTCAGCGGCCGCATCACGGGGGCCAAGGTCGTCTTCCACCAAGAGTCCATGATCGTTCACGATCGCGTGCGCCAGCGTCAGCTCGATACGCTTCTTGCCCGCGAAGCGGGCAGGTCGCTGCGCGGCGGCACCAACGCGCTGCCACCGGACTACGTCGACGGTGCAACCATCAGCGCGCGCGCCATGCGCGCCGCCGTCCTCACCACCGCGAGACTGGTTCTGCGCGCGCACGCCGCGCGCACCGCTGTGACCGCTCCGACTGCTGTGACCACTGTGACCGCTTCTTCGACCGGTGAGACCGTGCCGACCCTCGATCTCGAGAGCTTCAGCATCAAGTCCTGGGACGACCTTCTCGCCGAAGGCGCCGTGGTGCGACGGCGGGTGACCTCGGGCGAGGTCGGGACGGCCCTCGCCAATGCGGGCGCGGCCGGTGTCAAGCTCGATTGGCCGCTCGGCGCGGGCGACGATCTCTATGTCGAATTCATGACGGCGCTCGTCACGCCACCCGCTGTCGGCGGCAATCTGCTCGGACTGCTGAAATTCGAGGACTACAAGAGCCAGCTCCCGAGCGGCACCCAGGCGATCTTTGTCGCCTCCAACGGTCCGTACGATTTTCTCGGCACCAAATACTTTCAGGAGTCCGCGGGCAACCGCTTCGATCGCCTACGCGTGATCCAAGACGGGAAGACTTTTGGGTTCGTGCAAAAAGACTATTCCTATGCAACGCCCATCCAGGGACAGCAAGTCACCGGGCTGTTCGCGCTGCCGGCCAATTCCAGCTTCAACCCCCTGAAGCCGTGGCGACTGGAAATTTTGATCACTAGCGCCGCCACTCCCCCGCTGACGGTCGCGTTCGGGCTCGACTACAAGATCCCGGACACCTATGTCCTCCAGGTCCCGGTCCCCCGCGTCCTCAAGCCGCAGCCGCAACTGCAACCGCAGCCCCAACCGCAATCGGTGCTGGAGCCGGAGCTGGAACTGCTGCCGCCCATCCCCACCTGGGTCGAGGCTTGGAGCGACGCGCGGGTAGACATTGCGATTCTGGCCGTGCTCCTGTCGTTGCTCACTCTGATCTTCATATTCCAGGCGACGCTCGCGCGCTTTCGCGTTGCCCATCGGCTCGTGCGCACTGGATTTTTGCTCGTTGTTCTCGTGTGGCTCGGGTGGACCGCTGGTGTGCAGCTCTCGATCGTCAATGTCATCAACTATGTCAGGGCGCCGTTCAATCACCTCGAGATCGGTTTCTACCTTGCCGAGCCGCTGATGGTCATCATCGCCGGCTACACGCTCTTCTCGCTGGTATTGATTGGGCGCGGCGTGTTCTGCGGCTGGCTGTGCCCGTTCGGGGCGCTGCAGGAGCTGCTCGGCCAGCTCTCCCGCGCGCTGCGCGTGCCGCAGTGGAACCCGCCGGTCGCGCTGGAGAAGCGCTTGTGGATGGGCAAGTACATCGCAGCCGCAGCGGTGCTGACGTTGGTGATGACGCAGATCGACTCAGCGGGGGCCACGTTGGAGATCGAGCCGTTCAAGACGGCGATCACCACAAGATTCACGCGAGCCTGGCCCTATGTGATCTATGCCGGCGCATTGTTGGCCATCGGGCTGTTGTCGGAGCGGGCCTATTGCCGCTTTCTATGTCCACTGGGTGGCGTGCTCGCATTCCTTGATCGGCTGCACCTTCTCAATCGGCTCAAGCGTCGTCCCGAGTGCGGCAGTCCCTGCCACTTGTGCGAACACGCGTGCCCCGTGCGGGCGATTGAGCCGACGGGCAGAATCGTCACGGCCGAATGCTTTCAGTGCCTCGATTGCCAAGTCGAATATCACGACGAGAAGCGATGTCCGCCGCTCGTGCGGACCGTCAAGCTACGCGGCGAGGCAAAGCCTAGCGAGGCTCCGCCTGCATCGCGTAGCTCCGCATCGCTAGCGCAGTGTCTGTTTGCCCCGCCTCCGGCGGGGCGAGACGTCTTGAAGGCGCTGAGAGAGCTTGACTCAAATGCAAAGAATCCTGGCCTTCAAGACGTCTAGCGGCGTCAAGGTGAAAAATGCCTGAAGAGAAACTCGCAGCTCGAGCAGGCACGCCCGATTTTTCTCGCGCGGAAGGACGTCCGCCGCGCCGCCGTTTCTTGCGCGTCGTTGCGGCGGTTGCCGGCCTGCCGCTGATCATCGCGGCGGTGCGCGCTACCGCGCCGAAATCTCAGTCGCACCGCTGGCGCGGCGAAGTGCTGGGCGCACTGTCGGAGCTCACTTTATGGCACCCCGACGCCGCATTCGCGCAACGTACGATCCTGCGTGTGCGCGATGAGATCGAGCGCCTCGAGCGGATCTTCAGCCTCTATCGGCCGGACAGTGAAATCTTGCGCCTCAATGACGCCGGCAAGCTGATGAAGCCGTCGCCCGAGCTGCGCAAACTGGTCGAGGAGAGCCAACGCCTCGGTGAGCTGAGCGGCGGCGCTCTTGACATTTCAGTACAACCCTTGTGGCGGCTCTACGAGGCACATTTCTGGTCGCATACCGACATCCAGCCGGACATCGCGGCCCGCGCGCGCGACGTGGCACACACCGTGGTGGATTTCCGCCAGATCGAAAGCGGCGCGGCCGTAATCGGGTTCGCACGCGCCGGCATGGCCATTACGCTGAACAGCATGGCCCAAGGCTTCATCACGGACGCCATAGCCGACATGCTGCGCAATGAAGGCTTTGAGAGGGCGGTGGTCGATTTAGGCGAATACCGCACCATCGGCCGCCACCCGGATGGACGTCCCTGGCGCATTGGCATCCGCGACGGCAGAGACTTCGGCAGCATCGACCGCGTGGTCGACCTCGAGGACACGGCCCTCGCCGTGTCCGGCGGGTATGGCACGACATTCGAGGCGAGCGGACGCTTTCACCATATTTTTGATCCGCGGACCGGCGCAAGCGCCAACAGCCTTGTGGACGTGGCGGTGATTGGTCCGAGGGCGACGGCAGCGGACGGGCTCGCAACCGCCATCTGCGTCGCCGGCGAGGCTCTCGCGCCGGCGCTGCTCGCGGCCTATCCACAGGCGCGGGCAATTCTGACTCGGTTGGACGGGACGTCGATTCAGCTCTGAACCCATCGCACCGGCTTGCCTGTTCCGTCGTCAGTCCCTTTGATGTACCAGTTCTTGCCCAGAGGATCGTGATCCATGGTGGTGCGCGACGTCCCCAAGGACTACGCGTCCTGGGTCAAGGCGCGAGCGAAGCGCAAGGGAAACAGCCGGACTCGCCGTAGCACCTGAGGTCAGTACGCGAACAGCCGTGTGTACTTGATGATGAAGGAACGACCGAGCAGTTCGTCGGGAGTGAACGGCGACGTGTCGCGGCGATCGTTGTAGACGACGAAGAACCCGGTGCCACTTCGATTCAGCAGCGCGAGCCGGATGTTGGACGAGATGGTCGATGCCTGCTTGTTGTACTGAATCAGTCCCTGCACGCTGGCAAGGCTCGTGAACGAATAGCTGGCTTTCACTGGGACCAGGTCGTTCCTGAAGCGACCACCTGGGAGCGTGACATCGTCACGGTTCCATCCAAGCTCCGAAAGCAGCCTCGCTCCCGCGCGCAGGCCGAGCGTCAATCGCCAGCTGTGGTAATCACCGTCGTAATAGTTGCCGATTTTGTGAACGAGCGCCGCCGAGATCGGCGCGCTTTGATTCGTGTAGCCCTCGAATTCGCCCCATGCCCACCCATAGTGGCCCGCGGGAACGACGACACGCCTGCCCGTGACGTCCTGATAGATGGTGAACGGCAGTCGCGGGCGGTCCTGTCCGCTGATGATCACATAGCCGAAGCGGGCGCCCGACAGCGTCTGGATATCGAAGAAGTGCCAGTGTCCCTGTGAGCTTTCCAGGCGGTTCTGGAGATCCACGTACCCGTTGTAATTGGCGTGCGGACTGATACGCCGGATCCAGGGCCACTGCTTCGGCTGGTAGCGCATGTTCGAACGCAATTCGAGACGGCGGTAGCCTTTTCGCTGAAGGAAGCCGACCTCCGGGTTGAACCGTTCGCCAACCTGGGTAAAGCCGACACCGTTGTTCCACATCTCATTGGTGTACCCGTACGACAGAGCGCCGGCGTAGTCGGCCCCACCCTTGGTCTCAGGCGAATCGGTCCGTGACAGAAACGCGGACACGCGTCCGTTCGTTGACGCCTGCCAGCCGAGATCGAGCCCGTACGCGCGGTTGTAGTCGTTTGCCGGCGCCCGGCTGCCACTCCCCTGACGGCCCACGTACATCGCCCCGAAGTTCGATCGACCCACTTCGCGCTGCAGCCGCAACACGGTGAAATTGCTGGCGGGCGCCACGGTCTGCCCCAATCGTTTGTCGACGGCCGCATCGGTCTGCATGTTGAGAAGCCCGACGTTGTAGCCGCCGAGTTTGCCGCTCAGCCTCCCGCCCGCGATGATGTCGATCGGCTCGCCGCCACGCGACAGACCCACCCGGCGCGAGAAGAACAGATCGACGGCCCGCGGCTGTCCAAGCTGGAAGAGCTGCGCGTTTTCGAGGAAGAACGGGCGCTTCTCCGGAAAGAACAGCGGGAACCGCGTCAGGTTGACCTGCTGCTCGTCGGCCTCGACCTGCGCGAAGTCAGTATTGACCGTGACATCGAGCGTCAGGTCGGCGCGCACGCCCCACTTGACGTCGAGGCCCACGTCGCCGGTTCGACTGACGGTGTCAGTTCGAAGCGTTGCGTCGTCGGTCACCGCGCCTGACGCGTACGGCAGGAATTTCAGGTCGCGCCGCGCCGGAAGGCTCAGGCCGTGCAGCTTGCCGGCGACCGACACACGGTGCAGGTTGTAGCCGCGCGGCACCGGCGCAAGGAACACCTGCTCGTTCTTGCGACGGATGTTGCGCATCGCGTTGATGCCCCAGGTCCGTTCCTGCCCCGGGCTGTACCGCAGCGTCGTGAGTGGAATCGCGAACTCCGCCTCCCAGCCACGGTCGGTCATCCCGGTGCGGACGACCCAGTCGGCGTCCCAGTCCAGATTGAATCCGCCGCGGTTCCCCTGGCCTGCCTGCCCTTCGGCCATGACCTGGCCGTCGTATTCGATGCCGAACGGATTGGTCCCGAAGACGAACGCGTTCTGGCCATCGTTGAACGTGTCGAGAAGGATCTGAATCGAGTCGGTGTCGTCGAGGTCCGCATCACGGCGGCTCTGGCTGACCAGAATGTTTTCCGGCTCGTCGTCGAAGCAGATGACGCCGATGTACAAGTTCTGGCGATCGAGAAGAAATCGAATCTCCGTGCGCTCGGTAGCGGGCTCGCCGTCGTTTGGTTCCTGCTGGACGAATGCGCTGAAGGACCCGGTGGTCGACCAGGACATCTCGTCAACGTGGCCGTCGATCAGCGGTCGCTCGCCCTCGCCAAGTTCATGCACCGTGATCTGGGGGACGGCGGCAATCGACTGGGCTGCCACCATCCGTAGTGCGCCGAACGCGACGGCGAGGGCGAGCACGGGAACGCAAGGCTTGACTGGCATCCGGGTTTTTCTTTGGAATGTGACGCGATCGGACCAAACCTATCGCCGGGCCACATGGTATCGCACGAGGACCTCGATGCGGTTGGCGCCCCGGTCGGTTACCCGTAGGAGTCTGACGGTACTCAGGGGTGGCAACAACAGCCGCGTTGCAACTATCGTTGCGTGGCAGGCCAGAAGCGTATAATCCGCGGTTACACGAAAACTTCGTCGGGTACAGACCGGATACGAATCCTCGGTTCGATAGAGACGTCCTGATTGTTTTTCCAGGGTGAATCGTTGATGTAAGGAGGATTGAATGTTCGTACAAGTCGTCCGGGCGGCTCCTCTCGGTTGGCGTTCTCCTCGTCCTGCCGGGTCTCGCATCCGCGCAGGAAGCCACACTCGGCGGCGCCGTGGTCGATTCAACGGGCGGCGTGCTGCCCGGGGCGACGCTCACGGCTGTTCATGAAGCGTCAGGCAATACGTTCGAAGGCTTCACCGACGAGCGCGGTGTCTATCGAATCGCAGCCCGCGCCGGTGTGTACCGCCTGGCGGTGGCGATGTCCGGGTTCCGAAGCGTCAATCGCCAGGGCATCGAGCTGCTCGTGGGGCAGCAGGCCTTGGTCAATTTCGAGCTGTCGCCGTCGAACGTGCAGGAGTCAATCACGGTGACCGGCGATGCGCCGCTCCTCGACGTCACCTCGTCGAGCATGGGCGGCAACGTCGACCCGCGGCAGACGCAGGAGCTGCCGGTCAACGGCCGCGACTGGATGGCGCTCTCGACGCTGGCGCCCGGCATGCGCGCCAACGCCACCGACCTCGGGCCGACCTCTGGCGAGCGGATGGGGAACCGCGAGTTCCAGCTCAACATCGACGGCCAGGAGGTGTCGGTCGCGCAGGGCGGCAACCGCGGCCAGCCGCGTTTCAGCCGCGACGCGATTGGCGAATTTCAATTCCTCTCGAGCCGGTTCGACGCCACACAGGGGCGCTCGACCGGTCTTCAGGTGAACGCGATCACGAAATCGGGCAGCAACATCTCGTCAGGGTCGTACTCGGGCTACTTCCGCGACGACGCCTTCAACGCAGCCGACTTCCTCGCCGGGAACGTCCTGCCGTACTCGAATCAACAGCTCAGCGCCACCTACGGCGGGCCCATTCTCAGGGATCGGCTGCACTACTTCGCCAACTACGAGTACGAGCGCGAGCCGGGAACGCAGACCTTCAACACGCCCTATCCCAGCTTCAACATCCAGCTCACCGGCACGCGTCGTACAGACATGGCGGGGCTGCGGCTCGATTACCAGTTCTCGCCGCGGGTGCGCCTGATGACGCGTGGCAATGTGTTCAACTACACGAACCCGTACGAGGCGCAGCAGACCGGGCAGCAGGTCGGTGGTCACCCGGCAGGCACGGAGAGCTTCAAGCGGCACAGTGACGAGCTCTTTGCCACCCTGACTCAGGTCCTGTCAAACGGATTGGTGAACGAGATCAGGGCCGGCTTCAACGGCCACTCTTACCAGACCGGCAACTACACGTCGCGCCCCGATCACCCGCAGGCGGCCAACGGCATCACGTTCGGCCACCCGCGCATTACGCTCCGAGGCTTCCAGATCGGCGGCAACGTCCGGACGCCGCAGAACAGCAGCGCGAACGTCTATCAGCTTCGCGACGACATGACGCTGTCGTTCAACAGCCGAGGGCGGCACGACGTGAAGCTCGGCGGGGAATACCTGTACGCGATCAACGCCGCGTTCGGCTGTCTCTATTGCATGGGCGCCATCGATGCGCAGAACGGGCCCGTTCCCGCCAACATCGAAGCCCTGTTTCCCGTGTGGAACGACGTGTCCACCTGGAATCTGGCGGCGCTCTCGCCCATCGTCCGCCGTTACACGTTCGGCACTGGCCAATTCCGCAATTCGCTGCCCGAGTACAACACGGCGGCGTGGGTGCAGGACGATTGGCAGATCACTTCGCGGCTGACGTTGAACGTCGGCCTGCGGTACGACCTCGCCATGAACGTGTTCGCGAACGACGTCATCCTGCCGCCGATGATCACCGAGCCGCGTCCGAACGACACCAACAACTTCCAGCCGCGCCTCGGCTTTGCGTATACGCTGACCGATCGCACCGTCCTGCGCGGCGGCTACGGGCGGTACTACGGCGACCTCATCACAGGACCCGCCGGCCAGATGAACGCGCTGGCGAATACGGCGGTCGTGGAAATTCCGAACGACGGCCGGCGCGACTTCCCGGTCAACCCGTTCAACGGGCCGTGGCCGACCAAGGAGCAGCTCGAGCAGCGGTTCTGCTCCACCGCTCAAGTGCCCGGGTGCATCCGGCGTGACACGGGCGAAAACTCCGTGGCGCCCATCGCGGAATTCACGAAGATGCCGTACGCCCATCAGGCCTCGATCGGCCTGCAGCGTCAGGTGGCCAGCACGATGTCCGTCGAAGCCGACTACGTCTACGTCGGAGGGCGGGACGAGCGGTCCAACGCGGGGGCACAACGGAACAACGTCAATCTGACCTACGATCCGGCTACCGGCGTCAACTATCCCTACACGGACATCAGCCGGCGACCCTTTCCCGACTGGGGTCCGATATACATGAACGTGATGGGAGGCCGCTCCAATTCGCACGGCCTCCAGACGGCGTTCACCAAGCGGTTGAGCAACCGATGGCAGGCGTCCGGAACTTACACCTTGTCATGGCTCTATGACACGTCGGCGCCGGCCTTCAGTGGCGTTCGGCCAGTGCCGTTCCGCGTGCAGCCGGATTTCGGGGGCGACTACTCGTACTCGGCGTCGGACCAGCGTCACCGAGGGACGCTCAACGGCATCTGGCAGGTGGGTCGCGGGTTCCAGCTGAGCGGGCTGTATTTCTACGGCTCCGGGCAGCGCTACAACACGACTTACGGCGGTGATCTGCGCCTGTGCGGCCAGGGGTGCGATCGCCTGCGTCCGGACGGGACAATCGTGCCGCGAAATAACTTGGTCGGCGATCCCCTCCACCGTGTCGATCTGCGATTCCAGCAGCGGTTCAAGCTCGGCGGGCGGGTGTCGCTCGATGGGATTCTGGAGGCTTACAACCTGTTCAACCACGAAAACTTCGGCAACTACGAGGTGCGCGAGAGCAACGCGAACTACGGCAAGCCGATTCCTCTGCTCAGCCTCGTGTATCAGCCGCGGATGCTGCAGCTCGGGTTCCGCGCCACCTTCTGACGGCTAACGGCTAGCGGGCGCGCCACCTCGTTCTCGCGAGGTGGCGTGCCTCTGGAACATGTCGATTTCCTGGTCGGTGAGCGCGCCCTCATTCGCGATGGCGGCTGCACGCCCGGCAGCCTGGTAGGCTGGCCCAACTGCCGGGGGCGCATGCTCGTAGATGCCGTGCAGCTCGTTCAGGAGGAGGTCGCGGCGCGCGCGCGCCGTGTACGACTGCTGATCTGGCCAAGGTCGCTGGGCGAGTCCTGCTTTCTGGACCCGCCGGAGCGCTGCGCGTTTCTACCAGGCGAACCGCATGGCCAGCTCCGCCTGCTGGCGGTTGAAGGCCTGCAGGCTGCGCCCGAACGCATTGGACAAGGCGTTGGTGACCCAGTCGGCCTGCAGGTTATCGGTGCCGAACACGTTGAATACCTGGCCGATAAGCTCGAGCTTTCGGTTGCCGCCCAACGGGAACGACTTGCTGACCCGCATATCGAAACCCTGATACGCGTTGGTATCAATCTGAGACGCCACGATCGGTCCGAGTCCGTTCACCGCGCGCCAGGCGTCGACCGCCTCCAGCATGCGCGCGTTGTCGCGGGTTCCCATCGTACGCGTGGTCCCCGGCACATAGTCGGTGACCAACGCGTCGCCATTCAGGTCTCTGCCGGCGGTCGCGCTGAACGGCATCGTCGATCGCAGGGTCCACACCCCCCCGAGGGTCACGTCGTACGGCAGCAGCACGGAGCCGCTCGCCACCAGGACGTGGCGCCGGTCGTTCGCGGCCGGACCCCAGTCGAGCGCCGGGTTCTCCGCCTGCGTGATGCGTGACGAAATGCCCGGGGACAGGAGGTTGCCGTCGCTCTTGGCGAGCGTGTAGGAGAGCAGGTACATGTATCGGCTGTCGAACCGCTTGTCGAGCCGCACCATCAGCGCCTTGTACGTCAGTTCGCCGATGGACTGCGTCTGATCGATGCGGGCAAACTGCGGAAGCGGTCGCGGTCCCGTCGTCAAGCCGCTGCGCGGGTTGATGTCCACCGCGAGCGGAATCTTGGTCATCCTGTTATAGACGCCGTCCACGTGAATTCCCAGCGTGGACGACAGCTCTTGCGAGAACCCCACCGTGGAGGTCTGCGACTGCACGTTCTCGAGGTCGTTCTCCAAGATTGCGATGTTCTGCGGCGCCGTCGACGCAAACGTTTCTGGATCCAAGCCCCTGTACGGATCCGGATAGGAGGGGTTCGTGATGTTGATGTTCGGCTGGCGGAAGTTTGTCCACTCGCCCGCCGTCACGAACAGATTCATCGGGTTGTAGTAGATGCCGTAGCCCACCCGCACGACCGACTGCCCCTGGTTCACATCCCAGGCCAGTCCGAGCCGCGGCCCGATGTTGTTCTTGTCGCCGCGATGCTTGAAGTCGGCGAAAGGAATCTGCAGGTTCGTGCCGGTTGTCGGGAAGATCTCCTTGTCGTTGATGTCGAGCCCCTGGCCGAACGCTTTGGCCTGGTACTCGTAGCGCAGCCCGAGACTCAGCGTGACAGTCGACGCCGGCTTCCCCTCGTCCTGGACGTAGGCGTCCCAGTACTCGTTCGGCACGTAGCGCCGGATGTTTCGCGCCACGGCCGTGAACAGCCTCGCGCCCTGCAGGTTCGCCATGATCGTGGGGTTCGTCGGATCGAACGGCTGATCGAAGGTAAAGGTCCACGAGCCGATGTTCTCTCTCACATCCCCATTGATGGGGATCTGCAGGTAGCCGCCCCCAACCTTCCACGTGTGCCTGCCGGCGGCGATCGACAGGTCATTCCTGATCTGCCGCTGGGTTTGAAGCGAGTAGGCGTTGAGGCTCGTCCCCCACGTCAGGCTCGGGAAGTTGTACACCTGCGTGAGCGGCGCGGTCCGCGCAGGCGAGTTGTCGAACAGTTTCTCCTGGGCTCTGACTCCAGGGGGGTGCTGGCGGAAATGGACATTCGTCGCCTGGACCCGAAGCTCGTTCAGCACACGGGACGACAGGACCCAGGTATGCCCCCCGACCCACGAGTATCGTTTCTGCTGGATGCCATTCAGGGAAAAGACCGCGGACCTGCCCCCGCAGCCCTCGCAGGTAAAGTCGGAGTCCTGCCAGGCATACCGCCCGAACGCCGTCTGCCGCGGGTTGACCTGTACATCGCCCCGCGTGAAGACCATGTTGCTGTATTCCGGAATCGGGAAGGTGCCCTCCAGCGCGGAGTAGAACTCCGGTCGCCCCGTGGTCACCGTGGCGAACAGGTTGGTCTTGGTCCGTTCGGCCGTGGTGAAGAAGTGGACGCGATCCCGCACGATCGGGCCGCCGAGCGCCACACCGAACTGGTGCCGGCGGAAGTCCGGCTTCGGCGTGCCGCTGGTGTCGTGCCGTTCCCGCTCGAAGCGGTTCATCGCGTTGAGGCTCTTGTCACGGAAGTACTCGAACACCTCACCGCTCCACAAGTTCGTCCCGCTTTTCGTCTCGAAGGTCACGGCCCCGCCCGCCGTCCATCCGTACTCGGCCGGGGCCTGGCTGACGTACACCTTGAACTCGCGGATGGCCGCCTGCGGAAGGTCCATCCGCGGCTCCCCCGTGTTGCCCTCCTTGTTCCACATGCCGTCGACGATGAGCGCCGCGCCGTGGGTGAACCCGCCCGCGCCGATCGTGACGTTGAACTTGCGCGGCCGCACAGCATCCTGGCTCGTGCCAGGAATCAGGAGCGCGAGCGCCACTGGCTGGCGCGACGCGAGGGGCAGCGTCTCGATCTGCTGCTGCGTGATGACGCCCGAGACGTCGGTCCTCGTCGTCTCGACGATGGGCGCCTGGCCCGTGACCGTCAGCGACTCCTGCACGCCTTGAAGCTGCAGCGTGAGGTTGCGTCCCACCTCGAGACCGATCGTCAGCGTGAGGTCGGTCACCTCGGCCGGCGCAAAGCCTTGCAGCTCCGCCCTCAATGCGTAACGACCCGGCGGCAATCCCCCGAGGCGGTACCGACCGTCGGTTTCAGTGACGGCCGTCCGGGTGAATCCTGTTTCTGCGTTGCGCAGTGTCAGGGTCACGCCAGGGAGCACTCCGCCCTGCGCGTCGCTGACCATGCCCACGATGACCCCGCTCGTCGTTTGGGCTGCCGCCGGCACTGCAAAGCCGAGGGCGAACGCAAGAAGCAGCAGCGCGAATGGGGTACGCCGACGCCCTTCGACGCTGTTCGGCCTGCGCGATGAAGGCCGACCGTCGGTCGGCACGGACTGTGAGACCAGAACACGTTGCAACATAGCCCCTCCAGTCAGAAGCAAGAGTTACTGACTCCAGATCCGGAAGTAACGAGTCCAGTTAGGGCCCCTTGAATTCGGCGTATTTGCTGCGGAGTCTACTCCAGCAGGGCATCAAAAGGAAGGTGTGAATCGTACCGGGTCGCGAGCCGCAGTGAGACGCGGCGTGTCCGAAGCAAAACCGTAGTTAGGCCGAAGGAGGACGTGCCGCGGCTCACAGCGGCCCCAGCGAAGAGACACTACGTGTGCCTTGACGCGGCTAGTTCCGGAGCGCGAACGTGACCAGCGTGTGTCCGGAAATGACCGAGACATATTGCTGCCCGTCGATGCGATAGGTGATCGGCGCCATCACAATCGAGCCGCCGAGGTTCGCCTTCCAGAGTTCCTTTCCGGTCTTCGCATCGAGCGCGTAGAAATATCCCTCTCGCCTCTCGCCCGCCGGTGAAGAGCAGGTCCGACGCCGTCGTCAGCATGCCGGCATCGGTCACGTCGAATTGCGGAAAGGTCCAGACGCGCTTGCCGGTGCGCGGGTCGATCGCCACGGTCGCGCCGCTGCCGACTTCGTTCGTCCAGTTGTTGATCGGGCCGCGGCGGCCGACGCCGATGGTGGGCGCGCCAGGGGCCGGCGTAAGCACGGTGAAGCCGCCGCCAAGGAAATTACGCCCCGGCACATATGCCTGTTCCTCTTTACGGTAGATCGCCGCGTAGTTTTCCCAGACCGAGAAATAGAACAAGCCCGTGCGCGGACCGAACGAGGGCGGATACCAATTGGTGCCTCCCTGGGTGCCCGGCCATGTCGGCATTCCTGGCGGTTGCCGCGTCTGGACCGGGCGGCCGTTCGGATCGAGGCCACTCGCCCAGTTCACCTTCACGAAGGGCTCGCCGAGCAGGAATTTGCCGGTTACGCGATCCAGTACATAAAAGTAACCGTTCCGGTTCGCCCACAGCATCAACTTGGCGGGCCTGCCCTGCCAATCCATGTCGGCGAGCACCGGAATCTGCACCGAATCGTAGTCGTAGCCGTCGTGCGGCGTGAACTGGAAATGCCATTTCAGCTCGCCGCTGTCCGCATCGAGCGCCACCACGGAATCGGAATAGAGGTCGTCGCCTGGCCGCTGATCGGGATTCCAATCGGGCCCGGGATTGCCGATGCCCCAATAGGTCAAGTTCAGCGACGGATCGAAGGAGCCGGTGATCCACACCGATGCGCCGCCATGCATCCAATCATCGCCGCTCCATGTCTCGTGTCCCGGCTCGCCTGGTCCGGGAATGGTGTTGAAGCGCCAGGCTTCCTTACCCGTTTTCGCATCGTAGGCCGCGACGAACCCGCGGATGCCGAACTCACCGCCGCCGACCCCGATGATGACTTTGTCCTTCACGACAAGGGGCGCCATGGTGATCGAATACGCGAGCTTGGCGTCCGCCACCGCGATGTTCCAAAGCGGCCGGCCGTTTTTCGAGTCGAGCGCGTTGAGATGCGCGTCGAGCGTGCCCAAGAAAAGCGTGTCGCCCATGGTGTTGCGGATGTCGTCATCAGACGAAGCGCGTCGGAACTGCTGACGGGAAAGACTCACCCCGTGACGCCATCGCCATTCTGGCCATGGCACAGCGCGCATTGCGCCCCGTAGAGGCGAGAGCCGGTCTGGATATCCTCGGTGCGGTATTGGTGGTCCTCGACTTGCGCGACGGCGCGCTCCGTAGTTGCCGCAAACACCGCGAGCCACCCGGAAAACAGCGCAGGCGCTACCGCGGTGAGAACCAATGATCGCGTCGGGCAATTCTACGTAAGGGCGGCTGGGGAGTGAATGATCCGCCCTCCCGGCGCCGCGGGCGGAAAGCGCACCGCGTCGTAGATGTGCCGATGGCAATCGCACGCGCCCGGTCGAGTCATCTGGACGACCTCTCGCTGCGTAGGAACTCTGTGAGCAACCGGCTTACTTGCTCCGGCTGCTCCTGCTGCACCCAGTGCCCGGCTCCGTCCAGGAGATGGAAGCCCACCATGCGCGTGCACGCGCTGGTCCGCATCCTGTCCACGGCGCCAGGCGTCTGATAGGTGCCCCAGTCGCTCTTGCCTCCGACGAACATCGATGGCACATCGATGGAGCGGCCTGAGAACGTCCGCATCTCGGCGAGGCTCTTGGGGTCCGAGCCGCGCCGCACTCGATAGCCCTGAAGGGCGCCGGTGAATTGGGTCCGAGCGTATTCGGATGCGTACACGTCGACTTCAGCGTCGGTCAGCCACTTGCACGCCGCGATTTCGGCCGCCGACGGCATGAAGGGCGCCACCGTCTCCGCCATGCCTTTGTCCCGCTCCATGACGTAATAGGTTGGGATTTGCGCCATCTCCGCGGCCGTCCGCGCCTTCAAGGGATGCGGCCTATTCCCTTTCCAATCGGCACTCTTGTAGTGGTAGTACGCGCGGAAGAATGCGTGGAGGCCCTGGCGCGCGTGGAGCATGTTGTCATTGGCCCCACGTGTGCGCTGATAGTTCTGGTAGTACTTCCTCGGCGGGTTGAGCTTCGCGAGCTCCGCGTCGAGT
>ORMF010118699.1_pt1 | contig 15500 bp, 20 predicted proteins | sample 1779871 | NCBI WGS metagenome assembly ORMF01 (sample SAMEA104232316, study PRJEB22302) | groundwater metagenome | biome: forest; feature: aquifer; material: groundwater | place: USA | collected 2011-08-07 | depth 5.4 m | reverse complement strand
TACGCCCCCGCGAGCAGCGCGCTGCCGACGTAGCCCGCAACGATCACGCCGTTGTCGGGGCTGCCCAGCCAATTGACCGTGATCCATACCGGGAAAGTCAGCGCGAGCGCGATCAGCAGAAACAGCCACGACGCGAGAAATTTGCCCACGATCGCCTGCCACGCCGTGACCGGCATCGTCAGCAACAACTCGAGCGTGCCGAGCCGGCGCTCCTCCGACCACAGCCGCATGCCGGCGGCAGGCACCAGAAACAGGTAGAGCCACGGATGCCAGGTGAAGAACGACACGAGGGACGCGTCGCCGCGCTCGAAAAAATTGCCCACGGTGAAGGTGAAAAACCCGGTCAGCAGCAGGAAAATGACAAGAAACACATAGGCGACCGGCGAAGTGAAATAACCGCCGAGTTCGCGTTTCATGATCGCTTTGATATTGGTCCACGCACCCATCACGCCGCTCCTTTAACCGTATCAGGCAGCGTAATGCTGCGGAAGACCTCGTCGAGCCGGCCTTCCTCGACGTGGATTTCATCGAGCTTCCAGTTTTCGCGCTGCGCCAGCTCGGCGATGCTGCCGGCGAACGCGCCGTTGGCACCACGGTCACGCGGATAAGCGCGCGCCACCACGTGCGCACCGTCATCGACCAGAACCTCGGTCCGGGAGGCGAGCCCCGACAGCTTGTCGCTGAGCGCGGCCGCGCCGACGCTGCGCGTGCTGACGCGGACCGCGCCGGCCAGCTCGGAACGCGCTTTCAGTTCCTGCGGCGTGCCATCGGCGACGATCCTGCCGCGGTCGATGATGATCACGCGCGTGCACACCTGCTCGACTTCCTCGAGGATGTGCGTCGAAAAAACGATCGCCTTCTTTTCGCCCATCCGCTTGATCAACTCGCGCGCTTCGTGCTTCTGGTTGGGGTCGAGGCCGTCGGTCGGCTCATCGAGAATGAGAATGTCGGGATCATGAATCAGCGATTGCGCGAGGCAGGTGCGGTGCTTGTAGCCTTTCGACAGCGTATCGATGGTTTGATACAGTACGCGATCGAGATGGCAAAGCTCGACCACGCGGTGGATGGCTTTTTTCCGGTCATCCCCTGTCAGCCCGCGCAACTCGGCGGCGAAGCTCAGGAAGCCGTGCACCGTCATGTCGGCGTAAGCCGGAGCGTTTTCGGGCAAATAGCCGACCAGGCGTTTCGCCGGCAGCGGGTTCTCGACGATGTCGAAGCCACCGACCGTCACGCGGCCGGAGGTCGGCGGATAAAAACCGGTCACGATGCGCATGGTGGTGGACTTGCCGGCGCCGTTGGGCCCCAGAAATCCAAGCACTTCGCCGCGCTCCACGCTGAAAGATATATCGTCGACGGCGCGCTTCGCGCCGAACGACTTAACCAGATTTTCGACCTTGATCATTCCTCTTCCTCCGTCGTCTTGACCAGCAGGTCAGCCAGTCATACCCGACTTCTTATTGGCCTCAAATGGGGATCGTGTCGTCGAACTTCAAGCGAGATGCCGCATAGTAGACCAGCAAGCCCGGCACAAGGTTCCCGATCGCCGCCAGCCGCACGCGGCTGCATCCTGAAACGGCTTGCTTGGCGGCAAGCCTTTCCCGACAAGCGCGCGGCATTATCGCAGATTTTCGGGGCGCGGTGTGCACAGCCGTTTGGCAGGGCGGGTGGTGCTGGCGACAGGAGTCGAACCCGTGGCCTTTGGTTTACAAAACCATTGCTCTACCAACTGAGCTACGCCAGCGCAGGCGAATTTTACCTCAATATTGCTCCGTCCCCCGCAGTGGGCGGCTCAGGGTGCCGGACTCCCCAGTTGCATCGGATCGGTGAAGATCTTGATGGTCTTGATCCGCTCGCCGTCGAACTCGAGCACCGTGATGCCCTTCAGCGTCGCCGGCGTCCCGTCGAGACGCGTGACCTCGAAGATCCACTCCGCGGCGGCCTGATTTGCCTCAACGATCACGTTCGGCGCGGACTCGTAATACTTCAAAAACCGCGCAGGAATGTACTCGGTGAAGAAACGGCCGACGGTCTCCCGCCCGCTGCTTTTCGGGTAGACCGGGTGGATCAGCGCCACGTCGGGCGCGAACATGTCCAGGAGCTCCTGCCAGGCGCGGCGGGAATGCAGGTCGAAGTAGCGGTGGACGAGGGCGCGGATGCGCTCGCGATCGGGGGTCTCAGGCACGGGTTGTCTCCTTGCGTTGCAGCGATGCTAGTGCAACCGTCGTCAGCCTGCAACCGCGGTACGTCGCGACGGCCGGGAAAATCCGGCTGCTCCTGATTGACAACCCGGATCATTTCCATGATACTTGAAACATGGAAATTACAATTGCCTCGGAACGCCTCGCCGCCTTGGGGCATGAAACACGGCTTGCCATTTTTCGCCTGCTGGTCCAGGCGGGTCCCGCCGGAGTCAATGCGGGATTGATTGGTGAAAAACTGGATATTCCGGCGCCGACACTCTCGTTTCATCTGAACCATCTGACCAGGGTCGGGCTGATCACGGGACGCCAGGAGAGCCGGTTTATTTTCTACGTTGCCGACTACGGCGCGATGGACGGACTGCTCGCCTATCTCACCGCGAACTGCTGCCAGGGCGCGCAATGCCTGCCTAAGACGGCCGCCCGTGCCACGCCAAAGAAACGCCAGCGCAACGCATCTTCCCGCTGATCCTGCCGGATTGTCCGATGACCGAACGTATTTTCAACGTCCTTTTTCTTTGCACCGGCAACTCGGCACGAAGCATCCTTGCCGAAGCTATCCTGAACCACGCTGGAAAAGGTCGCTTCAAAGCCTACAGCGCGGGCAGCCATCCGCAGGGGAAGGTCAACCCATTTGCGCTCGAATTACTGGCGCAGCATGACTTCCCGGTAGCGGACTTGCGCAGCAAGCCGTGGGACGAGTTTTCCGGCCCTGGCGCTCCCCAACTCGACTTCATCTTTACGGTGTGCGACAACGCAGCCGGCGAAGTCTGCCCGGTCTGGCCCGGACAGCCGATGACTGCCCACTGGGGCGTCGCGGACCCGGCCGCCGTCGAGGGCACCGACGCGCAGAAGCGCAAGGCTTTCGTGCAGGCTTATGTCCAGTTGAACCGGCGCATCTCCCAGTTCGCGAGCCTGCCGCTTGCGAAGCTCGACGCCATCACGCTCAAGCGCAAACTCGAATTAATTGGTCAACTGCACGATCAGGAGATTAGCGAGTGAGCTCAGCGCGCGAAATTACCGCCGGAACCATCCCGGGCGCTCCGATCGGCTTTTTCGAGCGCTACCTGACGGTCTGGGTTTTCCTCTGCATCGTGGCCGGGATCGCCCTCGGTCAATTGCTGCCCGGCGTATTCCAGGCGGTCGGCAGAATGGAAGTCGCCAAGGTGAACATTCCGGTCGGTCTGCTCGTCTGGGTGATGATCATCCCGATGCTGGTCAAGATCGACTTTGGCGCCCTGCATCAGGTCAGGGACCACTGGAAAGGAATCGGCGTAACACTGTTCGTGAACTGGGCCGTAAAGCCATTCACCATGGCTGCCCTTGGCTGGATTTTTGTGCGTCAAGTCTTCGCGCCCTATCTGCCTGCCGGTCAGCTCGACAGTTATATTGCGGGCCTCATCCTGCTCGCGGCCGCGCCCTGTACGGCGATGGTTTTCGTCTGGAGCAGGCTCTCCGATGGGGACCCCTACTTCACGCTGTCGCAGGTTGCGCTGAACGACATCATCATGATCTTCGCCTTTGCACCGATCGTGGCTCTGCTGCTCGGCATCTCGTCGATTACCGTGCCGTGGGATACGCTGTTCACGTCCGTGATTCTGTACATAGTCGTTCCGGTCGCAATCGCCCAGCTATGGCGTAAATCGCTGCTGGCCAAAGGGGAAGCACATTTTCAGGCTGCTTTGGCAATGATCGGTCCATGGTCGGTTTCTGCCCTGCTGCTGACGCTGGTCCTGCTGTTCGCTTTCCAGGGCGAGGCCATACTCGACCAGCCGCTGATTATCGCGATGCTGGCCGTGCCGATCCTGATTCAGGTGTTCTTTAATTCCGCGCTCGCGTACTGGCTCAACCGCACGGTGGGCGAGAAGCACAACATCGCATGTCCGTCGGCACTGATCGGTGCCTCCAATTTCTTCGAATTGGCGGTGGCGGCAGCCATCAGCCTGTTCGGCTTCAATTCCGGGGCCGCATTGGCCACAGTGGTGGGCGTGCTGATCGAAGTGCCGGTGATGCTGGCGGTGGTGAAGGTCGTCAATTCCACGCGCGACTGGTATGCACGTGGCGTTTGAAGAGTCGCTGAAAAGGAGAATGGTCATGAGCACGCAAAAAATCACGCAAGTCGTCAGAGAGAAATACGGTCAGGCCGCCCTGCGCGCACGCACGGGGAACACTTCCTGCTGCGGAACCGGCGCCGCGGCGGACGGCTGCTGCGATCCAATCACCTCCAACCTGTACAGCGCGCAGGAAAGCGGAGAGGTCCCCGAACTGGCAATGCGGGCATCGCTGGGCTGCGGCAATCCGACCGCGCTGGCGCAACTGAATCCCGGCGAAACCGTGCTCGATCTCGGCTCCGGAGGCGGTATCGATGTGCTGCTTTCGGCAAAGCGTGTCGGCCCGGCGGGCAAGGCCTACGGACTCGATATGACGGATGAAATGCTGGCGCTGGCGCGCGACAACCAGCGGAAAGCCGGCGTCACAAACGTGGAATTCCTCAAGGGTGAAATTGAAAACATCCCGCTCCCCGACAATTCGGTCGATGTCATCATCTCCAACTGCGTGATCAATCTGTCGGCCGATAAGGATCGCGTATTCCGGGAGGCGTTCCGGGTGCTGAAACCCGGCGGACGGTTCGCGGTCTCGGATGTCGTGGTCACCGGCGCGGTTCCTGCCGAAATCCGGAAGAATGTCGAATTGTGGATCGGCTGTATCGCGGGCGCTCTGAGCGACGCCGATTACGCCCGCAAGCTGGCGGGCGCCGGTTTCGAAAAAATCGAAATCGAGCCGACCCGGGTTTACGATATCGAGGATGCGCGGCAGTTTCTTGCCGGGCAAGGAATCGATGTGGACGCGGTCGCGCCGCAGGTCGCCGGCAAATTCATGAGCGCCTTTGTGCGCGCCTATAAGCCGATCTGAATCCGCCGAGCGCCGGCATCAGCGGCGGCGCGGCGCCTACCGGTTGAAACCGTGGTATTCGTCGCCGACGAGGACGGCAACCGGCCGCTTCGTCTTGCGCGCTTCTTCAAATGCAACGGCAATGCGCGGGGCATCGGCATTGTTTTCGATCAGGTAATAGTTGATGCCGAAGGCGTTCAGGAAGCGTTCGGTGTAGACGGCGGCCGTGTCCTGAGTAACGCCGTGCCGCGTCCAGCCGCGGTAACCGACCATGAGCACCACCGGGATGTTGAGGCCGAGTCCCCAGCCGCGCAGCGAGTCGCCGGACTCCATCAGACCGGTGTTCTGGATCAGGATGACCGGCGTCTTGCCGCCGACGTGCAACCCGGCGGCCGTCGAGAAAGCCAGCCCCTCGCGGCTGACCGGAACGAGCGTGAGCGACGGATCCGCCTTCATCAGCAGGTAGAGCCAATTGGTCTCGCTGTCGGGCAACCAGACCACGTGCGTGACGCCGTGTTTCTTGATTTCGGCCAGCACCGTTTCCGGGCTGAGCGCAGCCTCATCTGACTGAGTCATCGCGAACTTTCGCAGTAAAAAGTGAGCGGGAGCAGGCTTCGTTCAATTCAGGAACATCCGCAACGCCGGTCGGCGCAATGGCTTACTTGACGATCTGCAGCTTGCGCTTGGCGCCGTTGGTGGGCGGCGGCTGGCTGGATTCGGCTGCCGGCGCCGCGTCGGCATCGGCCTGCGCCGCCGGCTCGGGCGGGAAAAACAGGCCCTGGCTGTTTTCCCGCGCGAAGATGCCGGTCACGGCGTTAACCGGGATCGAACACTCGCGCGACACGCCGCTGAAACGCGCCGCGAACTGGATGGCATCGTTGCCCAGGGTCAGCCGGTGCGCCGCATCCTCGCTGATGTTGAGCACGATTTCGCCGTCCTTCACGAATTCCATCGGCACGCGCGTCTGCGCATCGACCTTGACCGACAGGTACGGAGTCAGGCCGCTGTCGCTGCACCATTCGTAAATGGCGCGGATCAGGTAGGGCTTGGTTGAGCGTTCTTTCGGCATGGGCTATTTGCGCATCACTTTTTCCGATGCCGTCAGCGAATCGATGAACGCCGGCCGGCTGAACAGGCGCTCGGCGTATTTCATCAGCGGCGCCGCCTGCTTCGGCAACTGGATGTCGTAGTAGTCGAGCCGCCACAACAGCGGCACGATCGCGACGTCGAGCATCGAGAACTCGTCGCCAAGCATGTACTTCTGCTTGGCGAACACCGCCGCGATCTGCGCCAGATTGTCGCGGATCGCGGCGCGCGATTTGTCGGCGTTGCGCTGGTTGCCGTTCTCCAGGGTCTCGACATGGCTGAACATCTCGTGCTCGAAACGGTACAGGAACAGCCGCGCCCTGGCGCGCATCACCGGATCGGCCGGCATCAATTGCGGGTGCGGAAAGCGGTCATCGATATACTCGTTGATGATGTTCGATTCGTAGAGAATCAGGTCGCGCTCGACCAGCACCGGCACCTGGTTATACGGGTTCATTACCGCCAGGTCTTCCGGCTTGTTGTGCAGATCGACATCGACGATCTGGAAATCCATGCCTTTTTCGTACAGCACGTTGCGGCAGCGCTGGCTGAAAGGACAGGTAGTGCCTGAATAGAGAGTCATCATAATGGTAGGGGTGCCGATAAGTTCGAGGTGGTTGCGGCGTGGGCGAAGTTCGGTCTTTCCCCCTCACGCCTCACGAGTCAATGTACGTCTTTCCAGTACTCTTTCTTCAGCAGATACGCGAAGACAAAAAGGATGCCGAGCAGCAGCAGCACGAAAATACCGATCTGCTCGCGTTCGAGGCGCGCCGGCTCCGCCATGTAGGCCATGTAGTTGACGAGGTCGGCCACCCGCTTGTCGTATTCGAGCGGCGTCAGGGTTCCCGCGCTGCCGGGCTGGATGGTTTTCAGCACCCAGCGCGTCACTTTTTTGCCGTCCTTGTCCTTGCCGCTGATCTCGTCGACCCGCGCCACCGACCTGGCCTGCAGCAGCGCCGCGGCCGCGGCATCGTGCGAGTTGAACTCCTGCACCGCGAGCCGCTGCTGGCCGCTCCATTGCCACAGCGCGTGCGGCATGGCGACGTTATCGAACACCAGGTTGTTCCAGCCGGTCGGTCGCTCCGGATCGCGGTAAAACGCGCGCAAATAAGTGTACATCCACTCGGCGCCGCTGCCGGCTTCCGAGCTGCGCGAGCGCGCCGTCACGGTCAGATCGGGCGGCGGCACGCCGAACCATTCCTTGGCGTCCTTCCTGTCCATCGCCACCTGCATCAGCTCGCCGACCTTGACGCCGGTAAAGATCAGGTTGTCTCTGATCTGGTCATCGGACAAGCCGAGGTCGCGCAGCCGGTTGTAGCGCATGTAGCTCGCGCTATGACAGTTGAGGCAGTAGTTGACGAACACCTGCGCGCCGCGCTGCAGCGATACCAGATCGTTGAGCTTGACCGGCGCTTTCTGCAGCTTCGCGCCATCCGCCGACGCCAGCGCGGCGAGCGGTGTGAGCAGCGCAACCAGAACCGTGGCGCGGGCCAGATTTTTCGCGAATTTCATTACCATGTCACCCTCTCCGGCTCGGGTTTGCATTTATCCAGCGTCGAGTACCACGGCATCAGCAGGAAGAACATGAAGTAGAGCGCCGTGCAAACCTGCGAAATGAGGGTGCTGGTGTCGGTCACCGGCTGCGTGCCGAGGTAGCCGAGCACCACGAATGCGAGCACGAACACCGCCAGCGCGATCTTGAATAACGGCCCCTTGTAGCGAATCGACTTGACCGGGCTCAGGTCGAGCCACGGCAGCGGAATGAAGATCATCACCGCCGCGCCCATCAGCACCACGCCCCAGACCTTGGGCTCGAGCACGTAGAAGGCGACCAGCAACGCGGCGCCGGCCGCAACGGTCGCCAGCCTGACGAGGTTGTTGCCGACACTCAGCACGATCAGCGCCACCATGCCGATCACACCGGCGCTCAGCGCCCACATGAAGGTTTCAGTAGTCGCGCGCAGGATCGAGTAATACGGCGTGAAGTACCACAGCGGCGCGATATGCGCCGGCGTGCGCAGCGGGTCGGCCGGGATGAAGTTGTTGTACTCGAGGAAGTAGCCGCCCAGCTCCGGCACGAAGAATACGCCGATCGCGAACACGATCAGGAACACCACCGCGCCGAGCGTGTCCTTGACCGTGTAGTACGGATGGAACGGAATGCCGTCGAGCGGCCGGCCGGCCGCGTCTTTTTTATCCTTGATCTCGATGCCATCGGGATTGTTGGAGCCGACCTCGTGCAGCGCGAGGATGTGCGCGGCGACCAGCCCCAGCAGCACCAGCGGAATCGCGATCACGTGGAACGCGAAGAAGCGGTTCAACGTCGCATCCGACACCACGTAATCGCCGCGGATCCACAGCGCAAGCGTCGGGCCGATCAGCGGGATTGCATCGAACAGGTTGACGATCACCTGCGCGCCCCAGTACGACATCTGGCCCCACGGCAGCAGGTAACCGAAGAACGCCTCGGCCATCAGGCACAGGAAAATCAGCATGCCGATGATCCAGACCAGCTCGCGCGGCTTGCGATACGAGCCATAGAGCAGCCCGCGGAACATGTGCAGGTAGACGGCGAGGAAGAACATCGATCCGCCGGTCGAGTGCATGTAACGGATGACCCAGCCGCCCCACACGTCGCGCATGATGTACTCGACCGAGGCGAACGCCTGCGCCGCGTCGGGCTTGTAGAACATGGTGAGGAAAATGCCGGTGACGAGCTGCATCACCAGCACCAGCAGCGCGAGCGAGCCGAAGTAGTACCAGAAATTGAAGTTCTTCGGCGCGTAATACTCGGCCAGGTGCTCCTTCCAGCTCGACACCAGCGGAAAGCGCTGGTCGATCCAGGTCAGCAGGCCGCTTAGTACCCCGCTGAGCGGGCCGGCGCCGGTAATCGTGACAGGTGGTTTTTCGGCAGCGGCCATGCTTACGCCTCCTCGGTATCGACGCCAATCAGGATCCTGCCATCGCTCAGGTACTTGTGCGGCGGGATCTTGAGATTGTCGGGCGCCGGCATGTTCTTGTAGACGCGGCCCGCGAGATCGAACAGCGAGCCGTGGCACGGGCAGTAGAATCCGCCCTCCCAGTTGGCCTCGAACGACTCGGGTCCGGCCTTGAACTTGTCGACCGGCACGCAGCCGAGATGCGAACAGATGCCGACCACCACCAGATATTCCGGCTTGATCGAGCGATGCTCGTTGCGCGCGTACTTGGGCGTGAGATCATCCTTCTTGCGTTCGCTCTTGGGGTCGGCTACCACGCTGTCGAGCTTGGGCAGCGTGTCGAGCATGTCCTTGGCGCGGCGTACCACCCACACCGGCTGGCCGCGCCATTCCACCGTCACCTTGTCGCCGGGGGCGAGCGCGCTGATGTCGACTTCAACCGGCCCGCCCGCCGCCTTGGCGCGCTCCGATGGCAGCATGCTGCCGACGAACGGTACCGCCGCCACTCCCGCCGCAACACCGCCCACCACGCTGGTGGCGGCGACTAGAAAACTCCGTTTCCCTTTATCGACTTCCTGATCGGACATGAGAAATCCCCGCTGGCTTTTGAAAAAAACCGTTATTTTAGCTAAAGGCGCGAAGAAACTTAAGTACAAATTGAAAAAACCCTTGCTTGTCATGGCATTAGGGTGGAATTTGAGGGATAATTGCGGATACTGAAGACATCGCAAAAGCCCCTGCTCGCCGCACAGCCAGGCGGAAGCCGGTGCAATTTAATCCGACCCCTGAACCACGCTTACATTCATCCATCCTCTCATGCGCCGACTCTGGCTCGTTTTTGCCCAAACCACCACCATCTGCCTCGGCATCCTGTTCGTGGTATCCACACTGCGTCCGGAACTGCTGGAGTGGAACAAAAGCCCCGCGGTCGAGGCCGTTGCTGCCGCGAAAATTCCGGCCGACGCGCCCGGCCACAAAATGGCGTCTTTCAGCGACGCCGCCAGAAAAGCGCTGCCGTCGGTGGTCAGCGTATTTACCGGCAAGGACGTAAGCCAGCGGCATCCGTTGATGGATGACCCGGTGTTCCGTTTTTTTTTCGGCGAGCAGTACGGCTCACAGACGCAGCGCATCACCGGACTCGGTTCCGGCGTCATCGTCAGCGATAAAGGCTACGTCCTCACCAACAATCACGTGATCGAGGCCGCCGATGAAATCGAGGTTGCGCTCGCCGACACGCGGCGCGCCAAGGCGCGCGTGGTCGGCACCGATCCTGAAACCGACCTCGCAGTGCTCAAAATCGAACTCAAAAACCTGCCAGCGATCACGTTCGCGCTGTCGGATCAGGCGCGGATTGGCGATGTGGTGCTTGCGATCGGCAATCCTCTGGGTGTCGGACAGACCGTGACCATGGGCATAGTCTCGGCCCTGCACCGCAGTGGGCTGCGCATCAACGCGATCGAGAACTTCATCCAGACCGATGCCGCCATCAACCAGGGAAATTCGGGCGGCGCGCTGATAGACACTTCAGGCAATCTGGTGGGGATCAATACCGCCATCCTGTCGCAAAGCGAGCGCGGCGGCTCGATCGGCATCGGCTTCGCGATACCGTCGGCGCTCGCCAAACAGGTGATGGAACAGGTCATCGCGAGCGGCGTAGTGACGCGCGGCTGGGTCGGCATCGGCGTGCAGGACGTTACGCCCGAGCTCGCCGGGCAGCTCAAGCTGCCCACGGTGAACGGCGCGCTGATTACCGAAATCGTGCGCGGCAGTCCGGCCGACAAGGCGGGTCTCAAGCCCGGCGACCTGCTGGTCGCCGTCGAAAACAATCCGGTCACCGATTACGCGAGCACGCTCAATCTGATTGCGGCGCTCAAGCCCGGCGCCACGACGCGGCTCAAGGTCATCCGCGACAAAAACGAAATCGAGTTCAAAGTCAGCGTCGGCAAGCGGCCAATGCCGCGGCGTGAAGCCAGGTAGCCTTCAGTCTTTTCTCTGCTCCGTCTCGATTTCGTCGCGTCCGGGCTCCGGCAGGGCACCGTCCTGCCCGCTCGGCTGCGGCCTGATCATCAGGTTCGATACCAGGATTCCCAGCTCGTAGAGCAGGCACAGCGGGAACGCGAGCATCAACTGCGACACCACGTCGGGCGGCGTGAAAATGGCCGCGACCACAAACGCGCCGACGATTACGTAGGGGCGGATTTCCTTAAGCTTCGCGACGCTGACCACGCCCATTTTCACCAGCAAAACGACCGCGACCGGAACTTCAAACGTCAGGCCGAATGCGATGAACATGGTTAGCACGAAGGACAGATACTTGTCGATGTCAGTCATCCACGCCACGCCTTCGGGCGCGACCGAAGCCATGAACGTGAATACGACCGGGAACACCAGGAAGTAGGCAAATGACATGCCGGCAAAAAACAGCAGCGAGCTGGTGACCACGAGCGGCACTACCAGCCGCTTTTCATGTGCGTAAAGGCCGGGCGCGACGAACGCCCAGATCTGATACAGCAGGTACGGCATCGCGATCATGATTGCGACCATTCCCGCCACCTTGACCGGCACCAGAAACACGCCGACAACGTCGATTGCAATCATTTGCCCGCCGTGCGGCAGCACCGCGAGCAGCGGCTGCGCAAGCAGCGAGTAGAGGTCTTTCGCCCATGGAAACAGCGCAACAAAGACCACGGCGATTGCGATTACGCAGCGCAACAGCCGGTCGCGCAACTCCACCAAATGGGAAATAAAAGTGTCCTGAGTCATTATGCGCGCCCGCGCGCAATTGTAGGCAGCGCGGCTAGGCCTGCTTGCGCGCAGTCTGGCCCAGGGTAGCGGACCCGGGCGGCGACGGCGCAACGTCGGAAGGATGGGGCGCTGCCTCGACTGCCGGCTGCGCCTGCGCGGCAGTTGACTGCGCCGGCTCCGCATCGCCGGCCGCTTTGGCAACGTCGTTCAGCTGGGATTCGGCGGTGCTGACTTCCCGGCTCACCGACTGTTCGATCGAGCGTGCCGCGTCCTGCACGTCAGACTGCAGTTTGCGCAGCTCGTCGAGCTCCATTTCGCGCGAAATGTCGCTCTTGACGTCGTTGACATAGCGCTGCATGCGCCCGAACAGGTGGCCGAGCGTGCGCGCCACCTTCGGCAGGCGCTCCGGCCCGATGACGATCAACGCAACCAGTGCGATAACGAAAATCTCGGAGAATCCAACGTCAAACATGGGGTGAAGGGTGAAGGGTGAAGGGTGAAGGGTGAAGGGTGAAGGGTGAAGGGTCGAATCAGACCAGGTCGAAACCCCGCAGGGTGCGGTTACCCTTCACCCTTCACGTTTTTGTCTGGGTTTCTTTGCGGGCTTCGCCTTCGATGGTCTGGCCGGCGGCGTGGGAAATCTCGGCTTTCGCCTGCGACTTCTCCTCTTCCGGCTGCTTCATGCCTTCCTTGAATCCTTTCACCGCGCCGCCGAGGTCGGCACCGATGTTGCGCAGCTTTTTGGTACCGAATATAAGCACCACGACCAATAATACGATCAGCCAGTGCCAGATACTGAACGAGCCCATATTTCACTCCTCATGCTGAGTATTCCGGAATTGCTACTTGCGCGAGGCTTTCTCATCGACCCCGGATATTCCTTCCCGACGGCGCAATTCGGACAACACGTCTTCGCTCGTCAAGCCATGCCACGCCAGTAACACCAGGCAGTGAAACCACAAATCCGCGGTTTCACGCACGAGTTGCAGTTTATCACCGTCCGTTGACGCGAGCAGCGTCTCCGCGGATTCCTCCGCGACCTTCCCGAGAATCGCATCGTGTCCCTCGCTGAACAGGCTCGCGACGTACGATTGCGCCGGGTCGGCCTGCCTGCGCGCGGCGATAGTGTCCGACAGGCGCCGCAGTATCGCGTCATCCGTCATGTCTTGTAGATCTCGCGCGGGTCCTTCAGCACCGGATCGGTTTCCTCCCATTGGCCGTCAACCAGCTTACGGAAAAAACAGCTGTGCCGGCCGGTGTGGCAGGCGATGCCGCCGGTCTGCTCGATTTCGAGCAGGACCACGTCTTGATCGCAGTCGAGGCGGATGCTTTTAACTTTCTGTACATGGCCCGATTCCTCGCCCTTGTGCCAGAGCTTCCGGCGCGAGCGCGACCAGTAGTGCGCCTCGCCGGTCTGCGCCGTTCTTCCCAGCGCCTCGCGGTTCATCCAGGCGAGCGTCAGCACGCGACCGCTTGCCACATCCTGTGCCACCGCCGGCACCAGACCGTCCTGCGACCAGTTTACTTCGTCAAGCCAGTTGTCCGACATGTGGTGTCCAACGTCCCTTTGCGACCCCGATTCTACTCCTACCGCCTTACGCCTCCCGCTTCACAGCCTCACCTCAATGCCGCGCTCGGCCATCAGTTGCTTGGCCTGCCGCACGGTGTATTCGCCATAGTGAAAAATGCTCGCCGCAAGCACCGCGTCGGCACCGCCTTGCACGACGCCTTCGACCAGATGCTCGAGGTTGCCGACGCCGCCGCTCGCGATCACGGGAATGTCGAGCATGTCGGAAAAAGCGCGCGTCAACTCGAGATCGAAACCCTGGCGCGTGCCGTCACGGTCCATGCTGGTAAGCAGTATCTCGCCCGCGCCCAACTGCTGCATCCTGCGCCCCCACTCGAGCGCGTCCAGCCCGGTCGGCGTGCGGCCGCCGTGGGTATAGACCTCCCAGCGCGGCGGATATTCGCCCGCCGCGCCGTTCCCGGCATCCTTGTTGCGCGCACGCTTCGCGTCAATCGCAACCACGATGCACTGCGAGCCGTAATGCGCCGTCGCTTCCGCCACCAATTGCGGATTCTGCACCGCCGCAGTGTTGATGCTGACTTTGTCGGCGCCGGCGTTGAGCAGGCGCCGCACATCGGCCACCGCGCGCACGCCGCCACCGACCGTGAGCGGGATGAACACCTGTGCTGCGACCGCCTCGATGATAGGCAGTAACAGGCCGCGGCCGTCGCTGCTCGCGGTAATATCGAGAAACGTCAGTTCGTCGGCGCCCTGCTCGTCGTAACGCGCGGCGATTTCGACGGGATCACCGGCGTCGCGCAGGCCGACGAAGTTGACGCCCTTGACGACGCGGCCGGCGGTAACATCAAGGCACGGGATGATGCGCTTGGCGAGGCCCATGAAATTCGTGCCTCACGCCTCTCGCTTTTTGTCGCTGAGCTTGTCGGCAAGCTTCTGCGCTGCGGCGAAGTCGAGCGTGCCCTGATACACGGCACGGCCGGTAATCGCTCCGATGATGCCCTCGGACTCGACCTTGCACAGAGCCTTGACGTCGTCGAGGTTGGCAATGCCACCGCTGGCGACAACAGGCACCGTCAGCCGGCGCGCGAGTTCGACCGTGGCTTCGATGTTGATGCCGGACAGCATGCCGTCGCGGCCGATGTCGGTGTAGATGATCGCCTCGACACCGTAGTCCTCGAATTTTTTCGCGAGATCAGCCACATCGTGGCCGGTCATTTTCGACCAGCCGTCGACCGCCACCTTGCCTTCCCTGGCGTCGAGCGCAACCATCACGTGGCCGGGAAACGCGATGCACGCATCGTGCAGAAAACCCGGCGTCTTGACCGCGGCGGTACCGATGATCGCATAGCTGATGCCGCTGTCGAGATAGCGCTCGATGGTGTCGAGGTCGCGGATGCCGCCGCCGAGCTGCACCGGTATCCGGGCGCCGATCGCCGTCATGACCGCCTTGATTGCGCTCTCGTTTCTGGGCTTGCCGGCGGCGGCCCCGTTCAGGTCGACCACGTGCAGCCGGCGCGCGCCTTGTTTGACCCAGTGCGCGGCCATCGCGCCGGGATCCTCCGAAAACACCGTGGCGTCTTCCATCACGCCCTGTTTCAGGCGTACGCACTTGCCGTCCTTGAGATCAATCGCCGGGATGATCAGCATGGCGTCCCTACCGGCATCCGTTGCGGTGGGCGCGCGAGCAGCGTCGAGGGCTGCCACTGCGCAAAATTCGCGAGCAGCCGCAGCCCGTCGCTGCCGCTTTTCTCGGGGTGGAACTGCACTGCGAACACATTGTCCCGTGCAATCGCGCACGTAAACTGATGCGGATATTCGCTGGTGCCGGCGTCCAATCCCGGTGCGGCGGTTTCGACATAATAGCTGTGCACGAAATAAAACCGCGACCCGTCCGGGACGCCGTGCCACAGCGGGTGGGCGGCGACCTGCCGTACGCGATTCCAGCCCATGTGCGGTACCTTGAAGCGCGCGCCTCCGGCATCGGCCCTGGCGGTGGCGGAAAAGCGTCTGACCCGGCCCGGCAACACGCCCAGGCCCGCGACATCACCTTCTTCGCTGCGCTCAAACAACATTTGCAGCCCAATGCAAATGCCAAGAAAAGGTTTGCTGCGG
>ORMF010557512.1_pt1 | contig 15504 bp, 13 predicted proteins | sample 1779871 | NCBI WGS metagenome assembly ORMF01 (sample SAMEA104232316, study PRJEB22302) | groundwater metagenome | biome: forest; feature: aquifer; material: groundwater | place: USA | collected 2011-08-07 | depth 5.4 m | reverse complement strand
GGTCGCGGCGGGCGCGGTGCGGCGCGACGAGATCAGCCACCCCCGGAGCGAGCGGCACACTGCGTCACTCCACGCGGGGGTCGGGACGTGGCCGAAAAGGAGCGTGGAATCCGGGTGCAAGGTGGAAACCGGGTCGCAATTGATTCTGGAGATCGTGCTTGCGGGCGACGCGGCGCGTTACGAGATCAATGCCGACGAGTTCCCGTTCAAATACGCGTTGGATCGTCCCGACCTTTCGACGGTGCAAAAGTTTGTGTGGCTGGTGCGCGAAATCGGCCAGCGCGCGTCCGGGGCCATCCTGAATCGCGGCGCCCGCGACGTGCGCGAAGGCACTGAACTGGTGCGTGGCTACCCCAATCGCCAGGTGTTCACCGACGAGATGACGTGGCTGCTCTGGAACGCCGCGCTAACGAAACGCACGGCGGGGGTATAACGGGAATCACAATGAAAAGCGGTCTTGGATAGCGGGGTTTTGCGAACACGCGGCGGTCAATTGCATTTTGCGCCTTGCCGCCACCCGGCGCGACGGATTGAATCCCGCCGTGCGACCGCTCATTCAGGAAATCACCACTGCGCAGACGCCCGAATCGCTCGTCGAACAACTCGGCGGCAAACGCGGGATCATACTGTTGCGGAGCGCGGGGTTTGACTCGGCGCAGGCGCGGTATTCGTTCGTGGCCGCAAGTCCGTTTCTCACGTTCCGCTCGTTCGGTTCGCAGTGCGAAATCTCGAGACCCCAGACCCCAGACCCCAGACCCCAGACCCAATTTGGCAATCCGTGGCATCTGCTCGACGCGCTGATGTCGCGCTACGAATTGCTCGACGAGATTGATCTGCCGTTCCCGCTCGGCGGCTGCTTCGGCTACTGGGGTTACGACCTGAAGAATTTCACCGAGCCGAAACTCCCGCGCCGCGCGGTCAACGATCTGGAGTTGCCGGATTGCCACGTCGGTTTTTACGACAGCCTCGTGGTGTTCGATCATCGCCTCGGTAAAACCTGTGTGGTCGCGACCGGTTTGAGTGCCGACGGTTCGCGGAGCGAACAACGGGCGCGGGTGCAGGCGGAGTTTTGGACAACCCGTTTGGCCGAAGACCCAACGCAAACCCTCACCCCGGCCCTCTCCCTTTCGGAAAGGGAGAGGGAGAATGTATCGCCGGCCGGAGACAATTCAGATGACGCACGACCTTGCGCTGGCGCCCGAGAGCTTCTCCCTCGCCCCCTCGGAGGGGGAGAGGGCCGGGGTGAGGGGGCCGTGACTTCCAACCTTTTGCGTTCCGATTTTCTCGCTGCCGTCGAACGCGCGCAGCGTTACATTCGCGCGGGCGACATTTACCAGGTAAACCTTTCCCAGCGCCTCGCGACCGCGTGCCCATTTTCCGGTTGGGAATTGTTCGAGCGCCTGCTGGCCGTCTCGCCGTCACCCTTCGCGGCGTATTTGGATTGCGGTGATTTTCAAATCGCCTCGTCGTCGCCGGAGCAATTTCTCCGCCTAAGCGGATCGCACATCACCACCCGACCCATCAAAGGCACGCGCCCGCGTTCGCCGGACGCCACGCGGGACGCGCAGCTCGCCTACGAGCTCCAAACCAGCCCCAAGGAACTGGCGGAACTGGTCATGATCACCGACCTGCTGCGCAACGACCTCGGCAAAGTCTGCGAATACGGTTCCGTGCAGGTCCCGGAACTGGCCAAGTTGGAACGATTCGCCCAGGTGCAGCATCTCGTTTCGACCGTCGAAGGACGCTTGCGGACGGACGTGACGCATTTCGCGGCGCTGGCGTCGTGTTTCCCCGGCGGCAGCATCACCGGCGCGCCGAAGTTTCGCGCGATGGAGATCATTGATGAACTGGAGCCGCTGGCGCGCGGCCCGTACACCGGCTGCCACGGCTATCTTGGCTTCAATCGCGAAAGCCAGTTGAGCATCACCATTCGCACGGCGGTTTGCAAAGACGGTCTGGCGCATTTCAACGTCGGCGCGGGCATCGTGGCGGATTCCAATCCCGAAGCGGAATACGAGGAAACGCTGGACAAGGCGCGCGGGTTTTTGGCGGCGTTGAATTTGAAAATGGAGACCGCGCGCGTCCCGCGTGCTGATTCGGGCGTCACGCCCGAACTCCGAAGTCAAAACCGCTAATCTGCGCTCATCCTCGCTAATGCGGGGTGCCCGGATGGGAAAATGCGGGGGAAGATTTTCCCGCGTGGGCACTTGGGAAACATCTGCCATCAGCGAAGATTAGCGGTTCAAAATCGGTTTTCGGGTTGAATCATTCTCCGCCGCCGCCACCAGTTGGCTAAACGGGACGGCGAACGCCCGGCTGATGCGCGCCACTGTGTCAATCGTCAGAATGCGCCGGTTCGTTTCGATGAAGCTGATCATTTGCCGCGACCACCGCGTCAACTGCGCCATTCGCACCCCGGAGAAAACTCGGCTTTTCGGCGATACGAAGATTTTCGGAACGCTTTTCTGCTCGCCGTGCCGCTTGCGTTCCCCTAACCAATCGTCGTGCTCGTATTCCTCAATGGCCAGTTCGTGCCCGAAGATCGCGCGGTGGTTTCCGTGTTCGATCGCAGCTTTCTTTATGGCGACGGGCTTTTTGAAACCGTGCGCGTGTGCCGGGGCAAACCTTTCCGCTGGCCGCAACATCTGGAACGACTTCATCGTGGCGCGGAATTTTTGGGCCTCAAACTGCCATTCGCCGATGACGCTTTGGGAAAGTTCGTGGCCGAACTCATCACGGTGAATCACCTGCCGGATGGATTGTTGCGGCTGACGCTGTCGCGGGGCGTGGGGGTGCGCGGCTATTCGCCCAAGGGCGCGGATCGTCCGACGCTCGTGATGTCATTGCACCCGATGCCGTCCGTGAAGAAGCCCGCGCGCGGTTGGCGGCTGTTGACGACCGCCCGGCGACTGCCCGCCGGCGAATCGCTTGCGCAATACAAGACGGCCAACAAGCTGGCCCAAATTCTGGCCCGGGCGGAAGCCGACGCCGTGGGTGCCGACGAGGCCCTGCTGTTGAACACCGATGGTTTTGTGGTCGAAGGCGCGAGCAGCAATTTGTTCTGGATTCAATCCGGCGTGGTTTGCACACCGCCCATGACGAGCGGGGTGCTGGCGGGCGTCACGCGGGCGGTGGTGTTTGAACTGTGTCGCGCACTGGCCTTGCCCGTTCAAGAAACCACGGTGACCCCGGAGAATTTGCGCCAGGCCGAAGGGGTGTTCCTGACGTTGAGTTCGTTGGGGGTGTTGGCGGCAGCGGAACTGGATGGGGTGCCGCTGGCGCAATCACCGCTCGTGGAAAAACTCCACCGTGCGTATTGCGAACTATTGGCGCGGGAATAGTCTGCCGTCCAGTAGCCAACCGGGTTCAGTTCGGGCCGGATTTCACCCGCAGGCAACGGAAGCCGATGGTGTTCTTGCGCGCCGTCGGCTCGCCATACCAGCGAAAATCCCGGCGCAGGTTAATATCGCTCCACGAATCCCATGCCCCGAGGCTATCCATGGGCGCCGGGCTGGAATGAGGCGCATCCGCACTTCGTGTCGCACTTCGTTGACGCTCTACCGGGAAAGCTCTACGCTGCACCCGCTTTATGAGTGAATTATCAGACTCCCTGCTCGAATTGATTCGCCGAACCTCGACGGAAATCCCCGACGACGTCCACCAAGCCATCCTCGCCTCGCTGGAGAACGAGAAGAAAGAATCCCTCGCGGCGAACGCGCTCAAGATCGTGGACCAGAACATCGCGCTGGCGAAGAACAAGTCGCAGCCCATCTGCCAGGACACCGGCAGCATTCTGTTTTTCGTGGATTGCCCCGTCGGCTTCGACCAAATCACATTCGCCGACACGGCGCGCGAGGCGGTGACGCTCGCCACCAAGAAAGGGTATCTCCGCCAGAATTCCGTGGATTCGCTCACGGGTAAGAACGACGGCACGAATGTCGGGCCGGGCGCACCCGCGCTGCACTTTCATCAGCATCGCTCGCCGGAAGTCAGCGTGCGGCTCGTGCTCAAGGGCGGCGGCTGCGAAAACGTCGGCGCGCAATACTCGTTGCCTGCCGAGAAGCTCAACGCGAACCGCGACCTCGACGGCTGCCGCAAGGCGATTCTCGACGCGGTGTTGCAAGCGCAGGGCAAAGGCTGCGGGCCAGGTATCCTCGGCGTGTGTATCGGCGGCGACCGCGCGACGGGCTACGAGATGAGTAAGACGCAATTCCTGCGGCTGATTCCCGACCGCAATCCGAATCCCGAACTCGACGCGCTGGAGCAGGACATTTTGAAAACGGCGAACGAACTCGGCATCGGCCCGATGGGATTCGGCGGCAAGACGACGTTGCTGGGCGTGAAGATTTGCGCAGCGAACCGCCTGCCCGCGTCGTATTTCGTGAGCGTGAGCTACATGTGCTGGGCGTATCGGCGTCAGGGCGTGACGCTGGATGCGGAGGGGAAAATTGGGAAATGGTTGTATTGAGAAACCACGAATGAACACGAATCAACAGGACTCTTTCAGCGGCAAGTGACCCGCCTGAATTATCCCCGGTTTCTTGCAGCTTGAACCCACTCGGCAACCAAAGAGGGCAGACGGTCAACGACTTCGCGGCCAAAAAGAACTTCATCAACGTAACCCATGTGCAGCATATCAATTACTCGGCACAAATACGACCGACCGCAATCCCACCAAGTGTAGTGGGCATCAAGCATGAGATAGTGTTTGATATTGATGCCTTCGCGCTCACGGAGTTCCTCAAGCTCCATTCCGTCTAGGAGCGTCTCGTAAACGCCGTCGGCGACACGGCTGCCAAAGGTCGTGGTGTAATAGTATTCTTTGAGTTCCCATACCGCGATTGGATTGATTGTGCTCGGAAAAGCCCCATCTACTCGCCGCGCAAGCGTTCGGACTGGAACACCTTCGCGTGTTACGGTGGTAAGTTCTCGCGGATCGTAGCAGCAGTCCATTCCTGCCGCATTTGCCTCGATCAGCATGTTCGCGATCCCGGTTAGGAACGCAGGTGCCTTCATTTTGCCCTTCTGCTTGTTCATTGGCAGTGGACATTTGGGGCGCAGTTTGCGGCGAAGATTTCCAAATTCGCGCTTGGCCTGCTTCGCATCCATGAGGCGTGGTTCAACGAAGCTGTTTAAAACTGTTCCTCTGTGCTGAAAATAAGCAATCAACTACCGTGCCGGAACTTCATAGGACGGCCCAACATCCTCTTGAAACTTGGGTCACAAAATTGCGATCCCGCAAGAATTGAAGCTGTTGCCGAATCTTGTCGCGGACGTGGCGATTACTCGGGTGAAGTTTTTCAAGCTCGGCAGCGAATTTATAAACGTCCTGATTCGTGAACTCCCGCTTTCCGAGAGACTGGACAATTCGCAACACATCAAGCGTCCATCCGCGTTCAGTTGCTGAAATGTTCTCAAGAGGTTTTAAGCGATCAAATCTGCTTCTGACTTCCTCGCGCGATGTGACCAAACTTTCTGTCACAAGTGGGATTCTGGCCTCTTTTGGGATGTTGCTGAGAATTATGAAGCAGCCGATCCAGCCAGCCCGTCGCGCGGTTGGACTCAAAGCGTTTCTCTTTTGGATTGAAGATGGAGAAAACGCAAAATGCGGAATCAAAACCACGTTGCGCACACTCCATGAAGGCCGGTCAACGAAGACAACGGGCAGCGGGGATGTGATTGACCGTCCAGGGAAAAGCAATTATCGTCGCGCGCGTCAATCAACACGACTCCAATTGCGACGTAAGAACGGAAAAGCTCCTGGCCGGCCTGGCCATCGTGCTGGTGTTTGGCGCGCTGTGCTTTCGCCTCGGGCATTTGCCCCTGCTGCAGCCGGATGAGGGCCGAAACGCCGAAGTCGCGAGAGAGATGAAGGAGTCCGGGGCGTGGCTGGTGCCGACGTACAACGGGGTGGACTACCTGGACAAACCGGCCTTTTACTTCAAGGCGGTGGCACTTTCCCTGGCGTGCTTTGGAAATTCCGAAACGGCGGCGCGCCTTCCCTCGGCGGCGTTCGGGGTTGGGCTGGTGATCATGGCTTACGGCTTTTGTCGCCGGGTGTACGGCTCGCGCTGTGCCCTGCTGGCGGTAATGGTGGTGGCCACCATGCCGCTCTTTCTGTCCAACTCGCGCACGGTAATTTTCGACATCGCCCTCGCCTTCTTCACCTGCGGCGCCATCTTCGCCGGTTTCCTGGCGGAGGAATCACCGGGCGGCCCGAAGCGATCCTGGTATCTGGTCGGAGCCGCCTCGGCGGGTTTCGCGACGCTGGTAAAAGGTCCGGTCGGCTTTTTGATCCCCATCCTGGTGCTGCTGGTGTTCAACGGCATTCAGGGACGGAAGAGTGCGTTCAAGCGCCTGTTTGCCCCGTTGAACCTCCTGGTCTTCTTTGCGGTCACGCTGCCGTGGTTTATTGGACTGTGCCGCGCGCATCCGGACTTTCTCCACTACGGACTCGTGGAAGAATCGTTCCATCGCTTCACCACGAAACAGTTTCACCGCTCGGAGCCGTTTTATTTTTTCCCCCTGATCGTCCTGGCCACGTTTTATCCCTGGAGCATTCTGCTGCCAGAGGCCAGCGTGGCCACCTGGAAACAGCGCTGGGCCAAGAATCCGGCGGACCGGCTTTGCATGGTGTGGGCCATCCTAGTGGTCGTTTTTTTCTCCATCTCCCAGTCGAAGCTGCCCGGATACATTCTGAGTGTCACGGTCGCCAGCGGCATTCTCCTGGCCCGGATGTTTGATGCCGCGTGGACGAATCCCGCCGGGATGGCCGCCCGCCTGGTCGCACGCGCCACGGTCCTCTTCGGAGTTTTTAGTCTAACCGCAGCGCTTCTCGGCGCGGTGGGCGTCGCGCGCATGGATATGTTGGCGAAGCCGCTGCGCATCTCGCCCGCTGAAGCCGAACAGCTTGGGCGGGGCATCTGGCCGATTCTGGTACTGCTGACGGTGGTGGGAGTTATCACATTGCTGGCGCGCTATCGTTCCCATCTGCGCCTTGCTTTCGTTTGCATGGCTCTCTACCCGGTGTTCTTGATTCATTTGAGCATCCGTCCCCTGGAAGTGGTCTTCAATGCCAAGTCGGCCCGGCCGATGGCGGGGCGAATCCCCAAGCTGCCACCCCGGACGGAACTGGCCTTCCTGAATTGTTTCCCCAACGGACTTCCGTTCTATCTCGGTCAAACCGGCACGTTGATCACCACCGACGGCGGCGAGTTGACGAGCAACTACATTCTCTTCAGCCTCAAGAGCGGGCGCCCGTGGGCGAAAAACCTCGTGGCTTCGCCGGACTTTGACCGGTGGCTGGCCAGTCGGAAGACCCCCATTTACCTCATCGCGGAAAAAGGGCAGCGGCCCAAACTCGACGAACTGGCGGCCGGAAAAGGCGCGACGGTCGAGCAACTCGATTCAAAATACTTCGGCGTCCTGCTGCCGTCCCCCGGAGGCTCCTAGCATGTGTGGCATCTGCGGCAAAGTTGGCTTTCCTTCGCTGGCGGAACCAGCCGCCACGCGCGTCAAGATTGACGACATGCTCCAGGCGTTGCGCCATCGCGGGCCGGATGCCCTGGATTTTATCGCCACCGATTCGGCCGTCATGGGTGCCACCCGCCTGGCCATCCGCGGCGTACTGGACGGTCGTCAGCCCATGGTGGATGCCGCGACCGGCGTGACCGTGGTCTGCAACGGCGAGATTGATAACCACCATGAACTCCGGCGCTGGCTGCATGATCGGGGACGCCCGGTAACCCAACAGACCGACGTGGCGGTGATCCCCGGACTCTACGCGGAACTCGGCGAGAAATTCGTGTGCCGGTTGATCGGCGCCTTTGCCGTCGCGGTTTGGGATCCGCGCGCCGGACGACTCCTGCTGGCCCGCGATCGCACCGGCGAACGGCCGTTGTTTTTTGCCCGGACGGCGGCCGAGATTGTCTTCGCCACCGAGATTGCCGCGCTGGTGGCCCACGAACGCCTGCCCGTCAAGCTCGCCAAAGCGGCGCTGCATCGCTACCTGCAATTTGGCATCTTCCTTTCACCGGACACGCCGTTTGCTGAAATCCAAAAAGTGGCGCCCGGCCAGTTGGTTTCCATCGAAGCGGGGAGTCTGCGGCGTGAAAACTACTGGCGCTGGCAAATCGTCGAACGCAAAAAACAAACGCCGTCGCTCGACGAATTTGACCGGACATTTCGCGAAGCCGTCCGCCGGCAGAGCGATGTGGACGTGGAATTTGGCGTGTTCCTGAGCGGCGGACTTGATTCCTCGCTGATCTCCGCCGTGACCCGGTCGCTCCACCCGAAACGTTCCCTGAAAGCCTTCACGCTTCGTTTCGAGGAGGAGTCCTACGACGAAGGCAGCTTCGCGGAAGCGGCGGCCAGACAAATGAACATGGATATGGCCACGGTCTGGATTCGCCCGGAGGATGTCCGCCAGGAACTTTCCGCGCTGGTCCGACTGGTGGGCGAACCGCTGGCGGATCCGGCCTGGATTCCGGCGGCGCTCCTCGCCCGCCGCGCCGCCCAAGACATCCGCGTGGGCCTGGTAGGCGAAGGGGCTGACGAACTTTTCGGCGGGTATCCGACCTACATCGGCGCGGGCGTCGCCGAGCGATTCAACCGGTTGCCAGCTTGGCTTCGGGCCGGAATTCGGCGCGTTGTGGAATCGCTTCCACCCAGCGAAAAGAAAGTCACCATTTCCTACCTGCTCAAACGCTTCGTGCAAGGCGCGGAACTGAGCGGCCTGGCCCGACATCAACTCTGGGTTTCCAACATCTCCCCGCCGCTGTTAAAACGGCTTGGGATCGAGCCGCCCGCCGTTCCCGGTGAACCTTCCGCCGGGGGCGAACTGCTGGACCGCGTGCAACGCTGGGATTTGGAAGCCTCGCTCGCCGAAGGACTGCTCACCAAGGCCGACCGGGCGAGCATGAGTTCCGGACTCGAACTCCGCGCGCCGTTCCTGGATGAAGCCGTGCTGGAATTTGCCGCCGCGCTGCCGGTCAATGAACGGGTGCGCGGCTTCGGCACGAAAGTTTTCTTAAAACGCTACGCCGAGCGTTACCTGCCGGCGAGCATTGTGCATCGGCGCAAACGCGGCTTGTCCGTGCCCATCGCGCGTTGGCTGCGCGGGCCATGGCGCGAATGGGCCGCCACCGCCCTGGGCAGCGATCGTCTCTTGCCGGTCGGCATTCGCCCTGGCGCCGCCCAGGAATTGCTCACCGAACATTGTCAGCATCGGGCCGACCACGCCCGCGCGCTCTGGACCCTGCTCGTGCTGAGCGAATGGCTCGATTGGGTGGCGCAGGAAACTCGTCCGGCCCTCATGGACACGCGTGAAACTTAGCCGAAGCCAATGAGTAAACACGCAAAACTCCTGGAACGAATCCTCCTCGGCACTGCCGACGCGAACATCCCGTTCGATGGCTTGTGTCATTTGCTCCAGCGGCTCGGATTCCAGAAGCGGGTTCGTGGAAGCCATCACATCTTTTTTCGGGATGGGGTCGAGGAAATCTTGAATCTCCAACCTCGAGGTGCGAACTCAAAGCCTTATCAGGTAAAACAGGTGCGCGACGTGATTTTGAAGTATAAACTGGCGGAGGAAGAATTATGAAATACGAGGTCATCATCTACTGGAGCGCGGACGACAAGACGTTCATTGCTGAAGTGCCGGAACTACCCGGCTGCGCCGCCGATGGCGCGACCAAGCAAGCCGCGCTCAAGAACGTGGACGTGGTCGTCAAGGAATGGATCGCCACCGCCAAGTCGCTTGGCCGTCCGATTCCTGAGCCAAAGGGCCGGCTGGTTTTCGCCTGAGCATCGAACGCATCGCCATGCTCCGCTACGGCATCAACGACATCCGCCTCTTCTACGAAGAGGACGGGCGGTTCTTGAAACAGTTTTGAATGTTCACAGCATAACGAACCATCAAGTATGAAAGACTGCGTAACTCTTATTGCCGTTCTATTACCTGTTGTCGCTTGCGGGCTGATTGGCTGGCGATTTTGCAGGCAAGATAAAGGCAGTTGGCAATTGGCTGCATGAGCATTGAGCCGTCTCAACTTCAGAAGCGCGTCGCCAAAGCTGTCACCAGCTATTGGTCAACGCGCCGGAATCAGTTCGCGAAGCAGGCGGCGGCCGGGCAGCAGGACCAGGGCGCCCGCAGCGCGGTGACGGGCGGAGCGCAGATGGACGGCTTCATCAGCTTGATCACGGAGTTGATTCTGGAGGCGGGAATCCGCGAGGAGCACATCTTCCACAACACCGCCCTCGAATTGCCGGGCTTCTTTCGCCCGACCAAAGAGTGGGACCTGCTCGTCGTCCGCGAGAGTCAGCTTATCCTCGCGCTGGAATCCAAGTCGCAAGTCGGCCCGTCGTTCGGGAACAATTTCAACAATCGCACCGAGGAAGCGATGGGCAGCGCGCTGGATTTGTGGACGGCGTTTCGCGAGGGCGCGTTCAACAAGACCCTCCGTCCGTGGTTGGGCTACATCTTCCTGCTGGAGGATTGCGACGGCTCACGCCGCCCGGTCAAAGTAAAGGAGCCGCACTTCAAAGTTTTTCCTGAGTTCGTTGGCGCCTCCTACGGCAAGCGTTACGAACTGTTCTGCCGGAAGCTCGTTCGCGAACGGCATTACAATGCGGCGGCATTTCTCACGTCGGATCAGAAGACCGGACTCAAGGGCAGGTTCACCGAGCCAGCAGAGGATTTGACGTTCCTGCAATTTGCGAAGTCGCTTGTGGCCCACGTTTCGGCATATTCTGACTGACATGCGCAACGCTTCCAATAACGGGGACGCCCCGACGACTCATCGCCTCTACCAAGGCGACGCGCGGAGCTTTCCCTACGTGCCCGATGAGTCGGTGCATCTGGTGGCGACATCCCCGCCATATTGGAAGCTGAAACGCTACAACGACAGCCCCGGCCAGTTGGGACACGTTCAGGATTACGAACAGTTCCTCGACGACTTGAAGCAGGTTTGGTCGGAGAGCTACCGCGTGCTCGTGCCCGGCGGCCGGCTCGTGTGCGTGGTGGGCGATGTTTGCCTGTCTCGCAAGGAGAATGGCCGACATGTCGTCGTGCCGTTGCACGCGGACATCTGTGTGATCTGCCGCAAGCTCGGTTTCGACAATCTCAACCCGATCATCTGGCACAAGATTTCCAATGCAGTGTTCGAGGCGAACACGAGCAGCAAGTTTCTCGGCAAACCTTACGAGCCAAATGCCATCGTGAAGAACGACATCGAGTTCATCTTGATGCAGCGCAAGCCGGGCGGATATCGCCAACCGACGGAGGAACAGCGTCGCTTGAGCAAGATTCCGAAACAAGAGTTCAACGAATGGTTTCGGCAAATCTGGACCCTCACCGGCGCTTCAACCCGAGAACACCCAGCGCCGTTCCCGCTCGAACTCGCCACGCGGCTCGTTCGCATGTTCTCGTTCCACGGCGACACGGTGCTCGATCCATTCACCGGTAGCGGCACAACGATGCTTGCGGCGATGAAGTGGGGACGGAACAGCCTCGGCATTGAGCTTGATCCGGAATACTGCCGGATGGCGGCGCGCCGGATACTGGACGAGAACCAGAATTTATTCTCCGCTTCGAGCTTCGAGTGCGTTCACGCGCCCGCCGTGGAGGAAGAGGCGTTGGTTCTTCGCGAAAAATCAGTTGCTTATCGCGTCGTAAAACCGCGCAGGAAGAAAACAGTTTCCAAATGAAAGTCACCCTTAACTGGCTTAAACAATACGTTGATTTCAACTGGTCGCCCGAGGAATTGACCGAGCGGTTCACCATGCTCGGCCTCGAAGTCGAGGGCGTGCAGAAAATCTCCGGCGCGTTCGACGGCATTGTCGTGGCCCAGGTCGTCACGCGCGACAAGCATCCGAACGCGGACAAGCTCTCGCTCTGCCGCGTCAACGACGGCACGGGCGAACGCCAGATCGTCTGCGGCGCGCAGAACCACAAGCCCGGCGACAAAGTCCCGCTCATCCTGCCCGGCGCATCGCTGCCGCCCAAGCCCGGCGAGAAAGAGCCGTTCACCATCAAGGTCGGAAAAATTCGCGGTGTGGAATCGCACGGCATGATGTGCTCGCCGCAGGAACTTGGCCTGCCCGATCAAGTGGATGGCCTGCTGATCCTGCACGAAGACGCCATTGTCGGCCAACCGTTCGTCGAATATCTCGGTCGTTCCGGCGGCGACGTGGTTTATGACCTCGAAGTGACGCCGAACCGTCCCGACCTGAACAGCGTCATCGGCATTGCCCGCGAGATCGCGGCGGTGACGGGGGATGGGTTAAAGCTCCCACCCATTCCGGAGGGACGAGTTATACGAGTCCCCAACTCTTCAGACGAATCAGGGACTCGTATAACTCGTCCCTCCGACAATGTTAGTGATCTCGTTTCTGTTCGCATCGAAGACGCCGAGCTTTGCCCACGCTACACCGCGCGCGTCGTAATGGGCGTGAAGATTGGCCCCAGCCCGGACTGGTTGCGCTCAACGCTCGAAAAGGTCGGCATCCGCAGCATCAACAACGTGGTGGACGTGACAAATTATGTGATGCTTGAAAGCGGTCAGCCGCTGCACGCGTTTGATTATTATCTCGTAGGACAGGCGTCGCGCCTGTCTCAAACTTCAGAGGCCAAAGATGGAGACAGGCGCGACGCCTGTCCTACGATTGTTGTCCGCCGCGCGCAAAGCGGCGAGTTGTTCATCACCCTCGACGGCCAAAAACGCACGCTCACAAACGAAATGCTTCTGATCGCTGACGAAACCAAAGGCATCGCGCTGGCCGGCGTCATGGGCGGCGCAAACACGGAGATCAACGGCCAGACGGTGGACGTTTTGATTGAGAGCGCCTATTTCAATCCCACGAACATCCGGCGCACGAGCAAGACGCTCGGGCTGCGCAGTGAATCGAGCTACCGCTTCGAGCGCGGCGCGGACGTGGGCATTTGTGATTGGGCAAGCCGGCGCGCGGCGCAGTTGATTTTGGAAACGGCGGGCGGCCAGTTGGCCGAAGGCGTCGTGGATTGTTACCCCGAGCCGGCTCAGTCTAAAAAAATCACGTTGCATTTCTCCAAGTCGAAAGACCTGCTCGGCATCGGCATTTCGCACGCGGAACAGGTTTCTTTTCTTACCCAACTCGGTTTGTCCGTCGTGGAGCAGCAACCCGGCGAATGTACGGTCAGCATCCCGACCTGGCGCGTGGATCTGAAGTGCGAGGTGGATTTGATCGAAGAAGTCGGCCGGCTTTACGGCGTGGACAAAATTCCCAGCACGCCGCCGCGCGGAGCAATTGGCGCGAATGATTACGATGCCGTCCACGATCAAATTGCCGAAGCCCGCCGGATTCTCTGCGGCCTGGGGTTAAACGAAGCCCAGGGACAGACGCTGGTGGCAAATGCCGAATGTCGAATGCCAAATGTCGAATTGGTGGCGCTCGCCAATCCGTTGAGTTCGGACATGGATGTGTTGCGTCCGAGTTTGTTGCCCGGCTTGATTCAATCGCTGCACCACAACGTCAGTCGGAAGAATTACGACGTGGCATTGTTTGAAGTGGGCCGCGTGTTCACGCCAGCCAACGGCCAGGCGAAGGAGGAACGCCGCATCGCCGTTGCGTTGACGGGCCAGCGCAACTCCGCGTTCTGGAGCGGCGACGACCGGGACGCGAAGTTCGACGCGTACGATCTGAAAGGGGTACTCGACGAATTTCTGGAACAGTTCGGCTTGCGCGGTTTCACGTTCACGCGCCGGACCGACAGCACATCGCTCCTGCTGGAATCCGCCACGATTCAACTCGGCAAGCAAACCCTCGGTGAAATCGGCCAGCTTTTGCCGGCGCTCGCGAAGAAATATGATTTACGCGATACCGTGTGGTTGGCCGAGCTGAATCTGGATTTGCTGCTCGCCCGACGGAATCCGGCGAAGTCGTTCAAACCCCTGCCCCAATTCCCCAGCATCCGCCGGGACGTAGCGATGCTTGTGCCCGAAGCCACGACGCACGACGTGGTTTTGCAGACCGTAAAGCAAACGAAGCCGGCGAATCTGGAAGCGGTGGAACTGTTCGACGTGTTCCGCGGCAAGAACGTGCCCACGGGACAGAAGAGCCTGGCTTACGCGTTCACTTATCGTGCGGCGGACAAGACGCTGACCGATGCCGAAGTCAACGCCGCGCATGACCAAGTCGTCGAGCAGTTCCGCCAAAAGCTCGCCGCTGTGATTCGTTGAACAGAGGGACAGGGGACAAACACTTTGGGGTAGCGGCTTTCTCAGCAGCCCCTCCGTGTTCGCTCCGGTTCAAAACAAAGCGCCCTGGCGCAACACTGGTTGGCTTACTGCCGCGAGTGGTTTGTGGGGGCTCGCGCATAGTTGCCAGCTGATTGACTGACGCACCTTCGCAATTTCCGCGCCCGCCAATTCGTCGCAGCGCTCGTTGAATTTGTGGCCGGCGTGGCCCTTGAGCCAGCGCCAGTGGATGGTGTGGCCCGCGACCAAGGCGTCCAGTTGCTGCCACAAATCTTGATTCTTCCCCGGCTGCCGTTCTGCGGTTTTCCACCCACGCGCCTTCCAACCTTTCAGCCACTCGCAGACGCCTTTGCGGAGATATTGCGAATCGGTAAACAATTCGACCCGGCTCGGCTCGGGCAAAGCCCGCAACGCTTCGATGGCGGCCTGCATTTCCATCCGGTTGTTCGTGGTGGCCAATGCACCACCACTCAACTCGCGGACGTCCCCACCCATTTCGAGCACCGCCGCCCAACCGCCGGGGCCGGGGTTGGGTTCGCAGCCGCCGTCGGTGTGAATCGTGACGAGTTTCATTGGCCGGAACGACAGCGGATGTTCACACCAACTTCTTCCACTTCGCATCTTCGGCGAGTCGCTTGACCAACTCCTTGACCTTCTGCGCCTGGCTCTTGTGCGCGAGCAATACGGCATCGTCCGTTTGCACAAGGATGGAATCCCGCAACCCCACCACGGCGATGGGCGTGCGTCGGTCTTTGCTGCGGGCGTCGTAGATGATGTTGCGGGCAGCGTCCACATGGATGAAATCCGCCACGGCGCAGTTGCCTTCGGGGTCGGCTTTGAGATGTCGCGCGAGCGCCGTCCAGGAACCGAGGTCGTCCCACGCGAACGCACCGTCGGCGCAAACGACGTTGTGCGCCTTCTCCATCAGCGCGTAATCAATCGAGATTTTTTTGATTGCGGGATATTCCTTCGCCAGCACCTTCGCGAGCTTGGTCGCGTTGCCCGCCACCTTGAACCAGCGCTGGCACGCCTCATACATTTCCGGCTGATGATGTTGCAAACCTTCCGTCACCGTCACGAACGACCATACGAACATGCCGGCGTTCCAGCGATACCGTCCGCTTTGCAGATAGCCGAGCGCAGTGTCGTAGTTCGGTTTCTCGACAAATTGCTCGGCGCGATGAAACACCGTCTTGTAAGCCTTTCCGCCCGCCGGCGGCGGCAACGGCTCCCCCCCCCCCCCCAGCCCCCGGCCCCTCGCCGGCTCGGG
>ORMF010373305.1_pt1 | contig 15504 bp, 17 predicted proteins | sample 1779871 | NCBI WGS metagenome assembly ORMF01 (sample SAMEA104232316, study PRJEB22302) | groundwater metagenome | biome: forest; feature: aquifer; material: groundwater | place: USA | collected 2011-08-07 | depth 5.4 m | reverse complement strand
GACACACTTGGCACGCACTCAACTTCCTATCCCCTTGAGCCATCCAATGTTACACCGAAAAAAATGCCGGCATCACCTGACAGAATGGTGTGGTCCCTTCAGCGCTTACGCTGTCACCCAGAAATGACGAGAATTGAACCAGGCCCGACAAGGCCACAATGCCAGATCACTTCACACACATCTGCTAGCGCCTCGCCTCGACCGGGAGTGGCGCTGGCCATGCGAGTCGTCAAAATGGATTACATTACACCCGCGCCACCTCGTCCCCTTCTTGATTTGGGGTGGTCGTTGGCAACGTTGCCAACTTTTGGCAACCTTGAAAACGCAAGGTGGCCAACATTTGGCAAGGTTGCCAGATTTTGGCAACCTTGCGCAAGACGCGCGTCCTGTTGATTTTCCGGCGAAATCATTGGCAAAGACGGGGTTGCTCGCTTACAACGTAACTTTGCCAGCAACGACAGCGCATCCGGGAGAGGCTCATGATTCGTCCGAATGATGAAACAACCGCAGGAAAGCTTGGCGCGTGGGATGCCGCCAGCATCATTGTCGGCATCGTCATTGGCACGACGATTTTTGAGCTTCCTTGGCTGATCTTTGACAAAACGCCGAATCCGTGGGCGGGCCTCGCGGTCTGGGTGTTTGGCGGCTTTTTGGCGTTCGTCGGCGGGCTCTGCTATGCGGAACTCGGCAGCACGTACCCGGAATCCGGCGGCGATTACTATTATCTCACGCACGGGTTCGGCCGCGCGACGGGGTTTCTGTTCGGCTGGGCGCAGTTGATCGTGATTCTGCCAGCTAGCATTGGCGTCATGGCCTTCGTGTTCGCGATGCAAGCTACGGCGCTGCAGCCTTTTCCGGAAGTCGGCGATCTCGGACTCAGCTCCGAGTTCTACTACGCGGCGATTGCCGTGCTGGTAATCACCATCCTCAATTTGATCGGCGTGACGCTGGGCAAGATTGCCCAGAATATCTTGACCGCGGCCAAGACCCTCGGGCTTTTGGCCATTCTCATTTGCGGTCTGCTGATAGTTCGGCCGGAACAACCCGGTCAGACGGATTGGACCTGGCCCGCCACCCTGGGCGGGTTGGGCTGGGAGAGCTTGGCGATCATTTTGGTGCTGTATGCCTACGGCGGCTGGAACGACGTGGCCTTTGTCGCCGCCGAAGTGCGCGAGCCCCAGCGGAACATTCCGCGCGCTCTCTTGATCGGCATCGGGGCGATCACGCTCATTTATCTGTTGGTGAATTTGGCGTACATCGTCGGCTTGGGGTTCAATAATGTTCGCGCTCCGAGCAGCTTGCCGACCCGTTTGCTTGAACAAGCGTTCGGCGACTGGGGCGCGACAGCAATGAGCGCGATCATCATGGTGTCCGCGCTCGGCGCCGTCAACGGCTTGATTTTCGCCGGGTCGCGCGTTTATGCGACGCTGGGCAATGATCATCGCTTGTTCGGCTTCTTAGGGCATTGGCAGCCCGGGCGAGGCGCGCCGGTGCTGGCGCTCTTGGTGCAGGCGGTGATTACGCTTGGCATGGTCCTTCTGTTCGGCACGGAAAAAGGGCACACGAGCATCAATCAGTTCCTTGATTGGCTCAACGGCGGACTCACGTCGATGGTCAGCACGATCAACCAGGATTGGGCCATCGCTATCGAGTATTCACAGCAGTGGCGGCCGCGCGATGCGTTCGGGCAGTTGGTGTCCCATTCCGCACCGGCGTTTTGGCTTTTCTTTTTGCTCACGGGATTCTCGCTCTTCCGGCTGCGCGACCTCAACCCCGTGACACCGCGCCCGTTCTCGGTGCCCTTATATCCGCTGGTGCCGCTGATCTTCTGCTCAATGTGCGTCTACATGCTGTACCAATCGACAATCTTCATCGAATGGCGAGCTTTGTTCGTGGTGGCGCTGTTGCTCTTGGGCTTGCCGCTCTATTGGCTTTCGCAAGCGCTGGGCCAGCCCAATCGGAATTGACGAGTCCACGCCGAGCAAGCTCGGCGGCTAAATGATCGGGGGTGTCGAATGCGCATGACAATTCGATTCGGGTTGGTTGTCGGCCTATTGGCGGCAACACTCGTCGGCTTTCGGCCCGCGTTTTCCCAGGACAAGGACAAACCCCTCCGCGAGCCCGACGTCATCTACGTGCCGACGCCCAACGAGGTCGTCGATCGCATGCTCGAGATGGCCGACGTCCGTCCCGGCGAGGTGGTCTACGACCTGGGCTGCGGCGACGGGCGCATTCCCGTGGCCGCGTCGAAGAAGTACGGCGTCAAGTCGTGGGGCTTCGACATTAACCCGGTGCGCGTCAAAGAATCTCGGGAGAATGTCGAGAAGGCCAACGTCAAGCACCTCGTCACCATTCAATTGAAAGACATTTTCGAATTGGATTTGTCGAAAGCCGACGTCATCACGCTGTACTTGTTGCCGCAGCTCAACGTGAAGCTGATTCCGCAGCTTGACAAATTGAAGCCGGGCAGCCGGATCGTGTCGCACGATTTCAACATGGAAGGCGTGCGGCCCAAGCGCGAGGTGACCTACACGCCGGCCGGGGGGCGCGAACACCGCGTTTATTTGTGGGTGACGCCGCTGGAGAAGGAGCGGCGGAATTAACCGAACGCCGCATGCGGCCTAGCGGTTGTCGCCGCGGTTGTGGGAAACACGCATCGCTGCTATAATGTGGAAATGAATCATGCCGCGCGTCGTAACCGACGGCAGATTTGACGTGTGCGTCTTCGCGGACGACCACAATCCGCCACATTGCCATGTTTATTGGGACGGCGATGGCAAAATGGCAATGGTCCGCCTGCGAACGCTCAATCAAGATTGCGGCGATAAGTTGCCGAAGCAAGCCAAAAAACTGCTCGCCATTGCGGCAGAAGAGCTTCGGAGGGAATGGAACCGATTGAATCCCAACAAGCGGATTTGAGGATTTGGAGTAGGCATGTCGTATTTCAAAAAAGTCTATCGAATACGTTCCATTGATCGTCACGACGACATCCTGCACGTTGTCTTCGATGACGAACGGATGCTGAAGGTGCCTCTGCAACATATCGAGCCGCGACGAGGCACCGCGGATTGGACGCAGATTTCGATTCAGCGCAAGGGCGGCTATTTTAGCGTGCCTGTCGTTGGAGGCGATGATCCGGAACACGATGTACCTTGGGATGTCCTTCGAAAGGTTGGATTGCGAGAGCTACGAACGAAATCACGTCGGCGCAAACCGTCCGAAGTTTCCGCGCGGTAGCACTGTGAGTTGGAATCCACGAAAGACCATTTGAGGAGCATACTTAAGATGACCGGTGGCAGATCGTGGCGCATCCGCGAAGCAGTCCGGGAAGGCGCTGCGCTGCGCGTTCGATTTGCCGATGGGCAGACCGTCTCCATTCCGCTGGCGAAGATCTCGCCGAGAAAAGGCACGGCGGATTGGTCGCGAATTTCGATCCAATTTAAGGGCGCTCACATCGCCGTCCCGGTGCTTGGCGGCGAATATCCCGAACATGAAGTCCCCTGGGATGTACTGCGTTGGTTCATCAAGCCGGTTTGGTAAATCACTTCTGTGACAGGTCAAACAGCGGAAGCCATCCACGCGAAATTAGCCAAGTATCTCATGAATCGCCCGCCCCCCATGCGCCACGGGAATCGGCCGGCCGCCACGTTCTTGCACCGTCATGTCGGGATCGATGCCCAGACATTCGTAAATCGTCGCACACACATCCGCCGGGCTGACCGGCCGGTCTTTCACATACGCCGCTTGGCCGTCCGATTCGCCGACGACGGTGCCGCCGCGGATGCCGGCGCCCGCGAACCACATGCCGTAGCAGTAGGTCCAGTGGTCGCGGCCGGCGTTGCCGTTGATGCGCGGCGTCCGGCCCATTTCGCTCATGACGACGACCAGCGTCTCGTCGAGCAAGCCGCGCGTTTGCAGATCTTCGAGCAGCGCCGAATAGGTCTTGTCGAATTCCGGCAGGTTCACGTCCTTGAGGATGGTGAAGTTGCGCGTGTGCGTGTCCCAGGCGTCGTAATTGATCGGCACGCGGTCCCAGAACAAATCCCACGTCACGTTCACGAAGCGCACGCCGCGCTCCACGAGCCGACGCGCGATCATCGAGCAATTGCCGAACAGCGTGCGGCCATAGCGGTCGCGCAGCCGCGGATCTTCATGGTCCAGGTCGAAGGCGTTGCGGATTTCGGTCGAGGTCAAGAGGTTGAACGCGCGGCGCTGCGTGCGATTGAAGCTGTCGATGGAAATCTGTGTGTCGGTTCGGCGCATCTGGTCTTCGATTTGCTGCATCAGCGTGCGCCGATGGTTGAGCCGGTCGATGGTCAATTCCGGGGCCAACGTGCTGTCCGGCAAGCGCGGTTGACCGAGCACCGTGGCAGGATTGCCGGGGCCCGCGGTGACGCCGGGCGTTTTGTAAGGCGAAACCTCCGTGGTGAGCGCGTCGAAGCGCTTGCCGAGGAAGCCGCCGTAGGGACCGGCGCGGCGAATGGCCTGGCCCCAGCCGAGATAGCAGGGCATGTAGACGTAGTCGGGGAGTTCGCTTTCCCTCACCCCTGCCCCTCTCCCAGAGGGCGAGGGGTACACTTGTCCGCTAACGCTCGCGGCTCGCCCATCTTGTGTGCGCAGAAATTCGCAGACCGAGCCCATGCTCGGCGGAAAGGTGTCGCGCGTGATGGTGTTGTCCGGCACCATCTGTTCCAGGCCGGTGTAGCTGGGCAGCGTATTGTGGCAGCCGGCGCGATGGTTAAGCGAACGCACCAGGGCCATCTTGTGCATCCATTTGCTGGTGCGCGGCAAATGTTCGCAGACCTGGATGCCGGGGACGCTGGTGCTGATGGGCCGAAACTCGCCGCGAATGTCGCTGGGCCCGGTCGGCTTGAGATCAATCATGTCTTGCGTCGCCGCCCCGCCGAGCAGATAGAGCAGGATGACGCTTTTCGCGCGGCCGGGACGATTGCGGCGGCGCGATTCATCGGCCTGGAGGATTTGCGGCAAACCGAGACCGCCGAGCAGCCCGGCGGCGGTGAATTGGAGCGATTCGCGGCGTGTGATACCGTCGCAAGCGCGGCGCGGCGAGCCGAGCAATTTCAACATGTCGATCCCCCCAAAAATGCGGTCGGACGAGGCGGGCAACGGCGGGTGCGAATCCGAGACAATCATAAGGGATGATCGGCTGCGCGGGAAGAGAAAATGGAGAAATTGAATCTGGCCGTGCACGGGGACTGAGGCGACGATGTGTTGGCAACCTCTGGGGAACTGTGATAGACTGAAATGGTTTGCACGCCACGGCCGACCGGTTGATTCGAGCCAAGCCACGCCGGATTCCGCTAATCTGTGTCCAATCGCCCAGGTCAACCGTACGCGGCGGACGAAGGGCAGGTGCACGTGCCAAATGCTTCAGCGACTCCGCTAACTCAACAGCTTCAGCGGATTCTTGCACAACACCCACCCCAAGCTCAAACGTGTGACATCGCGGCTCAGCAGGTTATTCAAGCATTGCAAGGCGCGGGCCAGAGCCCGAGACTGGTGAAGATTACGGATCAGTTCGGCGCCCAGTATTTCTTTACGGAGACCGGCGAAGTTTTTTCGAGCACTGGTTTGCACCAAGCAGTTGAGGCCAATGGAACCGTGTATGATTCGCTCACGGGCGCGGCTGGACTTCCATTGCAAGAATACGTCGAAATGTTGCAGAATCTGAACATCTATCCCGTCCTGCAATAAATCAATAAGGAGGCAAATCATGAAGTCATCGCAGGAAATACTGGAGTACATTCGCGGCCGGTATGCCGTCATACTCGAACGCCCCCACATGTATGCGTCAAGTCCGCAGGCGCTTGAAGATGTCCTGACTTGGTTAGACCACTTGCGCGAGTTCATTGTCGTTGGCGGAACGCCATCGGCGCCCAGCGCGTACTCCAAATATCTGTTGTCACGTGGTTTTGGGTCGGGAAATTTCACCTCCAGAAAATATCCGCCTCGCTCACTCAACGACAACGATCGGAAGATCTTCAAAGAGTTGTGCGACTTTTGGAGGGATTACTTGATGGAAAAATCCAACGTATTGGAACAAGAGCCAGTCAGATTGGAGATCTGACCTATCCCCGCTCCGGCTCTGTCATCCCTCTTGGATCGAGCGCCGCGTTCAATTCCGCTTCCTTCACCACCTCGGCGCTGTCCTTCTTCTTCAGTGTACCGGTCTTAATCTTTTCCAGGCACAGCGCTCGCACCGTCTTGCCGCTCTTGAAGGCCTCCTTGGCCAATGCCGCCGCCGCGTCGTAGCCGATCAGCGGGTTGAGGCTGGTGACCATCGCCATGCTCCACTCCACTTGCTTTTCGCAACCGGCGCGGTTGGCTTCCATCTCCAGAGCGCAGAAGTCGATGAAGGCTTGCGTGCATTTGGCCAGCAGTTCGGCGCTTTCGATGGCGGCCAGGCCCATCACCGGCATCATGATGTTCAGCTCGAACTGGCCGCCGTTCGCGCCTGAGAAGGCGATGCACTGGTCGTTGCCGATGACGCGGGCGCAGACCTGCATCATCGATTCGCACATGACGGGGTTGACCTTGCCGGGCATGATCGACGAGCCGGGCTGGCGGTCGGGGAGCATGATTTCGTAGAAGCCGCAGCGCGGGCCGGAACCGAGCCAGCGGATGTTGTTGCTGACATTGAACAGCGTGACCGCGATGGCGCGGAGGTTGCCGGAGCAATCGACCAGGCCGTCGCGATTGGCGTTGGCCTCGAAGTGGTTTTTCGCTTCGACGAACGGGACGCCGGTCTCCTTGGCCAGCACCTCGGCGGTCTTGGCGCCGAACTTGGGATGCGTGTTGATGCCGGTGCCGACGGCGGTGCCGCCCGCGGGAAGTTCAAGAACGGCATACAAAGCGCGCTGGCCGCGTTCGATCGATAGCTCGATTTGCCGGGCGTAGCCGCTGAATTCCTGACCCAGGCGGATCGGCGTGGCGTCGGCGAGGTGCGTGCGGCCGATCTTGATGATGTCGTCCCACGCCTTCGCCTTGCCGAGCAGCACTTTGTGGAAGCGCTGCAGGGCGGGGATCAAGTCCTTGGCAATCGTTTGGCCGACGGCGACATGGATGGCGGTGGGGAACATGTCGTTCGTTGACTGCCCCATGTTGACGTGGTCGTTGGGATGGATCGGCTTTTTCGCGGCAAATCGGTCGCCCTTCGTCAATTCGATGGCGCGATTGCTGATGACCTCGTTGGCGTTCATGTTGGACGAGGTGCCCGAGCCTGTTTGATAGATGTCGATGGGGAATTGGCCGTCGTGCTGTCCGGCGACCACCTCGCGGCCGGCCTGGATGATCGGCTCGGCGATCTCCGGCTTGAGCTTGCCGAGATCGCGATTGGCGACGGCGGCGGCGACTTTCACCAGGCCGAGCGCCCGGATCAAGCGCGGCGGCAAGGGCATCCCGGAGATCGGGAAGTTCTCGACGGCGCGTTGCGTTTGCGCCCCGTAATACGCCTGGGCCGGCACCTTGACCTCGCCCATCGAGTCCTTCTCGACACGAAACTCGGACATGGAACACACTCCAAGCCGCGGGATGAGCGCAGCGAATCCCGCGGGTCATCATGAAACGGAACAAAGTCAACGTAGCGGCGCCGCCAACATGCGGCAACCGCGCCGGCGCCGGCGCTTGGCTGAGTGTTTCGCGCTCGCATAGAACAGTCCGCATGCCGTGTGGGCGTACTTGTCGTTGCACCGATCGCGGGCGCGCTAAACGTAAACAATTAGAGCACACCCTTCGTCGAGGGGATGCCCGCGCCGCGCGGATCGATCTCCACCGCTTGGCGCAGCGCGCGCGCCGTCGCTTTGAAGATACCCTCGATGACATGATGCGTGTTGCGGCCGTGATGGCAGACGATGTGCAGGTTCATGAGCGCGTTGCCGGCGACCGCACGCCAGAATTCCTCGGCCAGCGGAGCGTTGAAGGTACCGAGAATCTCGAGCGGTACCTCCGCATGCCACACACAGAACGCCCGGCCGCTCAGATCGACCGCGGCCGTGACGAGCGTTTCATCCATCGGCACCGTCAGCGCGCCGTAGCGTCGAATGCCGGCCTTGTCGCCGAGCGCTTGCGCCAGCGCTTTGCCGAAGCAAATGCCGACATCTTCGACGGTGTGATGGGCATCGACGTGCAGATCGCCCTGGGCCTGGATCGTGAGGTCGATCAGGCTGTGCTTGGCGAGCAGCGTCAGCATGTGATCGAAGAAGCCGACGCCCGTTTGGATCGTGCTTTGGCCCGAACCGTCGAGGTCGAGCGTGAGGGTGATGTTGGTTTCACCCGTTTGCCGATGAATTTGCGCGCTGCGGGGCATAGTACCTGCATGATAACGGGGCGGGGATGTTTGCCAAGCGGAAGCGAGCCGCCGCAGAATGGACGCAATCGAAGGGGCTGCGGTTCGTGGCGGTTGTAGGGATCGTTCCGGCCTTGTGGGGCAGACATTCCTGTCTGCCACGATGGGCCGGCAGACAAGAATGTCTGCCCCACGTCATGCCAGCAGACTCCAACTTCGCAGCAGGCGCGATACTTGGTCGGCCAACGTCGCCTGTGTCGTGCTGTTATCAAGGACCGCATCGGCCCGGCGTTTCTTCTCGTCGAGCGGCCATTGCAAGTTTTCGCGCGCTCGCAGTTCGGCCTCGCTCCAACCGCGCTGCTGCTGGACCCGCGCGCGGCGTATTTCAAACGGCGCATCGACGAAGATCAGTTTGTCGCAGACGCCGCTCCAACTCGATTCGAGCATGATGGCGGCGTCGAGGACGATGAAATGTATCTCGGCGCGACGGCGCGCTTTATCGATTTCTGCACGAATGCGCTGACCGATGAAGGGAAAGACGATGGCCTCCAGCACGCGCAATTCGCTGACATCCGTGAAAACCTTCGCGCCGAGCTTCTTGCGATCGATCGCGACACGCTTATCGAGAATGTCCTGTCCGAAATGCGCGACGACTTGCTTCTTGATGTCGGCTTGTCGCAGCGCTTCATGGCCGAGCAGATCGGCGTTGATGAGGCAGCCGCCGTGCCGGGTGAGTTCGGCCGCGACGGCGCTCTTACCGCTGCCGATGCCGCCGACGAGGCCGAGAACAGGCTTGGGGGATTCGCTCACAGACTCTCCAATCACCAATGCATCACAAACCCGCCGTCCACGTTCAGCGTCTGCCCGCAAATATTCTTGGCCCGCGGCGAGGCGAGGAACACCGCCATGGCCGCCATGTCTTCGGGCTCTTGCCAGCGATTGAGGGGCACGACGCGGCGGATTTTCTCGGCGGTCCATTCCTCGTACGTCTGCCGTTGGTCCTCGGGCTGCTGGTCGTGCCAGGCTTGCCAAACGGCGCGGTTCAGCGCCGTCTGCACCATGCCGGGGCAAAGCGTGTTGACGCGGACGTTGTACGGGGCCAGGTCCTTGGCGGCGCATTGGGCGAAGTTGATCAGCGCGGCTTTGGCGGCACTGTAAGGCGGATCGGTCTGTGAACCGATTTGGCCCGCGACCGATGCGATCAAAAGCACCGTCGCATCTTTCGCCTCCAACAGGTGCGGCACAAAGGCGTGCAGCGTGTTGACGGCGCCCAGGATGTTGACACTCAAAACGCGCGGCCAGTCACTCGGTTGCAGCTTCCAGAACGGGAACCCGAATTTGCCGGAGCCGATGCCGACAGCGAAGACCAAGTGATCGATTTTGCCGAAGTCGCTGCGAATGTCCGTCGCGGCTTGTTGCAGCGCGGCGTAGTCGGTGGCATCGACCTGATACGATCGGGCCGTTGTCGATTTCGCAAGGTGCTTGGCGACGTCGGCCACTTCCGCGGCGCGATCGACGAGGGCGACCTGGGCGCATTCCCTGGCGAATTCCCAGGCAATCGCCAAGCCGATGCCGCGCGCCCCGCCGACGATGACCGCGGTATGTCCGCCGAGCTGCAAATGCATGCCGAATCTCCTGGGTTGTCCCTCATTATCGGCAGCACTCGCGCTGCCTGCAAGCTCGACGCGCCGAACTTCGCTTGCCCCGTCTTTCCACTTTGCTCTATAATCCGGCGCCAAAGTAGACCGCACACTCCGTGTACGGAAAATGCCGCACAAGGAGTGTGCGGTCTACACTGGGAAGAAAGGATGTTTCCCGTGAACGTCACCGTGCGGCAATTGGCGGAGCTGGTGCAGGGCCAACTCGAAGGCGATGGCGACCAGGTGATATGCGCGGCCCGGCCGGTGCACGAAGCGGAGCCCGGCCATATCACGTTCCTGGACAATGCCAAACATGTCGCCAAGCTGCAAGCCAGCCGCGCTTCCGCCGCCGTCGTTTCCGTGGATACGCCGCGCGGCGACAAGTCCGTGATTCGCATCGCCGACCCCCTGGCTGCCTTTGTGACCATCGCCCAGAAGTTGCATGGCCGGCCGATGCCGGCGCCCAGCGGCATCGACCCGCGCGCCGCCGTCGATCCCCATGCGACGATTGGGCCCGATGTCAGCGTTGCGGCCTTCGCGACGATCGGCGCCGGCGTCACGATCGGCGCCCGCTGCCGGATTCACAGCGGCGTCTCAATCGGCCGCGACTGCATCCTCGGCGACGACGTCGTGCTGTATCCCAACGTCGTCCTCTACGACGGCACGATCCTGGGCGATCGCGTCATCGTGCACGCCAATGCCGTCCTCGGCGCCGACGGCTTCGGTTACCGCTTCCAGCAAGGGCAACACGTCAAGGTGCCGCAGCTCGGCTATGTCGAAGTCGGCGCCGACGTCGAGATCGGCGCCTGCACGGCCATCGACCGCGGCACGTTCGGCTCGACTCGGATTGGCGCGGGCACCAAGATCGACAACCTCGTGCAAGTGGCCCATAACTGCCGGATCGGCCAGCACGTGATTCTGGCCGGGCAGGTCGCCGTCGCGGGGTCGTGCACCATCGACAACTACGCCGTGCTGGCCGGGCAAGTGGGCATTGCCGATCACATCCACGTCGGCGCCGGCGCCATCATCGGCGCCAAGTCCGGCGTCATGCGCGATGTGCCGCCTGGGGCGCGCGTCTTCGGTGCGCCGGCCCGGCCCGACCGCGAACAGTTGCGCCTGGTCGCCGCCACGGAACGGCTGCCCGATCTCATCAAGGACGTGAAACGCATCAAAAAACACCTGCACCTGGACGACGAGACGCCGAAGCTCGCGGGATGAACCAGGTTCGCCGCTTGCGGCTTAGCGCGGACTGGATCGTCGCCATCGCTAAGCAGCAAGCGGAAAGAGAAACCAACTCCGATGTCGACACCAACGCTAGCGCCGACCACCGCCGCCGAACGCACGGCCGCTCCCATCGGACTGCTGGCGGGCTGGGGCCGGTTCCCCATCGTGTTCGCCGAAAAGGCGCGCAGTTTGAACATCCCCGTCGTGTGCGTCGGCGTCCGCGACGAAGCTCCACCCGAGCTGGCCGCGCTGGTCGATCGCTTCTACTGGGCCGGGCTGGGCAAGCTCGGACGCATGATCCGCTGCTTCAAGAAAGAAGGCGTGCGGCAAATCGTCATGGCCGGCAAGATTCACAAGGTGCGCATCTTTTCGCCGCTCGGCATCTGGCGGCTCTTGCCCGACTGGCGCGCCCTGCGTCTCTGGTTCCGCCGCCGCAAGGACAACGGCGACGACACCTTGCTCTTGCGGATGATTGATGAATTCGCGGCCGACGGCATGGCCTTCGCCTCGGCCCTGGACCTTTGCCCGGAGTTGCTCGTGAAGACCGGCATCTTGACGCGGCGCGGCCTATCGGGCCGCGAGGAAGACGACATGACGTTCGGCTGGGGCCTGGCCAAGGAAATGGGCCGGCTCGACATCGGCCAAAGCGTGGCGATCCGCGACAAGGCCGTGCTCGCCGTCGAGGCCATCGAAGGCACCGACCAGGCGATCCAGCGCGCCGGCCAGCTCTGCAAGCGCGGCGGCTTCGTCGTCGTCAAGGTCGCCAAGCCGCAGCAGGACATGCGCTTCGACGTGCCCACCGTCGGCACCGCGACCATCGAAACGATGCACCAGGCCGGCGCCCGCGTGCTCGCCATCGAAGCCGATAAGACGATCATTCTCGATCAGGATCAGACCGTCGCGCTGGCCGACAGATACGGCATCTCGATCGTTGCCCGCGCGGCATAAGAGTAGACGGCACACTCCGTGTGCGGCAATTTCCGCACACGGAGTGTGCCGTCTACTCTCCGCCCCGTCCGAATCCATTCACTCCGATAAGATAAGCGTCGTTGGAACCGCTACGTTTTGTGGAGCCCACCATGCCGACCGCTTCCTTCGCATCATCTGTGATCGATCGCTCCCGCGGTCGCGGCTATCTTTGGACGGGCATCGTCCTGGCCATCCTCGCCATCGTTCTCGGCGTGGTTCAGTACGCTTTCAAGCTGCTCGTCGTGCCGTGGCAGGTTCCGATCGTGACGACGCTCGGTGTGCTGCTGCTATGCGTGTCCGCATCCCGCCGCCGCACGGTCACGCGCATCCTTGTCCTCGTGCTCATCACGGCCCTTGCCGGCTTGGAGTGGTTCTTCGTCGTGTCGATGAGCAGATTGCCCGCGTACCAGGGACCGGCACATGCAGGCTTGAAAATTCCTGCCTTCCAAACCACGCTCGCCGATGGTCGTCCTTTCACGGACAAGGATTTGCAAGACGGCAGGCCCAGCGTGATGACGTTTTTCCGCGGCCGCTGGTGAACGATCTGCATGATCGAGCTAGGTCAGCTCGAAAAAGCACACGCGGAGTTCGACAAGCGCAAGGCACGCGTCGTGGTCATCTCGCTGGAAGATCAAGAGACCGCCCAAGCCACGCAGGCCGATTTCCCTCACCTCGTCGTCGTGGCCGATGCGGACCGCAAACTGTCGGAAGCGCTCGAAGTGATTCACCGCGATTCCGCCCCCGGCGGCGGGGACACGGCCGCCCCGACGACGATCCTCGTGGACGGCGCCGGCACCGTGCGCTGGATGTTCCGCCCCGATAGCTTTCTGGTGCGCCTGACTCCGGCCGAAGTGCTGGCGGCGGTGGATGAGCGGCTGGCGAAAGAGTGATCGACAAATCGAAAACAAATGCTCGGGGCCGATGTTCGGCCAAGCCGCCTTGACCGCCAACGCCGCCCGCCGTATAAGCCTCAGCCCCGGCCACCCGTCGCTTTCATACAATCACCTCACCCCGCGTATTCGTCTCCCGCCTTCACTCCTTTTCCTTGCAAGGTGTCACCATGCGAAAACTCTCGTGCGTCCTCATCTTCGGTGGCTTGATTGGACTCCTGCAGTTGCCGCACCTGCTGGCCGGCGAATTCAAGCTCGAGCCCGGCTTCACGCTGCTTTTCAACGGCAAAAACCTCGACGGCTGGAAGCAAGCCAAGGGCAAAAAGGAATCGCTCGACGGCAAGACCGAAGCCTACAAGGGCCGCTTCAAGGTGACCGACGGCGTGCTGGTCTACGATCCCGCGGTGAAGGGCGATTCGTACATCGAGACCGTCCAGGAATTCGGCAAGGACGTGCACATCAAGTTCGACTTCAACCCCGGCCCGAAGTGCAACAACGACATCTTCCTGCGCGGCACGAAGTTCGACATTGTCCCCGGCAACAAAGAGAACAAGAATGTCAAGGAGGGTGAATGGTACACCCTCGAAATCATCGTCAAGGGCGACACGCTCGAACACAAGATCAACGGCGAAACCGCCCGCACCTCGAAAGCCGGCTCCAAGGCGACGCCGCTGATGCTGCGGGCGGAGTTCGGGGCGATTCAGATCAAGAACATTCGGGTGAAGGAGTAGGCGAGGTAGGCGACGGCGCACCATATCGTTGCAGTGCAGAAGTGAACAGGCAGCCATTTGCAAAAACTGACAGCGCCCATGCGGCGACGCAAGACGGGTCAATCGGCCCGCATGGTCAGTCGGGTCCCATTGGGCAGACTGATCGTGACGGCGGTGCCGCGTTCGATGACGAGTTCTTCCGCCTCCAGCAGCATGCGATGTTGCGGCGCCAGCAGCTGGGTCCAATTGCGTGGCGGGCGAATGCCGCCGCCGCGCCGCGGCACACCGTTGACGAGCAGAATGCCGCAGGAGTGGCCGCACAGCATGAAGTGGCCGCGGCTGACGAAGCGGTCTTGGGCCGCACCGCCGTGCTGCAGCACGGTCTTGCCGGTGCCGGGCACGATGGAACTGGGAACGTAGCGCGGGTCCAAATAGTCGATCTCGCCGCCGTCCTTGCGGCCGATGATGACATGCGATTCCGGCGAAAGTTGGAGCTGAACCTCATGGTTGGCCTTGGAGACGTGGGCAGTGGGCAACGACCACAAGGTGGCGCCGAGTCCGCCGGTGGATTCGATGGTGCAAAACGACGGCGGGTCGGTCTCCGGGCCGGGAAACTCGGCCGGCAGCCAGGGCTCGACTTCCGCAGGCGGCGGTGCGAAGGGCATTGCCATGGACAACCCTCGGATCCAAGGGATCAGGTTTTATTGTATCACACCCAATCGTCCGCGCAAACTTCGCAGATGCACGCCGATGCAAACGGCCTGTGAGCTTCGATGAGCGACATCGGCGTTTGCATGCCGTCATAATCCTTCAATTCAATTCTTTCAGTCAATCCCGCAAGGTCGCCGGGCGATAACACCAGCAACGACCCACCATTCCGCCTCGTCGAGGACGAGCGATGATCCCGCGCGCCCGTTGCCTGGTTTGCCTGGTTTGCCTGGTTTGCCTGAGTTGCCTGTGTTTCCAGGTCGCGCCCCATGCGGCGCCGCAGACCGAAGAGCTGCAGCAACCCCGCCAGAGTCACCTCACGCTGGCGGCGGCGTCTCTTGCCGACGGCGACGACGAGCAAGCGTGCCAGCACCTGAGCCGATTCGTGGAAACCAAGCCCGACCATCGCAACGCCCGATTCTTTTTGGCAGAACTGTTGTTCCAGCGCGGCCAGCACGCTGCTGCCCGAGAGCAATTTGAGCAATCGATTGCCGCGTGCCAGGCGGCAGCACAGGCGGATGCGCGGCATCTGCTGCATTGTCACACCCGGCTGCTCGCGATTGCCGAAGCGCTCGACGACGACTACGAAGTCGAACTGCACCGGGGCATCGGTTTGCTGCTGCTGGCCCAGGCGCGCCAACAGCTGGGCGATCCGGCGGGCGAACTGCCCGTGGAAGCGCTTTGGTGCCGCGCGGCCGGTTGTTTGGCGGCGGCGCATGCGCTGCGGCCTGAGGAAGCGCGGCCTTGTTGGCACTTGTACGAGATTTGGCGGCAGCTGGGCCAATCGCAACCATCCCAGCGTTGGCTGACCCAGGCCCAAGCCGCGGCGCCGTTTTCCTATTTGAGTCCCATCGAACAGCGCCGGTTGGCGCTGGCCAGCCAAGCGACTGAAACTAGGTTTCGCCCTTAGGCGATTTGACATGGTTCAATTCTTGTCATTTCTGGGTGACAGAGTGAACGCTGTAGGGACTACACTTGCCTGTCATGTGATGCCGACATTTTTTTCGATGTAACATTGGATGGATCAAGGGGATAGGAAGTTGAGTGCGTGCCAACTG
>ORMF011185817.1_pt1 | contig 15509 bp, 19 predicted proteins | sample 1779871 | NCBI WGS metagenome assembly ORMF01 (sample SAMEA104232316, study PRJEB22302) | groundwater metagenome | biome: forest; feature: aquifer; material: groundwater | place: USA | collected 2011-08-07 | depth 5.4 m | reverse complement strand
TGCGGTGGCGGGGGGCTTGGAGCGGAAAATGGAAGCGCCCTCCCGTCCGAGCGTGCAGTCCGCCCGCCAGGGCCTTGCATACCAACCGGTCAATGCAGGCGAGGAATGCAGCGAGGGTTTTTCCCGATCCGGTGGGGGCGGAAATCAGCGTCGTGTGTCCGGCCAGGATGTGAGGCCAGCCCTGCTCTTGGGGCTCGGTCGGGGTGGTGAAATGCGCCGTGAACCACTCCGCCACCAGAGGATGGGCCCAGGAGAGAGAGGAAGGGAAGGACGACATTTGCGACATTCTACCCGGAAAGTCGGCGTTCGTAAATTGTTCGCCTCAGGCCGAGTCAAGGCGACTTGCCTTGACTATGAGTACGATGGTGAATATGATGAATATGAATAATTTGGACTGGAAGATCCAATACCCGGGAGGGATATGAACAATCCCGAAACGGTTTGCGACTTTCTGAAGAAGAACCCGAATCAATGGTTCTGCGACGACTGGGTGGGAAGAGGAAGCGGCGTCGATCGCCACGAGGTCAACACCGTCGGTTGGACACTGGCGTTTTTCCCTAACGAATTCAGAAGAACATCCACCCTCTACAGCCAACATGGCAGCGATCGCAACCAGATTGCGACCCAAGCGATTTAGAGTGCAGACTAGAACTTAGGAGGACCGACAATGCCGAGCACAAGAGTCGCCGCACTAACGAGAGAGGACATAACAGCAGCTGCCAAGAGGTTGCGCGCCACCCGCCCGGCGAAGTGGACCGTGATCGTAGAGGGGAGGGAGTTGCCGGCGAGGCCGCTCATTTTGGAGGCGGCGGGAGTGCCCCCGAACGATCCCACCAATTCGCATCAGGCCGTTAAAATCCTGGAGGATTGGGGATTCGATGTTCGATACGAGGGCAAGGCGACTCCAGGCAGAGGAGAGGAGCAATCGCAAGCTGCAATGGAAGAGTTAATCCGCAGCCTGCGAGGCTCCTGCAAGGGCGACAATTCGATCGCTGAAGCCCGCGAGCGCGAACACCGGCTGGAGAAATGACCCAAAGCTACGTTCTGGATGCGAATGCGCTGATCGACTTTGTCGAGTCCGGACCCGGCATGCGCAAAGTCGATCAGTTACTCCACACAGCGGCGCGAAAGCAAGCTGACATTTCCGTGTCGGTCATGAATCTTGGCGAGGTCTTCTACTGGTTGTGGATAAAGCGCAGCGAAGAGCGAGCCCGTCAGACGCTCGATGGTTTCTCCCGCCTGCCGATCCAGATCGTCCCCGTTGATCTTCCCCAAGCCATCAAAGCTGGCGAACTGAAGGCGCTTCACAAAATCCCCTACGTAGACTGCATCGCCGCTGCTCTTGCGCTGCAGCGTCGCGCTACCCTGGTCACCGCCGACCGCGACTTCGAAAAACTCGGCCGCCACTTTCCAATTCTTTGGATCTCGCGACCCTAGCCTGCAACGCCATCGCGGTACTGACCGGGCTGACCCTGCTGGCTCGGAGACGCGGTGTCACACCGGATACAGACGAAGGGGCAGCACCGTCGCGTAGTTTTGGAAGTCCTGATCGGTGGTGAAAATCGCCCAGCTGCGGCGGTGAGCGGCGGCACAGATCAGGAAATCAACTGCCGATCCGGAAATGCCTCGGGCTCGGCACTGATTGCTCATGCGAGCCGCTTCTTCGTAATCCGCCGCTTCCAGTAATGGCTCTTGAAACGCCCGGAGATAGTGACGGATTTTTTCGAACTGAGTCTCCTCGCGAATGCCAGAGAGCAGTTCCTGCCGGATCGGTCCCAGTATTTCTACGCGTCCCTCTCGAATCAACTCCGCCAGCGCTTTGGTCAGGTTTTGCTCTGACGCGTTAAGATGCCCGGGACGCCGCCGCAGTACCCGCGACCAGACGGGCGTATCCACGATCACAATCATGAGCGCCGATCGCTACCAGGGCGGCGCCGACGTTCCGCCTTGTAATCGTAGCTGGGGTCGAAATCGATGGTGCCGAAGGCGTTCAGAATCTGCAACTGCTTGCGCCTGCGAACGTACTCATCGAGCGCGGCGTTCACCGCGTCTTTCTTGGTCTTGTGGCCACCCGCTCGTCGGGCCTCTTCGATGAGGCGGTCGTCCAATGCGAGGTTGGTTGGCATGTGTGGATTATTACACATAATGATGTGTAGATCAAGCGCGAAAAAGCCAACAATGCTCGAATGCTAAAATCGCCACGCCATGTCCAAACCCCGCGCCAAGAAAATCAAACTCCTCCTCTTCGACGTTGACGGCGTCCTCACCGACGGCAAAATCTGGATTTTTCCCGCTCCTTCCGGGGCGCCGCAGAGCGCGCTCGAGCAGGCAAATCAACGCCGGGGCGAGGGCGGATTCGGCTTCAACAGCGCCAGCCTGATCGAGGCCAAGGGCTTCCACGCGCATGACGGCACGGCCATATCGTTGGCGCGGCTGGCGGGACTGAAAACTGGGCTCATCACCAAACGCCTTTCGGAGACCGTCGCCCTGCGCGCGCGCGACTTGAAAATCGACCACGTTCACCAGGGCATTCAGGACAAGGCGGGCGTGTTCCGGCAGATCCTCGAAAAAGAGGGAATCACCGCCGCCGAAGCGGCCTTCGTCGGTGACGATGTCATTGACCTGCCGGTGATGCGCCGCTGCGGGTTGGCCATCGCGGTGAAGAACGCCCGCCCGGAGGTCAAAGCGGAAGCCCACTGGACCACTCCGCACGCCGGCGGCGACGGCGCTGCCCGCGACGCGGTCGAGTACATCCTGAAGGCGCAGGGGAAGTGGAAGAAGGTGGTGGAGGAATATATTTTGGAGAGAAGCGGTTAGGAATCAGCACTTGGCACTTGGCATTTAGCACTTGGCTTGTACCTCATGACCGCAAGGCGTCCTGCCACAGCCGACGGGAGCCGTCCTCGGAAAGAAGGTCTGGAAGAATAGAGGGTTGGCTAAATGCTAAGTGCCAAATGCCAAATGCCAAGTGCCAAGTGCTAAGTGCCAAATGCCAAGTGCCAAAAAAACGCCCACCGATCGCTTGCTTGGGGCGTGCTCGGGTTAGCAATCGGTGGGCTGCTTTTCTCCTTACTCACCCTGTTGTTTTCAGGAGCTGTTCCCGGCTTGAACCCGCTGGGCGCGGGAAAGTTTCGCGGCCCGGTCAAAAAAATGTCGCCAGCTCCAAATGTTTTCGTTTGAAGGGGTTGTGTGGCTCATTTCTGCAATCGCTGTTCACCTCTGCAATCTGACTCTAACCTCTGACCTCTCCTACTCCGGGATGGACGTCGTCTTGGCCGCCATCAGCTCCGCGAAGCGAGGATCCTTGCGCAATGCAGTGAACTCGTTGTCTTTGTAGACGTTGGCGATGTCCTTATACCCGTCCTCCATCGCCTTCTTGAGGTAACGCAGCGAGCGGTCGGCAACGCCTTTCTGGGCGTAAATCTTGGCAAGCTCATAGTCGTAGCGGGCACGGTCTTCGGGTGAGGGAAGCTGCGCCTGCACGCCGGCGTGTGAGATGCGCTCGAACACGTCCGGGTCGAGTTCCAGCGCCTTGGAGTAGTTCAGCGATGCCTTGTCGAATTGCTTCTTGCTGAAGTAAGCGGCGCCCAGGTTGCTGTAGTAGGAGGCCGCGTCGGAATTCAGGGCAACCGCTTTTTCATAATTCTTGATAGCTTTGCCGTAGTCGCGTTGCTGGTAATAGACCACGCCGAGATTGTTGTAGGCGTCGGAATGATTGGAGTCGGCCTTGATGGCACGATTGAAATTCTTCCGGGCCTCTTTGTAACGCTGCAACATGAGGTCGCAGATCCCCATCTTGTTCAAGAGGGAGCCGCTACCCCCGGTCTTGCTGACCGCGGCTTCGTAGTAGTCCATCGCATCCAGATAGTTCTTTTCGGCGCGCAACTGGTCTCCGCGACCTTCGAGCTCCTCGGCTGAGGCGCTGGCAGCAGGAGGCTCGGCCCGGCGGATGGGCGGAGGACCCACCTGCACCATCTCGGTATTCTGTGAAAACGCCGGTAGCGTCAGCAGGAGCGGTAGGAGCAGGACGAGAAGCGATGGGATGCGATTCCAGGAAAGCATGATGACCTTCCCTTGCCGCTATTGCGGCTTTGCGCCGCTATCCCCAGTCTTAGACGGGGGCGGCGTGTTTTTGTCATGGGAGCCGTTGTCGCTTTTGAAAGCATCCGCGATCTTGCCGAAAAAGCTCCGCTTCTTCTTGGCGGGGTCTCCGTCAGGTTGGACGCCGTTGGCGGCCTGCGGGTTCCCGTTTGGAGGCGGAGGCAGGGGCTTCTCCGAATTGCCGCCAAAAATGCGCGAGAAGAACCCTTGCACGCCGCCGCTCTGATCGCAGGTATCGTGCGGCTCCGTCCCGGCGACGAAAGCTATGGTGTATGTGTCCGGACAGGAAGGAGTTGCCAGGCGGTTAGTGATCTTGTCGAGTTGCACATCCACTACCCCCTCGGGCTGGTTGAAGGGCCGGACATCGGCATATTGTGGCAGCGTGATGGCCTTCTTCATGAACTCCGCCCAGATCGGCGCGGCCGTTTGGGCTCCGCTCAGGCGCAGGTCGCTGTAGTCGTCGTATCCCACCCAGACGATGCAGAGCAGGTTGGAGGTGTATCCCGCAAACCATCCGTCGTGGGAACTGCCGGTCTTGCCGGCCGCTGGAGCGTTGAAGCCGCGGGCGCGCACCGGGAAGGCAGTTCCGAAGTTCATTACGCCTTCCATCATGTTAGTCATGATGTAGGCGACGCGCGGATCTAATACCTGCTTTCTGTCGGTGCCGAAATTCATGACCACATCGCCCTGGGCGTTGCGCACCGAGTTGACGAGGATGGGCGAAAGGCGCACGCCGCCGTTGGCGAACGTAGTGTAGGCGGCGGTCATGTCCACCGGAGTTGCATCGTAAGCGCCCAGCGCCATGGCGGGCGTCGCTTTCACGGAAGCGATCCCGGCGTTCTTGGCCAGGTCGGCCACTTTGTCGTAGCCGACTTCTTCCGCCACCTTGACAGTCGCGTTGTTGAGCGAGAGCGCCAGCGCGTAGCGGAGCGTCACGTCGCCGTGGTACTCCTCTTTGTAGTTGCGGGGCTCGTAGATCTGGTCGCCGTAGGAGAACGTGGAAGGTTGATCGGGAACAGTGGAGGCCGGGGTCAGCACCGCGGGTGAGCCGTCGAGCGCGGTATTCACGGCGGCTGCGTACACAAAGGGCTTGAAGATGGAGCCGGTCGGCCGCTTCGCCAGAGCGTGGTTCAGTTGGCTCATGCCGTAGTTGCGTCCGCCGACCAGGGCCTTGATTTCACCGGTGTGCGGGTCCATCGCCACCAGCGCTACCTGGGCCTGCGGGCCGGGAGCCACCGTGGTTTCATACTTGTTCTTGCCGACCTTGACCTTCTTGGTCCGCATCTTGGTGACCTGATCGTCCACCAGCTTGATCCCGATTTCCACCGCCTGGGCGGCGGCCCGCTGCAACTCGGGATCGAGCGCGGTGTAGATGCGGTAAGACTGCTCGTTCATCTCGCGCTCGTTCATCTTGCTGATCACGGCGTCGCGAACCATATCGACGTAGTACGGGGCGTCGCTGGCCTCGACGTTCGGGGGCGCGAGCTTCAGCGGCGTGGCTTTGGCTTTATCGGCTTGCTCGCGGGTGATGGCGCGGGTTTCGACCATCGACTCGATTACCGTGTTCCGCCGTTCCAGGGCGCGCTCGGGATGCCGGTAAGGCGACAGATAACTGGGCGCCTGGATCAACCCCGCCAGCAGCGCGGCTTCGGGCAGGGTGACGTCTTTGAGATCTTTGTTGAAATACGACCGCGCGCCTTCGGCAAAGCCCGAGATGGTAAACGATCCGCGCTGCCCCAGGTCCACGCGGTTGGTATAAAACTCGAGGATTTGCTGCTTGGAAAACTTCTGCTCGAGTTGGACCGCGATCAGCATCTCGATCAACTTGCGCTTGAACGTCTTCTCCGGCGTGAGGAAGAAGGCGCGCGAAAGCTGCATGGTGATGGTCGAACCGCCCTGCTGATGGCGTTGGTGCGTGAGGTCTACCCAGGCCGCCTCGGCCAAGCGGAGAAAGTTGACCCCGCCGTGCTGGAAGAAGCGGCGATCTTCGATCGCGATGACAGCGTCCACCATAACCTTGGGGATGTCGTCGTACTTTACCAGCGAGCGCTTGGAGCGTTGTTCGGCGTCAAAAAGCGACGTGACAAGTTGCGGCTCGAGTTCGTAGGCGGCGAGATCGCCGGTGGAACGGCTGAGGATCTGGGAAACTTTGCCTTCCGCGACCGTGATGGTGGCCGGTTCGGGACTGTGATACGACTCTGGCCCGGGCAAAACTTCAATCGAGCTGCCGCGGACATGGTAGCTGCCCAGCAGAGAGTCGCCATTTTTTTCACCATAGCCGGCCCGGCGCAGGTCGGTGGCGATGTCGCGGACACTGAACTCCGATCCCACCCGCACCACGCGCGGCCCGGCGTAAATTTTCGCCGAGTTCGTGAAGACCGGGTCGCGGAAGCGCTGCTCAATAATGCGGTCGTACTTTACATACCAGTAGGAAAAAAAGCCGACCGCCAGCAGCGAGACCGACAAGAATGCCAGGAGCGCGGCGCGGATGATGGGATCGCGCGGCAGCAGGCCTTTCCGGCCCCTGGCGCCGCGTGCCGCGTTCGGGATTTTTAGTCGAATGGCCACGGGATGGCGTCAACCATCTACGGAAGCAATTTTCCGTCCCAATCCTTTGTCGGGTGGAGGTGAGTCACCGGCTTGATTCTAAACCAGAAGCAGATCGCTACCGTGATTAGATGCGTGTCCAAGGATAGACGGGGCGTGACGGGGAGGACTCATCCGCCCCAACCCGACCGTGATCGTTCATCGGGAGAGCGGCGATGAAGTCATGGTCGTGGAGGGAGTCGCGCGGGAAATCACCGATCGCGAGCTGATTACTGCTCTGCGCTGCGTTTCAGAGAAGAAATACGGGATGTGGATGCCGCCCGATCTCCGGAAGCATATGGTGATTGCGGTGCAACCGCAGACTGCTTCGCCTGGTCAGAAAAAAGACATTCACGCTCTAGTAAATACCCTTATTCTTGCTCGAAGGGTGGAACTCCAACGTAGTCGAGTATCCGGGCAGGCTGACCGGCACGCTGTACTCGGCTTCGATCGAGAGGCTGCCCGTGCCGCTGGTTCCGGAGCGCGAAACCCGGACTTGCCGGGCGGTGAGTTGAATATCATACTCGCGGGCGTGTTTGACCACCGAGTCGCGGATGTCGTCTTCCGAACGCGTGGTGTAGGTCGACTGCAGCGCTTCGTTCTTAATGAAGTCCTCGAACTCATAGTTCGAGAAATAGGGCGGGATGAGCTTGGTGCAGATGATGGCAACCATCACCATTACCGTCACACCGAGAATCATTTTCACAGTTCCCATAACGTCAGTTGCCGGTTACCAGTCTTGCTGTGAGCTTGAGGCGGTGAGCTGTGAGCTTTCGCCGTCACCGTCTAGCGCGGCAGCAGGCTTTGAAAGTACTCCCTTATGGCAGGAATCTTAACGTCAGTCGATTGGCGAGTCGAGCGCTGAACGACTTCCACAGTATCGTCGGTAACCTTCTTGCCAACATTGATTCTAAAGGGGATGCCGACCAGGTCCGCGTCCTTGAATTTCACTCCGGGACGTTCGTCGCGGTCGTCGAGCAAGACGTCGATGCCGGCGGCTTCGAGAGTGCGGGCGATCGAGTCGGCGGCAGTGCGGATCTTCTCGTCGCCGGTGTTGGTGGCGACCACCACCACTTCAAAGGGCGCGATCGAAGGCGGTAGCCAGAAGCCGTTTTCGTCGTTCGACTGCTCGACGGCGGCGGTCAGAATGCGCTCGATCCCGATCCCGTAGCTGCCCATAATAGGCGCCACTTCCTTGCCATTGCGGTCGAGCACGCGCGCTCCCATAGACTCGGAATATTTGTAGCCGAGCTTGAAGATGTGTCCAACTTCGACCGCGGTATCGATGCGGAGCGAGGCGCCGCAGTTGGAACAGTCCTCGCCCGCGTTCACGGTGCGCAGGTCGGCATACGCCGTGGGATGAAAGTCCTTGCCGGGCGTCAGGTTCTTGACGTGGTAGTCCTCTCTGTTCGCCCCGCCGATCAGGTTGGCGCGGCCTTCGAGCGCTTTGTCGACCAGCAAGATGGGCTTGCCGGAATCTTTCATGTCCTTGGCCCATTCGATGCCTAAGGGGCCGAGGTACCCGGCGGGAGACTTGAACAGGTCCCGGATTTCGTCTTCCTGCATGGGGCGCGCTTCTTGACCGGCAATCGCCGTCGAGAGCTTGGCTTCGTTCAACTGATGATCGCCGCGCATGAGCGCGATGACGGCGCGCGCCCGAGGCTTGCCCGTTTTTTCGTCGTTCTCGGTGGTCATCAGCGCGAGCGTCTTCATCTTGTTCTTCGGCGACACGCCGAGGAAGCGCGCGACATCCTCGATCGTCTTCTGTCCGGGCGTGTGCACCGGGAGAGGCTTGCCGTCGCCCTCCGGCTTCAGGTCTTCGACCGGATCGAGCTTCGACGTGGCCTTCTCCAGGTTGGCGGCGTAGTTGCACTTCTCGCAACTGACGATCTGGTCTTCACCGGCGGGCGTGCGCACCATGAACTCCTGCGACTGCGATCCGCCCATGGCCCCGGAGTGCGCATCGATCACCATGTACTTCAGCCCGCAGCGGTCGAAGATGCGGCAGTAGGCGTCGTAGTGCTTCAGATACGAGACGTCGAGCCCGTTAGCGTCGATGTCGAACGAGTACGAATCCTTCATGATGAACTGCCGCACCCGCAGCAGGCCCGACTTAGGCCGAGGCTCGTCGCGGAACTTGGTCTGGATCTGGTACCAGATCTGGGGAAGCTGCTTGTAGCTGCGCAGTTCCTTGCGGGCGATCGAGGTCATGACCTCTTCGTGGGTCATGCCCAGGCACAGGTCGGCGCCCTTGCGATCTTTCAGGCGAAACATGTTGTCGCCCATCACCGACCAGCGCCCGCTCTCCTCCCAGAGATCGCGCGGATGCAGCGTAGGCAGGTAGAACTCCTGTCCAATCTTGTCCATCTCCTCGCGGACGATGCCCATGATCTTGTTGATGGTGCGGTTCCCGAGGAACAGAAACGAGTAAATCCCCGCGCCCAGTTGACGGATATATCCCGAGCGGACCAGCAACTTGTGGCTCGCGACCTCGGCATCAGCCGGGGCCTCGCGAAGGGTAGGGATAAAGAGTTCAGACCAGCGGTGCATGGTTAGAGTTCCTGGCCACCTGGGAATGGATGATTGTAAATGATTACGCTGGTATGACCTGCGCACTTGACGGTGCCATCTGCTCTTTTGGGTTTTGACCAGCTATCGCGGACACGGTAGTATCAGCATTGTCCCTATGCCCAAAACCCGCTACCACTACAACATCTTGCTCCGGCCCGAACCGGAGGGCGGCTACACCGCGCTAGTCCCCGCCTTGCCGGGATGCGTCACTTATGGGCGTACTCTGGATGAGGCGCGAGAAATGGCTAAGGATGCCATCTCGGGCTACATCGCCAGCTTGCGGAAACACAACGATCCCGTCCCGACCGACGACAAAACCTTGGTTGCTTCTCTAGACCTGGAGTATGCCGAAGCTACCCGCCGTTAGACCGCGCCAGGTCATCCGGTTTCTGGAGCAAAACGGTTTTGTTCTCGATCACACTTCGGGCGGCCACTCTATCTTCTATCATCCGGTTCTCCGCCGACGCGCCGTGGTTCCTCGCCACAATCGCGACCTGCCAAAAGGAACTCTCATGTCGCTGCTGAGGGAAGCAGGCTTCACGCGGGAGGAGTTGATCGACTTCCTGGCAGGAAGATGAAGAGTCGCCGTCTGGCGGGCTGACTGAACTACGCCGCCAGCCGCTTCAAAATTTCCTTGCCCAGCTTCTGCGTTTCCCCGAAAAATTTCTGGTATTCGACGAACATCCGGTTCAGTTCGAGCGACTGATCGGGCGTCAGTTTATGGCGCAGCAACATGTCGCGAACGTGGACGGGGTTGGGCAGGGTCGCTTCTTCGTTCAGTTCTTCGAGAGCGGTCGAGGGATTGTAGTGGTACATGGTGCTATTCTAACGCTGCCAAGAAGGTTTCAGCGGAGCAGGTCTCAGGTCTCAGGAGAAGCGGAAAGATAGTTCCTGGAAGCTGGAAGGTTTCAATTCTCGGGGAATTGCTCTTCCTGAGACCTGAAACCTGAGACCTGACACCTGACACCTAAGACTTGAGACCTGCGGCCTGAGCCTGGCGCTGCTTTTGTTTGTTGATTCGGTACAGCACGGTCTCCACGGTCGCGGCCAGGCGATCGGAATTCTTGTCGAGGTCGAGAGTCGACTTCTCGAAAAAGGCGGCCGCGCCTTCTTGAATGAGCCTCTCTTCGTTTTTTTGCGACAGGCTGGTCAGCACGATGACCGGAATCTCCGAGGTCGCCGGACTCTCTTTCAACTTGCGCAGCACGTCGGGACCGCTGATCTTGGGCAACATCATGTCGAGCAGGATGATATCCGGCAGCTTCTCCAGAGCGACCCGGAGCGCTTCTTCGCCATCGGCGGCGGTGCTGACTTCGTATCCCGCCCTGGTCAGAACGCGCTCGTTCGCCAGCCGCAGGAACTTGCTGTCCTCAACCAACAAAACTTTGGAGTTGGGTATGCTCACGCAGTCCCTCTGAGTTCCTGATCGGCAATGTCAGAGGGAACTTTAGGCGGGGGTTCCGCAGAAGCCGGATGCCTCGCTCAAACTCCGCATGGGCGGGGGTGTTCCTCCACTCCACCTCCTCCGCGCACGCCTCCATGGAATCGATTCTGGCGTCCCTCGGCGGCCCTCCCCCCAGCAGATGCCAAGCCTCCCGATACCGCCCATACTTCGACTTCTTCAGCCGCGGATACACAGCAATACTCCCTTGCCCGCGGATCATCTCCTCCGGAATGATGTACCACAGGTTTTCCGGGATCAGATACGCCGCCACGAAATCAAACGGATCCCCTTCATACGGCCCCCGGCACCCTGAGACTGCTGGGCCACCCTCCAGCTTTGTCATCCTGAGCGGAGCGAAGGACCTGCTTGCCCTACTAACTAACTGGTACCGGGGTACCCCCCTCCCCCCTGGTCTTTTGGAATCATCGGGTTAGGGCATGACTCTGCGCTAGATCTTTCCGGACAAAGGACTTACAGGCAAAATATTCCGGAATAAGGACTTAGCACAGTTTCCCGGGATGCTTGATCTTGGCCCCGTCTTTTGTCATGACTAACTCTCGATATCCTCTCCCAATGAAAAACGCGGCCCCCAAAGAGGCCGCGACGCTTGTTACACTACTCTCCATCCACTATCCCATGGAATTCTCAACGAAACAACATATTTTTTACACAATAGCTTTAAGCGATGTTCCATTTTGGGAATCCCGAGTTGTTAGCAGAGGAAACAACCGGGGTGCCCCATTTCTCGCGTTCTTTGCGAGAAGTGGGCAGCAAGGCAGTCGGCAGCGGAATGGGGTTGGTTTTACGCGGCCGGCGGTCGATTCTTCTTGAGGACTTGCCAATCATTCACTTTCACCGGACCAGCCTCGCCGAAAGCATAGGCGCAGTAACTGCTCCAGTGCCATAGCTCCGGAGACGCCACCAGTCCGCGCTTGACCGGGTTGCGGTGCAGGTAGCGCAACTTCTCGAGGCGTTTTCGGTCCGTCCATACGTTAAAGTCGTAGAAACGCTTCTGCCAGATGTGCTGCGGAGTGCGCTCGAAGAGCTCGGGCTGGGCGGCATCGCGGCGACGGCGCATCTGGATCAGGACACGGCGCGCAAAGCCCAGTTTCAAAGCCTGCATGACCGTCGAAGGAGTGCGTTCTTGCGGCTCGCTCATCAGCAGGTGAAAATGCTCGGGCATGACCACGTAACCGAGAACGACGAACTGATACCGCCGTCGCACCTGCTCCAGAACCGTGAGAAACAGGTCGCGCCGCCGCGCACTGCCGAGCAGGGGCTGACGCCGGTAACAACTGCAAGTGATGAAATGCAGGTCGCCATTTCCGTAGTAGCGTGTCAGATTCCACGGCATGCCAACCAGCGTGGCGGCGTTGAGAAGTTCGCGCTGTGACGGCGCACACCGTGCAGAAGTGATGAAAACAACCGAGTCCATCGCAGCGGAAAAGCCCCACTTCTCGCAAAGAACGCGAGAAATGGGGCACCCCGATTGTTTATGATGGCGGAGAAGTGGGCCACCCGCCTCGTGTAGGGACGGGTCTCTGACCCGTCCACCCCGATCGCGGGGACGCAAGAACGGGAGGGCATGGCTTCAGCCATGCCAATCAGGCCTGGGGCGCCCGCGACGATGATTATGAGATCTGCGGAACAATATGATTATCAATGGCCTTGGCGTGGTTTTGAGGTCGAAAGATTCGGCAAAACGAAGGTTTTGTTCAGCCCTTGCGAGGTGTTCGGACGTAGTTGGCACTATGCAATGTTGCGTTGAAAGATCGGACTCGCCATCGACAGGAAATCCTCAATCTTTCGACCAGCAGGAACGGCGACAATGTGAAAGTCAAAGAGTATCGCGGGGAACCGTTCGGAAATCTGATCTTCCAACCGGTAAACGTCTGTGCGCGCCGCTTCATCCGCGCCGTCTTGCAGGGAAACCCACACCTGGAGCGCATTTTCGGCGGCCAGGAAATGCACCGACTCGACACCCGGCAATCCCGACAATCCTCTCGCCAGTTCACGAGCGATCAGATCATGCGGACTCGCTAACGCTGTAGCCATCGGCTTCCTTCCCTCAGGAGACATACCACGATACTCCGAGCCCACAGCAGTGCCGGCAAATGACCGAAGTAGCGATTCTGGCTCACACGCTTAGATGCCCTCGGTCAGAATGCAATCGTGGTAAGCGGGCTCCCCGCCACTCAGCCTAAGCCTACTTAACTTTCGTGTCCAGTTCTACAAGGGGCCACTACACAAACGTTGCTTCGACGTCTACTCTCGGACTAGACTCTTGCCCAAAGGAGCATGTAATGGCAGATCCTACAATTACTTGCCCGAGTTGCAAGGCGGAGATCAAGCTCACCGAATCGCTTGCCGCGCCGCTGATCGAAGCCACTCGACGTGAATACGAGAAACGACTCGCCAAGAAGGACTCCGACATCGCCACGAGAGAGGCGGCGCTGGCCGAAGCACAGGAGACTCTCGATGAGCGAGTCGCCGAGAAGCTCAAGACGGAGCGTGCGAAGATCGCCTCGGAGGAGGCCAAGAAAGCCAAACTCACATTGGCGACCGAGCTAGAGGAGAAGGACAAAGAAATCCAAGATCTCAATGGAGTACTGAAAGTCCGCGACGGGAAACTTGCGGAGGCCCAGAAGGCCCAAGCCGAACTCATCCGCAAGCAGCGTGAACTGGACGACGCCACGCGTGAGATGGATCTCACTATTGAAACTCGCGTGCAAGAAAACCTGGACACCGTTCGGCAAAAGGCCAAGAAGGAGACCGAGGATCAGCTAAAGTTCAAGGTGATGGAGAAAGAACAAACTATCCTTGCAATGCAGAAGCAGATTGAGGACTTAAAGCGGAAGGCCGAGCAGGGATCCCAGCAACTTCAGGGAGAGGTTCAGGAGATCGAACTTGAGTCACTATTGAAGGTGACATTTCCTCAGGACATGATCGAACGTGTCCCCAAGGGCGAACATGGCGGCGATCTGCTTCATCGCGTGATCGGCCCTCAGAGCCAGCAATGCGGAACGATTCTCTGGGAGTCGAAACGAACGAAGACCTGGAGCGACGGTTGGCTCGCTAAGCTGCGCGACGACCAGCGCACAGCCAAGGCAGAAATCGCAGTCATCGCCACCCAGGTGCTGCCAAAGGGTGTGGAGACGTTCTACCTGATCGAGGGTGTGTGGGTCACCCACATGCGAGCAGTTTTGCCTGTCGCCCTAGTGCTTCGTCAAACGTTGGTCGAGGTCGGATGTGCGCGTCAGGCATCGGAGGGCCAGCAGACGAAAACGGCCTTGGTCTACCAATACCTCATCGGTCCCCGGTTCCGTCAACGCATCCAGGCAATTTTCGAAGCGTTCTCCTCGATGGACGAAGACCTCGCCAAGGAGAAGAGGGCAATCATGAAACAGTGGGCAAAACGTGAAGAACAGATTGGAAGAGCCATGCAAGCCACGGTTGGCATGTACGGCGACCTCCAGGGAATTGCCGGCAAAACCCTTCAAGAGATTGAAGGATTTGAGTTCAAGCAATTAGAGGGAAGTGCCGAACTGGAATGAAGGGCTTCATGCGGTAACGACCGAGCTTACCTGCTGCGGCCCCGCAGCCAGGTGCAGCATTTGTTAGGCGTAATCAGATGGCCTACAACCAAGCAGTAAAGTCGCACCGCGGCTTCGGATCACTCATCCATGACGTATCTGGTTCTGGAAGCCGCAACGCTTTCTGCACGGTAAGCCAACCATTCGGCAGGGGCGTCGAACTTTTTGTGCCTTTGCTCGTGATCCACTCGAACTTCCGGCGTTGCTCGCAAGTCTGCGCGACCTGCATGGTAGTTCGCACGTCCTGTGCCACATACGCAAGGACCTCTTTGAAGTGGCCTTGCGCCCAAAGCTTGGGGGCCTTGAAGCCGCTCATGCCGACTGACTTCCCTGGCAATCCGAGACCTCGCGCAGCTTTGTCCAAACCCACAGGGTAGCCCAACGAACAAAACACATGAAACATCATGTCCACATGGCCGAGCGCGCACTCCTTGCAACTCGCAGCGGCGCCGGACTCTTCCGCGAGAATGTCAAAGTCAAAACCCAGCCCGTTCCAAGTAAGGATTCTGAAACCATCGGCCGCCATGCTCGACAAGTACTGGACCAATCCCTGAACATCCTCTCGGCTCATTCGCTTTCCAGGCAATCCATCCTGCGTCTTGCCGTACCAAAGGCGCGGCTGGTCCGCATCACTCGCCAACGTAGCTGCGCAGGAAATACCAAGCGGCCGATGCGGGCGCCAGTTGAAATCGTCACCCGGAACGTCCTTGGCAGTTTCAATGTCAAACGCTAGATATTGACGTGCCATTTAGCTATCCTCCCCGCCGGCTAACTCTAGTCTTGGTCGACCCGCCTAAACCGTCATCGCGGGCCACCTAAGACCCGGCTCCCCCCCACGATTGCAAGTGGGTAGGTGGTCATAGGGCCACCCATGATCCATTGGCTCCGTCTGAATGATGGCGAACTCGAAAACAAACCATTTGGGCCGAATTGCGGGCTATCTAAAAAGATGAACTTCAACCATCTCCGATGTCAAATGGTGTGTCTGTCAGGCCGACTCCTAGTGGGTAGCGCTTGCGGCGACTCAGGGCTTGGGAGATGGGAAATACTCTGGATGGCGCTGTTTGATAATGGCGGGGTGGCCCGGACCTCGTAGAGTCTGATCTCGTACGTATTGCCCGACTGGGGGTGCCCCTCGATAAGAGAGAAGGCTCTGTCAAGGCGAAAATGTCCTGGGCAGTGCCGGGGCACCGCTTTTTTCGCCAGAGAGGTTG
>ORMF012530706.1_pt1 | contig 15511 bp, 11 predicted proteins | sample 1779871 | NCBI WGS metagenome assembly ORMF01 (sample SAMEA104232316, study PRJEB22302) | groundwater metagenome | biome: forest; feature: aquifer; material: groundwater | place: USA | collected 2011-08-07 | depth 5.4 m | reverse complement strand
CGAGAGCAAAAGCGCGGAGAGCCGCGCCTGGCCGCGCCCCCCCGTCGACCGCGATCAAGCCGGCGGCTGCTTGATCAAGGTCGCCTTACTATAGGCCACGCGGAATCCCAGCCGCTCCGCGTTACGCATCGAGGTTGTGCCGCCCAGAGTGACGATGACCGCATACTCGCATCCGGCCTCAGCGGCGACCCGCATCCGCTGCTCGAGCATTGCGGTTTGCAGGCCTCGTCCCCGATAGTCCTTGAGCGTCCCGGCCCCGTACAGGCCCACGATTCTATGTTCCGGGATGATCAGGCCCGCGCCCGTGGCCACCAGCTGGCCGTCAACTTCGGCGACGAAAGTCAGGCTTCCCGGGAATGCGAACATCGGAGACAGCATGTCATCGAAACCCTCGGGTTCGCCGCCGTCCGGAAAGAAACTGCGGCGAACAATGCTGCTGAAGGCCAGCGCTTCCTCAGGTTTTCCGGCGCGGATCGTGAACCCGGTACGTGCAGGAAATTTCTCCGCAGGATCCAACTTGCGAACAAGCACGTTGTTGAGTTCTGCGATTCCATACCCACGCTCTTTGGTGAGCTCCAGCAGGCTCGGGTCGGTCAGGGGGCAGTAGTCCACCTGGGCCGGGGCCTTGCGGGAATAGTAGAAGTTTTCGAGTTCGTCCATTTCGGAAGCGGTTACGGGCGCAGCGAATCCCATGCCCACGGCGCGTCCGATGGGCGAACCGAGTCCGGCAAAGATCATGTGGCCGCCCGCGATCTTCTCGACAGCGGCGCCAACTTTCGGCTGATTTTTCTGACACCACTCAGCGTGGTGCACCTGCGGCATCTCCTCCGCAGACTCCAGGCGGCGGGCCAATGCCCGATCCACGAATTGCATTTTGGTGATCCTTTCTGTTGTTGAAGAAGGAAATCGAGGCGAACTCGCACACTTCGACGGCGAGCTTCGCCAGAACAACAGAGGGCCGAATTAGCGGACGGCGGTCATAAGCAGGAGATTAGGATACGACATTTCGTGGTGAAGTGGGGATACTACGTCAACCCGGCAGTACATGGCGTCGGATGCTGGGTGCGCATGTCATTGACTGCCCTCCGACACGAACAGGCTCGACACCTGGTAGTAGGCCGTGTACGCGTACGACCGCAGGTCGTCCGTGACGAAAATCTCTCGCATGGACAGGAGTCCCGTGCGGTCGGCCGGCGCGAACTCCTTGAAGAGCGTCCGGCGTCCGGTCGCGAGGTCGACGCGCTCGAGGCGGCAGGGAATCTCGGCACGGCGATAGACCAGCACCGACCGCCCGTCCGCGCTCCACTGGGCAAGGACGTCCGCCTCCGTGAGCCCGGGCACGGGCTGCGGCTCTCCACCCGCGATCGGGTAGACGAAGTATTTTCCTTCGGGTCCCCGCGCCAGAACGAGCTTCCCGTCCGAGGAAAGCCACCCGTCGCGGGTGCCTTCCGGAGTCACCGGCCGCGCATCGCCCCCGCCGGTCTCCTGCACGTAGAAGCGCGTACCCTTTCCGGGCTCGTTGCCGTTGATGAGAACACTCTTGCCGTCCCGAAACCACTGGGCGGTCACGTAGTTCTCGATCTCGCCCCGCTTGAGCTGCTGGGTCTCGCCGGCCCCGGTGGGATAGATCACGAGCTGGGGCGGACGGGATTGGACCACGGCGAGCGCCCACTTGCCGTCGGCGGACAAGTCTGCGGGCCATCCTTCCCCGAGGCGCACTACTGGCGAGCCGTCGGTCTTCCGCAGGCACACGGCGTAGTTGGTTCCGAGGGCGGTCTCGGCGAACAGAAGCGTCTGCCCGTCCTGGGAGAGAGCGCGCACATGCGATGTATTGAGCCACGAGAGGTCTCGACCTTCGGCGTCGCCGGGAGTGTGGACCATCGCTGCATAGCGGAAGTCCACGCGGGTCGCGAGCCACCGTCCGTCGCGAGCCACGTCCTGGATGGTGAGCCCGCCGGGCGCCTGGTAGGCGATGCGCCTCTTGCCGGCCGTCGTCACGGCGTAGACGGTGAAGCTGCCGCCGCTGAGGCTTGCGGAAAACAGAATCTCCTCGCCGTTCGGCGACCAGGCCAGCCCCCGTTCGCTCCAGTAGCCTTCCGAAAGCACGGTATTCTTTCCGGCGAGGTCGACGATGTTCACGGAGCCCCGGTCATCCCACTTCCGGGGATGCTCGAAGTACGCGATCCGATCCCCCCGCGGTGAGAAACGCACATCGCTCATGTAGCCGCTGACCTCACGGAGCACTTTACCGATTGGGTATTCGAGCCGATCCTTGCCCTTGACCTCGCGGATGATGGCGAGCTGCGAGCCGTCCGGCGAAAAGTCGGCCTGCCGTACTCCCTCCTGAATCTCCCGCGGCGCACCCCCGTCGAGGGGCATGCGCGCCAGCGTGCCGGTGAAGAGCCGATACCAAACGTAGCGGGCGCCAATGAGGACCGCGAGCTCACCCTTCGACGAGACGGCGAGCAGCTGCATGCCCGGCGGTCCGAGCGGTTGCGGCTCGGGATAGTCGGGGCGCACTGTGAAGATCTGGGGCGTGTTGCCCCAGGCCGCGGCACTGTACACGACGGTCCTGTCGCCCGCGAAGGCGGCCTGGAAAACGGCCTCGCGCCGGAAGTTCAGTTGGTGGAAGGCAAGCGGCTCGGAACCGCGCCCGGAGCGTGAGGCGAGCAGCAGCGCGGCTGCAACTGCGGCAAACACCGTGGCAATACCGACAACCCACGCGATCCGTGGGCTGCGGACCGCCCGCCGGGCGGCGACCGCAATCGGCACTCCGGTTTGTGAGCCGCCCTCCGTGATCCACCGCAACTCCTTCCAGAGATCCCCCGCCGACTGCCAGCGTTCGTCCGGGTCCTTCGCAAGACAAACTCGGATGGTGCGCTCCAGCGCCGGCGGCGTGAGCGGCTGCAGCGCGCTGATCGGCTGCGGGTCCTTCTCCAGTATGGCCGAGGCCACGCTGAACTGGCTCTTGCCCTGAAACGCGCGGCCTCCGGTCACCATTTCGTACAACACGGCGCCCAACGAGAAGATGTCGCTGCGCGCATCCACCTCTTTCCCTTCCACCTGCTCGGGCGACATGTAGGGGACAGTCCCGACAATCACTCCCTCTCGCGTGACCGGATTGGCTTGCGGCGTCATATCCGTCAGCGTCGCTCCCGCAGCCAGCGGTGGCGCAGCTTTCGCCAGGCCGAAATCGAGCAGCTTGGCGCCCGACTTCGTCAGCATGATGTTGCCGGGCTTGAGGTCCCGATGCGTCACGCCGTGGCGGTGCGCCTTGTCGAGGGCGCTGGCAATCTGGGTCCCATACTGAAGCACCTGCGCCAATGGCAGAGGCCCCTTTTCCAGCCGCGCCGCCAGCGTCTCTCCTTCCAGGTATTCCATGACAATAAAATCAACGCCGTCTTGCCGCCCGACGTCGTGCAGCGTGCAGATGTGGGAATGATTCAGGCTGGAAATAACTTTGGCCTCGCGCTCGAAGCGCTGACGGCGTGTCGCATCGTCGGAAAGTTGCGGTGGGAGAATCTTGATGGCGACGGTGCGCTCCAGTCGTGTATCCCGCGCCCGATACACTTCGCCCATCCCGCCTGCACCAATGGGCGCCATGATTTCGTAGGGACCCAGCTTGAAGCCATTCGTCAGGGCCATGGATAGCGCAGATTATAGGCTTCTGAGGGCTTTCCGAAAAACTGGATGCGGATCGTTGTCGTCAACAGGGTCCACACTGGCTATCTCGAAGGCGCTCTTCGTTAGACCTGCTCTCTTGCCTCTCCCAGCACCACGCTCACATCCAGCTTTTTCTTGTTCCGGAAAATACTGACATTAACCGTGTCCCCCGCGCGGTGGTTGTTCATCACCTGGGCAAGATCCTGCTGGCTCTCGATCTTCTTTCCGTCCACGGCAACGATCAGGTCGCCTCCGATCATGATGGGAATGTTACCCAAATACGCGCGCTCGCTACCGCCGCGCAGTCCAGCGCGGTCCGCGGCGCCGCCGGGAATGGCTTGCACGATCAGCAGTCCGTAGTCTGCCGCCAGATTCATCTCGGTCGCCAGTTCTCCTCCGATCGGAATGGTACGCACACCGAGCGCCGGACGGCGCACGCGTCCGATCGTGACCAGATCGTTCAGCACGGCTTTCGCAGTGTTGATCGGAATCGCGAAACCGATGCCGGCGCTCTGCCCGACCCCGGGCTGGGACGCGATCATGGTATTGATGCCGATGACTTCCCCGTGCCAGTTCAGCAGCGGTCCACCGGAGTTACCGGGGTTGATGGCGGCATCGGTCTGGATCGCCTCTTCGATCACCATGCCATCGGGCTCCTGCACCTGCCGGATGGAGCTGACGATGCCGCGTGTCAACGTGCCGGAGAGTCCGAACGGATTGCCGATGGCATAGACTTTTTGGCCGACCTGAAGATTGGTCGAATCGCCCAGCGTCATCGGCTGCAGGCCGGGCGCCTTGATTTGTACAATTGCCAAATCATGGGACCGGTCGGTGCCGACAATGGTGGCCCGATATTTCTTCCGGTTTTGGAGCGTCACTTCCACCTGCCGCGCCTCGGCAATGACGTGGTAATTCGTGATGATGTGGCCCTCTTTGTCGATGATGAAGCCAGTCCCCTGTCCTTCCTGCGGCACCAAGCCATAGAAAAAGTCGAAGGTCATGACCCGCGAGGTAATGTTGACGACCGAGCCGATGTTCCTGCGATAGACGCTGATGTTGTTCTGCTCTTCCGCATCGAGCGGGTCGCCGCCCGCGGCTTCGGTGATCTCGACCTTGGCCGGATGGCTCACCCAACTGGCGGGACGCAACCGGCCACTACGGTAGGTGGTGAAATAAAAAAAAGCTCCTGCAATAAAGACGGCAAAAATAAGCGGACGCAAAACTCTCATCGTCAGTCACTCCCGAAAAAGTGTGGAATAAGAATTCTAGCGAAAACCGAAGGGACACGTAGCCCGGATCGTAGCGCCGGCCCCCAGTCGGCTGTCCGGCGGGCGCCCCGCCCGCCCACAGGTTCGAGTGTCTGCTCTAACGAATCACGACCCGCCTGTGTTGTGGGGCTCGCCCCAGCCGCCGCCACCCGGGGACTCCACGCGGACTCTCTCTCCAGAACGCAGCCGGACGCTCGTCTTGCCCGGCAATTCTTCTTCGCGCCCATCCTGGTGAACTATGACGGTGCGTCCGGGAGCGCCGTCGTTTCCACCCGCAAGGCCGTACGGGCCGCGAGAGCGCCGGTCGGCAAGCAGCGTGACCTGGGCGTCGGTCAGGACCTCGATTTCCCTCACAATGCCGTCCCCGCCGGTGTGCCGACCACGGCCTCCGCTTCCGGGACGGAAAGAATATCGCCGCAGCCTCACCGGGTAGGCATACTCGAGCGCCTCGGCAGGCGTATTCAGTGAATTCGTCATATGGGTATGCACGCCAGAAACGCCATCTTTGGTTGGACGCGCGCCCATGCCGCCGGCGATCGTTTCGTAATATGCAAACGGCTCGCCGGTTCGTGGATCAATTCCTCCGATGGTCAGATTATTCATGGTCCCGGAAGCCGCCGCTGGAATGCGATCCGGAATCGCCAGGGCGAGCGCTCTTAGCAGCACGTCCACAATGCGCTGCGAAGTTTCGACATTGCCGCCGGCGACTGCCGCCGGAGGTCTGGCATTCACGACCGTCCCCGCGGGAGCGATGACCTCGATCGGCCGCATCAGCCCCGCCGTGGCGGGTACGTCCTCGCGCAGCAGGCAACGAAAGACATAAAAACAGGCGGAGACGGTGATCGCTTCCACCGCGTTGATCGCGCCCTGAACCTGAGGATCAGAGCCGGTGAAGTCGATGGTGATCGCAGCCGCTTTCCTCCGGGCCGATGATTTCCTGCCGCCCCGCCCGTGAACGCGAAGGGTCACTACGATCCGCACCGGTTTACTCTCGACACCGTCATCGTCGAGGAAGTCTTCGGCGCGGTAAATGCCGGTTGGAACGCCGCCGAGGAAGCTGCGCATCATTTCTTCGGAGTAGTCGAGCAGTTCGCCGGCGGCTCGTTTGGTGCGGGCAATTCCATAGCGTCGGCAGATTTCGCCGAGCCTTCGCGCTCCCGTCTGGCAAGCGGCAATCTGCGCGCCCAGATCGCCTTCCCGTTCCTCCGGTGTGCGGACATTGTTCAGCAGCAGCGCCAGCACATCGGCAACGATCTTTCCTCCGCGCATGATCCTTACGGGTGGAATGCGGACTCCTTCCTGGTAGATCTCGCGGCACGGCCCCATGGAACCGGGATAAGTTCCGCCCACGTCGGCATGATGAGCCCGCGACGCCACGTAGAAATCCGGTTTTGTTGTTGTGTGGAGCGGGCGCCCCCGCCCGCTGCCTTTGATCTTCTCCACATACACCGGCATCACCAGCGTGATATCCGGTAGATGGGTTCCGCCGCGAAATGGATCATTCAGCATGACGACATCGCCCGGTTCAAGCGCACACTGCTCAACCGCTGCTGCGACCGACATCGGCATCGACCCAAGATGCACGGGCATATGATCGCCCATGGCGATGACCCGGCCTGCGGAATCGAACACGGCGCAAGAGTAATCGCGGCGCTCCTTGATATTGGGCGAGAAAGAAGTCCGGCGCAGCGCCGCCCCCATCTCTTCGGCGATCGAGTGATAGAGATTCTTGAAGACTTCGAGCTCGATGGGGTCGCGCATGAATCAGTACCCAGTGCCCAGTACCCAGTTGCCAGTATCTCAAACCGTGGCGCGGTTACCAGAGTTAAGAGAGGTCTCCTGAGGGACTTTTGGCAACTGGGTACCGGGTACTGGCTACTGGGTACTAGTTCCAACGGTGCTACACTTCTCTAATTATGGCGGAACGACGTTCGCGAGTCTGGCTTTGGCTGCTCTTCGGGGGCGGCGCATTTCTGCTCTTCGTGGTGGCCGTGTTCACACTGGTGTACCTGAGTTTCGGCGGCGGCGATGAAGAGGCGTTTGGCGGCTTCGGAGACAAGATTGCCGTGGTGGACCTGGACGGCGTCATCCTGTCACCCAAGCAGATTGTTTCCCAGCTGAAGAAATTCGCCGACGACGATTCCATCAAAGCCATCATCATTCACGTCAATTCCCCGGGCGGCGGAGTGGCGGCTTCGGAAGAGATTTACCGCGAAGTCAAGCGCATCCACGACGCAAAAAAGAAACGCATCGTGGCTTCGATCGAGAGCGTGGGAGCGAGCGGCGCTTACTACGTGGCCTCCGCTACCGACAAGATTTATGCCGACAAGGGAAGCATTGTCGGCTCCATCGGCGTGATTGCGCAGTGGGTGAACTATGGTGAGCTGCTGCAATGGGCGAAACTCAAGAGCATTACGATGAAGGCCGGAGAATTCAAGGACACCGGCAATCCCACGCGCGAGATGACGCCCGCCGAGCACGAATACCTCCAAAGCCTGATTGACAACATGCACACCCAGTTCATCCAGGCGGTGGCGGAAGGCCGGAAGGCGAAAGAAGCCGACATCCGATTGATTGCCAATGGAAAGGTCTGGACCGGCGAGCAGGCGTACTCCATGAAACTGGTGGACCAGATCGCTGATTTCGAAGGCGCTGTGAAAGACACCGCCAAGGCCGTGGGGATTAAAGGGGAGCCGTCGCTGGTTTGGCCTCCAAAATCCAAGCGATCGGGGCTGGACCTGGTTTTTGGGGACGTTTCAGACTACCTGCCCACGCGCGAAAAGCTGCTCGAGCAGCAAGTCGGCTTTTACTACCTGTGGAAGTAGTCCCCGCGCGATAACTTGGCGAAGGAACAGGAAATGATCAACGCGCCAAGAGCCTATTCAACGCGTTTCCCCCAATCGAGCGCTAAGGAGTAGTCGATATGAGGACCCTTTGGTTCGTAGTAGTTCTTTTTGTTCCAATGTGCGTGTACGGGCAAAATGCCGCACAAGACAGCACGGAAACGCCAAAGTCTCTGCTAAAAGCAGGGGCCATAAAAAGAGTCGAAATCTTACGCCTTCCAGATGAAGTCATGACGCGAACTTCCGTGACGCCGGAGGCTCTACGTTCCATCGCAACTTATAAAGTGGTTTTTAACAGAGGCTTTGAATCAACTTTTGGTTCGCTGCTTTCTGAGACTCTTTTCAAAAGATCTAGCCAAAACTCCGACCTGCGCTGGGGAGTGCTGTTCTATGACAATTCAGGCCAAGAAATCGGCTCAATATTTGTCGATAAGTTTGGTCAGAACGGCTTTGTGAATAAGGAAACCGTTCGATTTACCTCGAATTTGGCCAAGCGGTTGCATCAAGTCGTTCGGGAGTTGCGTTAGAACGGCAGGCTGGGCTCCGCCCTCAAGCGCAAGGGCAGACAAACGGACAGGTTCCGCCCACTCCCCTTGATCCGGCCCGAAAATAGGTGCCCGCTTCCCCACTTGCGCAGAACCCCTGAAATTTGAGAAGGTTATAGGCAATGGCAGCCCTCGATAACAGGGGGCAACATTAGCCCCGGGCAGGATACCCTACCCCAGGGGAGCGAAGAGGCGTCATGACAAAAGCGGACCTGATCGAAGAAGTGTCCCGGCTGGCGGAATTAACGCGCAAAGACAGCGAAGTGATTGTAGAAACGATCTTTGACAGCATCGTGCGCTCGCTGCGCGTGGGCGACAAGATCGAGATTCGCGGTTTCGGCAGCTTCCGTACCCGGCAGCGCAAGCCGCGCGTAGGCCGCAATCCGAAAACCGGCGATCGCGTGGAAGTCCCGGCCAAAAAAATTCCGTTCTTCAAGCCCAGCAAAGAACTGAAGGATCTGGTCAACCACAGTGCGGCGAGTGCCGGAGCGGGAACCGCGTCTGCCTCCGTGCCGCCTCCAACTCAGTAGATGGGACAGCCGTACTTCAATCCAAAGCTCTTTCAGTTTCTGGAGCAACTGCGCCGGAACAATCGGCGCGCCTGGTTTCTGAAGCATCGCCCGGAATTCGAAGAGTTCGCGCGACAACCCAGCCTTCGCTTCATTACCGACCTGCAACTCCGACTGCGTGACGTCAGCACCTGGCTGGTCGCCGATCCCAAGCCCAACGGTGGCTCCCTGTTTCGTATCTACCGCGACGTCCGCTTCTCCAAAGACAAGAGTCCTTACAAAACTCATATCGGCATGAACTTCTGGCACGCCTCCGCGAGTGAGACCGTGCATGCTCCCGGCCTGTACCTGCACCTCGAGCCGAAAGGCTGCTTTCTGGCGGGAGGCGTCTGGCAACCGGATCCGCGCTCGCTGGCGCGAATCCGCGATGCCATCGCCTGGAAGCCGGAGAACTGGCGCCGTGCGAAACGGGGGCTCAGGTTGGATGGCGACACCCTGACACGCCCGCCACGCGGCTATCCCGCAGACCACCCGCTCATTGCAGACCTCAAGCGAAAGGATTTCATTGCCAGTGTTGACTTGTCGCAAGCGCAGGCATGCAGCGGGCGCTTCATCGAGGATTTCCTGCGTGCGTCACGCAAGATGACACCACTGCTGCGGTTTCTCTCGGAAGCGGTGAAGCTGCGCTTCTAGATCCTGGTCAGCGGGATGCTCCGCGGGCGCGGAGAGTCTGTTCCCGGAGAGTTTCGACGGCCGGAATAGATTTGGCAGGGGTGAAAGTGCAGTCGGGAGGTTGCAGGCCACTCTCGATTGACTTCATCATCACCTCAATCGCCTGGCCCGCATTCGGCGGGATGTAAACCGTGGCCGCCAACAGATTGCGGCGCACCCAGTCCTGGCCAGTGTTGGGAAGTCCGTCGCACCCCAGAAACGGTATCTTCTCCCACTGCTCACGCTGATTGGCGAAGCACTCTTCAAAAGCCTTACGGGCGCCCATCGCCATGGAATCGTCCTGAGCACAAACCGCCGCGATCTGGTTGTCGCGCGAGGTGGCGAGACGGAGCCACGAGTTGACCGCCTTGTACGCGCTGGCCTCAGTCCATTGCGCCTTGAGGACCCGCAACTGCACGGTCTCAGGCTTGGCTTCCAGCGCGCCGAAGAGCCGCTGTTTGGCGGCTGAGTTTTCGCTCGGACCTTGTATATAGAGCACCAAGCCTCCGCCCGGCAATAAAGCCGCCAGTTGGCGTCCCTGGATGCGGCCGATCTCCTCGTGGTCCGACGTGATGGAGAAGACCGGTACGTGGTAGAGGCGGCGCAGTTCGGCCACGTAATCCACGCCCCGGTTCAACGCGACCCAGCCAATCCCAGCCGCCGCCGCGGCGCGGGCAACCTGTGGAAGTGCCGTGGACCCCGCCGGTTCGAACAGAATGGCGTCCGGACGCGGATTGGTCGAAGAATGGATGCTGTTCAGCAACTGCTGGCTCTGCACGATACCGTCATTTCGTGCATTGACGATCTCGAGGTCGATCCCGAGTTTGACCGCCGCCCGGCGGGCCGCCGAAGCCTGTTCGATCTGGTAATCGTTATCGTCGTTGGTCAGGGACAGCAGAAAACGCGGCTTCTTCATCCACGCACCTGTATGTCGCCGATCATAGCCCGGAACCGCCAGTTCGCGCCGCATCACTCAAGTAACCGGAGCGTCGAGTGTTTCCAGCCGGGCCTTGGGGCCGTCCCGCTTCTCGCGCGGTAGACCCGGCAGCCGGGACGTTCGTGCGACAATGGAGGCGCCTGTTAGGCAGTCCGATTCGGAGCACCGCCCCCACATCCGGGCCCGTAGCTCAACGGTTAGAGCAGCAGACTCATAATCTGTTGGTTCCTGGTTCAAATCCAGGCGGGCCCACCAGACTCAGTTAAGACGGATATTCGGCGTGATTTTCTTCTGGAAGATCGGAAAGTAGACCGTCACAGGTTCAAGTGCGAAGCAGGCACTGCACGAAAAGGATCTCATGAACAGAGTCGGTCGCTGGATCGAGAATATATCGGCCGTTCTAGCTCTCCTCATCGTCATGGGAGCGATGGCACTAAGCCTTTACCTCTTAGTCGACCATCATGCACGTCCCCAGAACGAAGATGAGTTGCGTGTTTTAGACCGGCAGCTGGATCAGGCGAACCGACGCATAGAACAATTGGAGCACCCGGTACAGCTGCCATCCAAACAGACAGCTAGCGACGCTTATCAACAAGACCTGAAGCAGCATGAATTACTTCTCAATGAGCTCAGGAGTGAAAGGAGCCAAGTTGAGGATCAGATCAAGCGTGCTTCGGAGTTGCTGAAAGAAGTCAAGGAGACCGAAGACCGGACGCGTGCCGCTGCCGCGTTGTTCCTGGGAATATTCGGTGCTGTGGCTACGATTCTTCTAGGCCAGAACTACTGGCAGTTTCGTGGTTGGAAAGAAAAGGCCGAGCAATCACTGGATGACATCAAGGGGGTTAAGCCTGACATCGACCTCATCAGAGAAACTCGCGCGACACTAGAGAGCAGACTCCCGAAGTACTTAGAAGAGGTACGGAATCATCTGCTGGAGTTCAAGGTTCCAACCGGCCCAGCGCTCGCAAAGATGCACGAGATCGACCATTTAGCCTACTTGTCGAACACGGAGATGCGATTCAAGGAGGCCCGCACATCTAAGGAGGCAAATTGGTACCTGATGGCCCTGCTCGAATCTGCACGCGGCCACGCACTCCAGCAGAACTACTATGGAGCCGAAGACCGATTGCAGGAATTCTTTCGGCAGGTTGTCCAATACCCTGACGCAGTGAGCGACCGCGAGAAAGCCAGAGGACACTCGATTAGGGCATTTATCTTTCACCGCTTGCTGCTTCAAATTGCATCAGCGCCTTCTTGGATTCGAGATTTAAGGATGAAAGAAGCAGAGGGACTGCGGAGCACGGCGTTTGCAGACGTCAAGAAATCGCAAGCGTGCGATCAGGAGTGGTGGCATAGCTATTTTGTCGAAGCTCTTCTCTACAGTTTGCAGTACGTCCCAGATCAACTCTCCGATCCGCAAAAGACCATGTTTCTAGACGGGCAACGAAAGGCGATTGCCATATATCAGCAGCTTACTAAGCTCGGCGCCGGGCTGAACCCAGGAATGGGGTCTTGGCAAAACCTCGCGTGTTGCCTGAAGCGCGTCGCGGACATCACCGGACAGAAAGACGACTACGACATGTTCAAAGCGGAACTCGCGAAGTTTCCGACTGATCGGCAGATTCGACAGGGGTTCATGGAAAACGGTCTCCCGGAGAGCGACGAAGTCTTCCTATGGCAGGCAATGCTCCAAGATGAGGCGTTGTTCGGAAACGTCGATAAAATCGATGCAGAAGACTACCGATTGTTTTGGAGCCAATTGCTGACTGAAAAAGTGGGCTTACGCGACTGGAAAAACGATCTTCAAGAAATGAAAAAGAGGGCGAACCTCAAGATGGCAGGATGGGTACTCTAAAGGAGGCCCTCAGTGTCAGTCGTGACCAACAGACCTTCAGTATCTCTAACCATGGTTAACCTCCGCACACATTATCGTCCAAGCCAAGACTGTTGTGAAGCAAAATCTCGAAGCTGGATCTCCGGCCCCCGGAACTTCAGTCACCATATTAGATGTCGCAAGGTCGCTCCTGGATTGCAAAAATGTAAGATATTGACAATAAATGACTTACGCGTTTCTTGAATTGCCTGTCTGAAATCTGTTGGTTCCTAGTTCAAATCCAAGTAGCCCCACCCGGATAGTGACGCTGATCGCCAAACGATCAGTCCGGTGACGCGATCACCCGCAACGCGCCCGCGGCTACCCCGATCTCCACCGGCGTCTCACACACGAATTCTCCATCCGCGTAGATATCGAGCGGCCTCTCTGTTTCCACCTGGACGCGCTCCGTCTGCGAGTACTCGACTCCCTCAATCGCCAGATGCCGTCCGAAGTACACGGATGGGAACAAGCTGAGCAATTTCAGGCGATTCAGCGGGTTGATCAGGCACAGGTCCAGCTTGCCGTCATCCAGGCGAGCGTGCGGTGCGACCCGCATTCCGTCTCCGTAGTACGGCGTATTGGCGAAGGCCGCCAGCAGTAAGGGTTTCGACACCTCTCCCGCCATCGAGCCATCCTGGATGCTGAGCCGAAGGGATATCGGCGAGAACCGGAGGATCGTGGGAATTAATCCGAGCGCGTACCCGCCGTGACGGCGCAGCCAGCGCGGCATGCGGTTTGCCTTCCGCGCGACGGCAGCATCGAGTCCGCACCCGGCGACGCATGAGAAATAGTGAATTGTGTTGCCGGCGCCGTTCTCGGTAATCGTGCCGAGATCAATAGCGCGGACGTTTCCCGATCCTGACTCAAAATCCCGCCACGCGTTCACCGAATCGCGCATGCTTCGCAGATTCAGCGCCCGCGCAAAATCATTCCCGCTGCCGGCCGGTACCACCAGCACCGGAAGCTGAAGACGCACCAGCGCGGGCAAGTGGCGGTGGATGGTGCCGTCTCCGCCAAAGATGAGAATGGCGTCCACGTCACTCGAAGAGGCAGGGACACCCTCGATCCACTCCGTGGCGGAGCCGGTCCGGAACGGGCCCAGATTTGCCGGTGAAGTGCCCAGCCCAAAGATGACGGCGGCGCGCATAAAAGCAGGTGTCAGGTATCAGGTGTCAGGTCTCAGGGTTCAAGGTCGTTGACGAAACAAGAATGAACCTGCCTCCCGCACCCTGCCTCCTCATTTCGGCAGGCACTTCTCCATGAACTCCACCAGGTCTTTTTTCATCTTAGTGTGTTCAGCCCTGTCAATGTAGACCATGTGCCCGGCTTCGTAGGTCGCGTAGGACACGCTCTGGCGATACTTCGCGTCGAGATTCAGATGGTCCATGGTCCAGTCCGCGGCGGCGAAGGGTGTGGCCAGGTCGTAATGGCCCTCCATCACCAGAATCTTCAGATACGGATTCTTGATCATCGCCGAGCGCAATCCACCCGCGGTGCTGGGAAAACCTTCGACCGCGCTGCCCCACTCCCACTTCTGGAATCCGCCTTCGTCAAAAGCGAAGACCTTATAGGGCATGTCGGACTTGTAGCCAAGTTCGGTCCGGAGATAATTGTTGAACACCGACGTGTACGGCGGAAGAATTGCCGCGCCTGCGGGATCGTAGAAGCCGCGGTCCTCGGGATCGGGGCTGCTGAAGCGCCCATCCAGCCGCCCGACCATCAGCTTCTGATCAAGCAGCAGTTCGTGCGTGAAGGTGGGAACGTCAATGCGCAGGTTGTGGTTCTCGACCACCTCCGGACGCAGCCCGGTGTAACGCGCCAGTTGCTCCACGATCTTCCGGCGTTCTTCGGGCGCCATGGCGTCGCCCTTGCCGAGGGCGAGGGTGTAGTCGTTCGTCGCCCAGCGCGCGACTTCCTGCCGCGTCTTCGCCATATCCTGCGTGAGATCGGACGGCAACTTGTGGTGGTATCCGGCGATCATGGTGAAAGTAGGAAGGAGCAGCACGTATGGCAGATCGTTGGACTTGTTCCATTCGAGCGTCTGGAAGTCCACCGCCATCGAGAGCAGGGTCACTCCATTGAAAGAAATCCCGTGATCGGCCAGGTAGCCGGCGATGCCCGCAGCTCGCGTCGTGCCGTAGCTTTCGCCGAGCAGGAAGAGCGGCGAAGTCCAGCGGTCATAGCGCGAGATATAGAGCCGGATGAACTCTCCAAAGGCCTGCACGTCGCCTTTCACCCCGAGAAACTTCTTGGTGAGTTCGGCGTTCGCGGCCCGCGAGTAGCCGGTGGCCATGGCGTCTACCATGACGATGTCGCTGCGATCGAGCAACGTTTCGGGATTGTCTTCCATGCGATACGGCGCTGCCGGCATGAAGCCGTTCGGCTGGAGCACGACGCGTTTCGGCCCCAGCGCGCCCATGTGCAGCCACACCGATGCCGATCCCGGCCCGCCGTTGAATGCGAACGTCAGAGGACGCTTACCGGCGTCCTGCCCGTCGAGCGTGTAGGCGACGAAGAACATCTCAGCTTCGATCTTGCCGTCGCCGCGCTTGATAGGCAGCCGTCCGGCCGTAGCCGTGTAGTTGAGCGTCTTGCCATTCAGCGCGAGCTGATGATGAGAGACCACCGGCGGCGCCTCGGTGACGTCGTAGTGCTCTTCCTTGTCCGCGTCGGTCGAGTCGGGCTTGGCCGGTTCTGCGGGCTTGCTGGCGCTCTCTGGTGGTTTGGTATCGGGAACGGCTGGCGCTTGGGTCGGTTGCTCTTTCTTGGATTTCTTCTCCTTGGCCGCAGCCTGCTTGGCTTTGTCGGCCGCTGCGTCCGGCGAGGTCTGGTCTTGCTGCGCGACTGCGACATCCATGAACAAGACAACAGTGAGCGCAAGAAGAATTCGCATTGGGTCTCCGAATGAAAAGCGTTGGGCGAGAATTATAGCGGGAGAGCTCCCGTGTGCGCTTGAGAACTGAGTCGCCCCTGTGCATCATCCCGTAGGAGCCTGTGTCGTAGCTCGGCGAACGAAAAAATGGAACAACCCAAGCTCCAGCCGCGCAGCGGCGGAACAGGTGTGCAGCCGGGGACATCCCTGACATTTTAGACCGGGCACATGGTTGACACTTTTGGGTCGAGTTGAGGTTGAGGTTGGGGTTGGGGATGGGGTGCAGG
>ORMF010538242.1_pt1 | contig 15511 bp, 15 predicted proteins | sample 1779871 | NCBI WGS metagenome assembly ORMF01 (sample SAMEA104232316, study PRJEB22302) | groundwater metagenome | biome: forest; feature: aquifer; material: groundwater | place: USA | collected 2011-08-07 | depth 5.4 m | reverse complement strand
TTAGATCCCTCGTCGGCGCTTGGCCGCGCCTCCTCGGGATAAATTCGCACGGCGGACTTGACGTCATTCGCCAAAAGCGGCGAATGCCGTAAGTCCGGTGCTCATTTATTTAATACCCCATTTTCTCCAAAAAAACTATAGATTTCAGCTTGTTGGACAAATGAAAATCCACGAAACGCCTGAGTATTTTCTCAAGCTCCGCGCCGACCTCCTGAGACACCTTCACATGGTAGAGCTCGCTCACCGGTGAGCGCCTCACATGCTCCAGGAAATTGATCGTGCCCCGCGATGCCGGTACGCGAGGCGCGGTCGGCCGCGTCTCGGCAACCATGCATTTTTTGCATTCGATGCCGCCGTGCGCGACGCTGAAAAATGCCGGGTCGGGCATCTCGGCGCGGCAGGATACGCAGGACTTGATCTCAGGCATCAGTCCCAACCGCTCGAACAGCTTGATCTCGAATATGCGCGCGCTGCGCTTGGCTGAGGCGCCGCTGGAGAGAAACCCCAGAGAATCCTTCAGTAGATCGAAGATCTCGGGCGCCGGCTCCTCCACCTCCACCAGCTCGTTCAAGAGCTCGGCAAAATAGCTGGCGTAAGAAAGACGCTCCAAGTCCTCGCGCACCTCGGGGAACAGGCTGATCAAGTCCACCTGCGTGACCTGGTGCAGGTCGCCGCCGCGACGGCGCTTGTAAAAGAGTATCTCGTTCAGAGAAAACGGCTCCAGCGTGCTGCCGTAACGCGCGCGGCCGTCTCGCACGCCTTTGATGATGCCGCGGACCTTGCCAAAATCGCGCGTGTAAAAATGCGCCAGGAGGCTGGTATCGCGGTAGTCCTGTTTCTTTAAGATGAAGGCTTCAGTTTTGGTTGCGCTCATTTGAGGTCGGAGTTCGCAGTTCCTGACTCCTAACTTATTTTATTTTTAACGGAGGTACGGCCGCGCCGCCCGAGATCACGAGCTTAATCCCCTCTTCCACAGTCACGTCGGTCTCAATGATATCCTCGACCGGCACGAAAATGAAAAGACCTGTGGCCGGGTTGGGCGGGGACGGAATGAATACAGTGAGTATGGGCTTTCCTATGCGCTGATGGATGTCCCAGGGCTTGTCCTGGGTGATGAAACCCAGCGCGTAGGCGCCCTTGCGCGGGTACTCGACGTACACCACTCTTTTGAACACGCCTTTCTTGTCGCCGAAAAAGGCCTGCGCAATCTCCCGTATCGAGCCGTAGACCTTGTTGAACACGGGGATGGCCTTGATCATGCCCTCGCCGGCGGCCATGAACTGCTTGAAAAGGATTTTCTCCGCCCACAACCCGATCAGCGTGACCAAGCCGACGACGACGATGCCGATGGCGATCTTGGTCAAAACGGTTTTAAGCGAGCTGTCGACATCGGAAACCGGCAGCAGGCGGAACACCGGGTTCACCACGAACGCGTCGGCGATGCGCACCAGATACCCGATCACTATCACCGTCAAAAAAAGCGGCGCCAGGACTAAAAGCCCCGAAATAAAATGCGTCCTAAAATGCTTCAAAAAATCTTCTTTCATGGCGGTTTCCTTAAAATATTTTAAAAAACAGCGCGGTGACCAAAATGCCCAGCGCGGCGCCGGCCACCACCTCCCAAAACGAGTGTATCTTGGCCCTCAGGCGGCTCTGGGCCACCAGCGCGGCGAGGCAAAACGCCACGCTGACCACAAACCTATTGGTCTGCGTGAAAAGAAGCACCGTCCACAGAGAGAACGCGATGGCCGAATGCCCGCTGATCACACCCCCCCGGAACGGCGTACCACGCTTGGAGTATGCCTTGCCGGCGATGACCAGGAACAGCACCACCATCAGCGCCACAAACGTCGTGTGCCAGGCCGAGTAACGGACATGCGAGGCGACGAAATTGAACGGCGAGGACAGGTACTTGGAAAATATGAAAAAACCGACGATCACCGCGTTGACCGCCGCGGCCAGCACGGCGCCGGCCGAGATGTGCTTGATCGTGCGCGCGGTCGGCGAATGCGTGCCCTTGAATATCGCGTCCACCGTTTCCTCTATGGCCGTGTTCATCATCTCCATCACCAGAACGAACGCGATGGTTGTGCAGAGGATGATCCAGTCGATGCGGCGGACACCGATGAATATCGCGAACAGCAGCACCAACAAGGAAAAGAGGTAATGCAGGCGCATGTTGCGCTCGTGCCTGATGACGTAGATGAAGCCCTCCACCGCGTCATTCAAGCTCTGCAAAAAGTTTCTTTTTTTCATGGCCTGCCTTTCAAGCAGCGTTTCAAAATTTTTTCCTGCCGCGCGTGCATGCGCTCGCGGTCTTTTTTCTTCCTGTCGCGATATCCCAAAAGGTGCAGCGTGCCGTGCACAAGATACCTCGCCAGCTCCTGCCTGTAGGGAACGCCCAACTCCTTCGCCACACGGCGGGCGGTCTGGCAGGAGACCACCAGATCACCGAGGAAATCCTTCGGGCCCGCGGCCGCCTCTCCGGCGCCAAATGAAATCACATCCGTGGCGTAATCGTGACTGAGGAAGCGTCTGTTGATATTACGGATACGGCGGTCATCGGTCAACAGCACGCTCACCGAACGTTTGGCGGCGCGCTCGCTTGTCAGCGTCCCGCCGACCACGCGCCTGATCCACGACGCCGATACGCCGCGCGTCTCGGCGTCGAAGCAGACTTCGGTCATCTTATTTTGATGTTCAGCTCTTTCAGCTGCCGCTCGTTCACGGGCGACGGCGCGTCGGTCATCGGGTCCACCGCCTTTTGATTCTTGGGAAAGGCGATGACCTCACGTATGCTGTCCAGACCCAAGAGCAGCGTCAGCACGCGGTCGATGCCCAGCGCAATACCGCCGTGCGGAGGGGCCGAAAACTTGAAGGCCTTGAGCAAAAATCCGAAACGCTGTTCGGCTTCCTTTTCGTCCAGCCCGATGGCTTTAAAGATCTCTTTTTGCAGGGCTTCGTTATGGATACGCACCGAGCCCGAGGCGATCTCGTTGCCGTTCAAGACCAGATCGTAGGCACGCGAGCGTATGGCGCCCAGGTTGCCGGCCTTGCGGTGTTTTTGCCAGTCGTCGATGTCCGGCGCCGTGAATGGATGGTGCTCGCTCTCCCAGCGGCGCTCCTCTTCATTATACTTGAAAAGCGGAAAATCCATCACCCAGCTGAAATGAAATTGGCCCTGCGGGATAAGGCCTTTCCAACGTGCGGCGTGCAAACGAAGCGCGCTCAACACTTTGAGCGCTTTGGGTTTTTGGTCGGCCACCAAAAGCAGGAGGTCGCCCGGCGCAGCGTCGAAGGCCTGTATCAGGTTTTTCTGAATATCCGCATTGAAAAATTTGGCTATGGGCGATTCCAGAACACCGGTGGCCACTTTGAAATACGCCAGGCCCAGCGCACCCTCGTTTTTGCTGAATTCGGTAAGGTCATCGATCTCCTTCCTTGAAATACCGCCCGCCCCGGGGAGCCGTATCCCCGCGACAGTCCCCTTGTCCTTGGCCAGAGCGTCCTGAAACACCTTGAAAGCGGCGCCTCTGACCACTTCCGAGACTTCATGTATCTCCAGACCAAAACGTAGGTCCGGTTTGTCCGAACCGTAGCGGTTCATCGCGTCCGTGTAACTCAGGCGCGGGAAAGGCGTGGCCAGCTTCACGCCGGACACTTCCTTGAATATATTCACCAGCGTCTCTTCGACGATTTCGAACAGGTCTTTTTCTTCGAGAAAGGACATCTCCATGTCCAGCTGAGTGAACTCCGGCTGGCGGTCGGCCCTCAGGTCCTCGTCGCGGAAGCACTTGGCGATCTGGAAATAGCGGTCAAAACCCGCGACCATCAGTATCTGCTTGAAAAGCTGCGGCGACTGAGGCAGAGCGAAAAACTCTCCAGGGTTGACGCGGCTGGGCACCAGGTAATCACGCGCGCCCTCGGGTGTGGACTTGGTCAGTATCGGCGTCTCGACCTCGATGAAACCGCGCCCGTCCAATGTGCCGCGTATGATTTGATACACGCGGTGGCGGACAAAGAGGTTTTTCTGCACGGCCGGGTTTCTCAGGTCTAGGTAGCGGTATTTCATGCGAAGCTCTTCGTTGGTCTCCTGGCTTTTGGTGACTTCAAAGGGCAGCGGGTCGGAGGTATTCAGAACTTTGACGCCGGAAACGGCGACCTCGATAAGACCGGTGGAAAGCCGGGGGTTCTCCGTGCCCTTGGGCCGGAGCTGCACCTTCCCTTCGACCTGAAGGCAGTATTCGGCGCGGCCGCTTTCAGAGACCGTGTTCTTGAGAGACACGTCGAACACCAGCTGTGTCTTGCCATAGCGGTCGCGCAGGTCAATGAACGTGAGCCCGCCGTGGTCGCGCACGGTGTCCACCCAGCCGCAGAGCGTCACCTTCTCGCCGACGTTTTTCTCTTTCAGTTCACCGCAGGTTTTTGTCCTCAGCACGGCCGTCTCCTAGACCGACCCGTAGGCGGTCTGCAGCTTACGTAGCGCGGCATCGAAAGACAGCTCTTCCTGCAAGCCTTTGTTCATGTCTTTGAGCACCACGGTGTTCTTTTGTATCTCATTGTCCCCTATGATCAGCACAAAGGGACTGCGTTCGCGGTCCGCGTAGCGCATTTGACTTTTGAGCGATTTGCCTTCGAAATCCATCATGGCCGGGATGAGGCTGCGGCGAAGCACGGACAGCGCCTCGAAGCCTTTTTTAAACGCCTCGTCACCGAGAGTCACTATCAGCGCCGGGCGCCCAGGCTCTGACGACGCGGGTCCGGACAGGCATAAGATGAGCCTCTCCACGCCGATGGCGAAACCCACGGCGCCGGTTGCCGGCCCGCCCAGAGATTCGACCAGATGGTCGTAGCGCCCGCCGGCCGCCAATGCGTCCTGGGCGCCCAGGCTTTCATGCGTGAATTCAAAAACGGTTTTGGTGTAATAGTCCAACCCGCGCACCATGTACCGGTCTTCGGTGTAATTGATGCGCATGAGGTCCAATGATTTTTTTACGCGGTCGAAATGGGTTTTGCTTTCTTCGCTCAAATGGTCTGATAGGGGCGGCGCGGCCGCGCACAGCGCCTTGCATGCGGGGATTTTGCAGTCGAGGACGCGAAAGACGTTCCGCGTCAGGCGGGCATTGCAGTCGGGGCATAATTTCGCCTTGAGCGGCGTGAAATAGCTCTGCAAAACCGCTTTGTAGGCGTTTCTCTCCTCGAAGCTGCCGAGGTTGTTGATCTTCACTTTGTAATCTTTAACGCCGGCGGCGTCCAAAAACATCGCCAGGCAGTGCAGAGTCTCGGCGTCAGCGAAAGCGCTGTAAGTCCCCAGCTGCTCGACGCCGATCTGATGGAACTGCCTGAGCCGCCCTTTTTGCGGCCGCTCGCGGCGGAACATGGGGCCTATATAAAAGAAGCGTGAATGCCCTTCGGTCTTGTCGAAATTATTTTCCAGGTAGGCGCGCACTACACCGGCCGTGCCTTCGGGCCTCAACGCCACGGATTCTTCGGAGCGGTCCACAAATTCGTACATCTCTTTTTGCACCACGTCGGTGGTGTCACCCAGCGCGTGCGTGAACAGTTTTTTTTCCTCGATATGCGGCGTTCGGATCTCGTTGAAACCGTAGACACCGAAGATGCGGCGCGCCATGGCCTCGACGCCGCTGAAAAGCCCGGCCTGCTTGCCGAAGATGTCGTCCATCCCCTTGAGCCGCCTGAATGATTTCAAGTCTTCGCTTTTGTCCATGCCCCGCCCGGTCGAAAAAATAAAAGGGGCACGGCATTTCCGTGCCCCCATGAAAATTTGAAAATCGAACCCTGTGTTACTTGACGTCCCTCTTCATGATCAGGCCGGGCTTGAAAACCACCACCTTTTTAGGCGGTACCGGCACTTCCTGGCCGGTGCGGGGGTTTCTCCCCAAGCGTCCGCGCCGGGCCTTGATCTTGAATATGCCGAAATTCCTCAGCTCCACGGTCTGCCCGCCGGCCAGGTATTCGGTAATTTTATCCAAAGCGCTTTGAACAACGCGCTTTACGTCAATCTGCTTGATGCCGGTTTGATCGGAAATTTTAAGCACAATATCTTTTTTAGTGATCGCCATTCAATCCTCCTGGCAACTTTGCGTCCTCTAGGGACTGTCCTTGATCCAATTTCTGCATAATATTATCACACAAGGACTTACGGTGTCAAAGGCTAAATGGGGGCCTATATTTTGAGGCTGACGGCCTCTTCGCCGAGCATTTTCTGCAAAGAGGCCACGAGATTTTCATTGGGGCGGACAAAAAGGCTGCGGTCCACCAGCATCTGAGAGCGGGCGTTGTCCTTGTCGAGGAACTCCAGATACACCGGGATACTGCCGGGGTGTTGGGACAGAACGACTTGCAGATTTTTCAGAGTCTCTTCCTGAACTCCGCCGGCCAAAAGTCTGACGTGTATGCTGCGCGTGAATTTTTTATGCACGTCGGCCAGCGGCGTAATCTCGCTGGCCAGTAGTTTCGGCGACTGCTCTTTTTTGTCGAGGTTGCCTTTGAAGAAAAGGATAGCGTCCTTCACCAGATGATGGCCATGGTCTCGGAATGTCTTGGGAAACACGAGGATGTCGATGACGCCCTCCAGGTCTTCCAACGTCACGATGGCCATCTTTTCGTTGTTCTTCTTGGTCTGGGTGAACTTGAGTTTGTTGACCAGGCCGCCGATCAGCACCTCTTCGCCGTCGCGCCTCAAGTTGGCCGTGCGCGTCGAGGCCGTGGAGTAGCTGCGCAGCTCTTTTTTATAACGGTCCAGAGGGTGGCCTGTGACGTAGAACCCGAGCATCTCTTTTTCGTTCAGGAGCAGCTCGTTTTCCGGCCATTCGGGGAGGTCGGGTACCTCGTGGTTTTTTTTGAAAGCGGATTCGTCGCCGAGGAAATCAAAAAACGACTTCTGTCCCTTCTCCCTGTCCTTCTGTATCTCGCCGGCCGCCGACAGCGCGTTGTCCAGCACCGCGGCCAGCTGCGATCGGAAAAGACCCATCGAGTCGAACGCGCCGCATTTGATGAGGCTCTCCAGCACCTTGCGGTTCACGACGCGCAGGTCCACGTTCTCTGTGAGGTCAAAAAAAGACTTGAAGCGGTTTTTCCTGATGCGCCCCTGGATGATCGCGTCGATGGCCGTCTGCCCCACGTTTTTGACGGCGGCCAGCCCAAAACGGATGATCTGGGGGCCAACGACGGTGAACTGAGGAAAACTCTCGTTCACGTCCGGAGGCAGCACCTGAAGGCCCATGCGCTTGGCCTCATCGATGTAAAGCACCACCTTGTCGGTGTTGTCTTTTTCACTGGATAGCAGCGCGGTCATGAACTCCACAGGATAGTTGGCCTTGAGGTACGCGGTGCGGTAGGAGATCATCGCGTAGGCGGCCGAGTGGCTTTTGTTGAAACCGTAACCGGCGAAATGCACGATAAAATTGAAAATCTTGTCGGCGATCTTTTTCTCTATCTTGTTGTCCGCGCAGCCCTTCACGAAGTCCTCGCGCGCCTCATGCATCACGTCTTCTTTTTTCTTGGAGATCGCGCGCCGGAGCGAGTCGGACTTGCCCAGAGAGAAACCGGCCAGCACGTTCACGATTTTCATGATCTGCTCTTGGAAGACGATGATGCCGTAGGTGTCTTTGAGTATGGGCTCCAAGAGCGGATGGTCGTAAATAATGGGGATCTGGCCGTGCTTGCGCTTGATAAACTCGTCCACCATGCCCGAGCCTATGGGGCCGGGGCGGTACAACGCCAGGATGGCGATGAGGTCCTCGAACTTGTCGGGCTTGAGTTTTTGCAGGATGTCGCGCATGCCGCTGGATTCAAGCTGGAACACGCCTATGGACTGCGCCTTGGACAGCTGTTCGAATGTCTTGGGGTCGTCCAGAGGCGTGTGGGCCCAGCCCAGGTCTTTTTTCTGTATGCGCTTGATGATCTTCAGCGTGTCGTCGATGACGGTGAGCGTGCGCAGACCGAGAAAGTCCATTTTGAGCAGGCCGATTTTTTCCAGGCTTTCCATGGAAAACATAGTCGATATCTGCCCGTCGCCGGTTTTAAAGAGAGGGACATGCTCGCGCAGAGGCCTTTCGCTGATCACCACCCCCGCCGCGTGCGTCGAGGCGTGGCGCGTCATACCCTCGAGTATGCGCGAGGTGTCTATGAGCTCTGTGACCTGAGGGTTGGTTTGGTAAAGCGTCTTCAGCTCCGGCTCGCGCTCCAGCGCCGCCTCGATGGTGATATCGAGTTCTGTGGGCACGAGCTTGGCTATCCTGTCCACCTCGGCGTAGGGCATGGCCATGACGCGTCCTACGTCGCGGATCACGGCCTTGGCCATCATGGTCCCGAAGGTGATGATCTGCGCGACGTTTTCTTTGGAATATTTGTCGGTGACGTACTGTATCACCTCGTCGCGGCGCTCGTAGCAGAAGTCGATGTCGATATCGGGCATGCTCACGCGCTCGGGGTTTAAAAACCGCTCGAACAGCAGGTCGTAACGCAACGGGTCGATGTCGGTGATACCCAGCGCGTAGCTGACCACGCTGCCGGCCGCCGATCCGCGGCCCGGGCCGACGGGGATGCCCTTTTCCTTGGCGAAATGCACGAAGTCCCAGACGATGAGGAAATAACTCGTGAATCCGCTTTTTTGTATGACGGCCAGCTCATGCTCGGCCCGGCGCTTGATCGCCTCGTCCAGGGGCTCGTAGCGCTTGCGCAGGCCCTCGTAGGTGAGCTCACGCAACATCTCTTCCTGTGTCTTGCCCTGGGGCGGGATGAACTGCGGCACGTAGGTCTTGGTGAAGTCCATCACGAGGTTGCAGCGCTCAGCGATTTTTACCGTGTTGGCTATGGCCTCCGGCGTGTCCTTGAACGCCTCTTTCATCTCTTGGGGCGATTTGAAATAAAACTGGTCGGTCTGAAAGCGCACGCGGTTGGGGTCGTCCAGCGTGGTCTGCGTCTGTATGCAGGTCAGTGTCTCATGCGCCTTCTGGTACTCGCGCTTCAGATAATGCACGTCGTTGGCCGCGACCAGAGGGATGCCGAGCTTCTCGCCGAGCTTGATGATCTCGGGGTTCACGCGCTCCTGCTCGCGTATGCCGCTGTGTATGATCTCGAGGAAAAAATTGTCTTTGCCGAAGATGTCGATATAGGTCAGGGCGGCCTGATGCGCCTTCTCCACCTGACCGATGTTGAGGTTGTGGGGGATCTCGGCACGCAGCCCGCCCGAGAGAGCGATCAGGCCTTTGGAATATTTCTTCAGCATTTCTTTATCGACACGCGGCCGGTAATAAAATCCTTCGAGATAGCCTATGCTGACAAGCTCTATGAGATTGCGGTAGCCGGCTTCGTTTTCGCAGAGAAGCACCAGAGGATAGGAAGCTCCCTGCAGGCCGTGCGTGGAGCGCTCGAAGCGGCTTTGGGGCGCGACATAGACCTCGGAGCCGATGATAGGTTTAACGCCGGCCTTTTTGCAGTGGTTGTAAAACTCTATCACGCCGAACATATTGCCGTTGTCGGTGATGGCCATCGCCGGCATTTCGTATTCCTTGGCCAGCTCAGCCAAGTCCTCGATATGACACACCGCGTCCAGCAGGCTGTACTTGGAGTGAACGTGAAGGTGGACGAAATCAGAACTCATACCGGATGAGGCGCTAGCCTCTCTCCCCTTTTCCTTATTCCCGTTCTTGCTGGCGTCCTGGTCGAATACTGGCATATCGGTTAGGGGTCAGACCCCGTAACTCAAGACCCCGTAGCTCACTCCCATTCTATCGTTGCTGGAGGCTTTGAGCTAACGTCATAAACCACGCGATTGACGCCTTTAACTTCGTTGATGATGCGGTTTGAGACTTTTCCAAGCACGTCTTTGGGCATGTCGAACCAGTCGGCGGTCATGCCGTCGACGCTGGTGACGGCTCGGAGGGCGACGACGTTCTCGTAAGTCCTCTCGTCCCCCATCACGCCCACGCTTTTAATGGGCAGTAGCACGGCGAACGCCTGCCAGATCTTGTCGTACAACCCGGCCTTGCGGATCTCGTCTATAAAGCGCGCGTCCGCCTCTCTCAGCACCGCCAGACGCTGGGGCGTGATGTCGCCTATGATACGCACGGCCAGGCCGGGGCCCGGAAACGGGTGGCGCCCCACCAACGTCTCGGGCAGGCCCAGCACGCGGCCCAACGCCCTCACCTCATCTTTGAACAGCTCGCGTAGAGGCTCCACCAATTTTAGCTTCATCTTGGCCGGCAGTCCGCCGACGTTGTGATGCGACTTGATCACCGCCGTTGGTCCGCCAAAGGCTGACTGGCTTTCTATCACGTCGGGGTACAGCGTGCCCTGCGCCAGATAGGAGATGCCCTTGATCTTTTTGGCCTCGCCCTCGAAGGCGTAGATGAACTCGTGGCCTATGATCTTTCTTTTTTTCTCGGGGTCGGTGACACCTTTCAGTTTCTTCAGAAAGGCCTTTTCGGCGTCGACGACGCGCAGGTCCAACTGCCGACCTTTGAAAGCGCGGCGCACCTGTTCTTTCTCGTCTTTTCTCAAAAGTCCGTTGTCCACGAATAGGCAGATCAGATTTTTGCCCAGCGCCTTGGACAACAGCGCCGCGGCCACCGAGGAGTCCACGCCGCCCGACAGGCCCAAGATCACCTTTTTACCGCCCACCTGCTTTTGAATCTTGGCGACGGCCTCGCGGATGAAGTTCTCCATGGTCCAGCTGGCTTTGAAACCGCAGATGGAAAAAAGGAAGTTGTCTATCATACGCGTGCCGTACTGACTGTGCGCGACCTCGGGATGGAACTGCACGCCATAAATCCTCTGCTTGGCGTTTTCAAAAGCGGCCACGTCGGTGTTTTTGGTGTAAGCGGTTTTGACAAAACCGGGCGGCATGCACGAGACATAGTCGCCGTGGCTCATCCAGGAGATGCATTTTTTGGGCACACCGCCGAAAAGCCTGCCCCCTTTTTTGGATACAAACAGGTCCGCGCGGCCAAACTCCCGCTCTTCGGCACGGCAGACCTCGCCGCCCAAAAGCTGGCTAAGCGCCTGCATGCCGTAGCAGATGCCCAGTACGGGCACGCCGAGCTTTAGGAGTGCGGGGTTGAGTCGGGGGGAATTTTTTTGGTAGACGCTGGCGGGACCGCCGGAGAGGATGATGCCTTTGACATTTTTGGCGCGTATCGCTTCGACGGAGATCGTCGGCAGCACGATCTCGCAGTACACCTTGGACTCGCGTACCCGCCGGGCGATAAGCTGGTTGTACTGCGAGCCAAAATCAATGATTAAAAGAGTTTCCATGGGCTATTCGTCAGGCGGTCGTTCAAGCGTAAATTTTTTTTATCGAATTCCTCACGGGTCCGAAGCTCCTGCGGTGTATCTGGCAGGGCCCGTGTTTTTTCAGCGCATCCATATGCTCTTCTGTGCCGTAGCCTTTGTGGTGCTTAAAACCGTATTCCGGGTAGAGCGTGTCGTAGTGATGCATGATGCGGTCGCGCGTGACTTTTGCGACTATAGACGCGCAGGCGATGGCCAAAGACAGCGCGTCGCCGTCGACTACCGGGAACTGCCGCAGCTTAAGGTCCGGCGCCTTCGGCCCATCCACCAGCACGCAGGCCGGCACGCGCGCCAGGCGCGCCACCGCCTGCTTCATCGCCAAAAACGTCGCCTGGTAAATATTGATCGCGTCGATCATCTCATGGCCGATAACACCCACACCGATGAAGCTTTTTTCGAGTATCTCTTCATAGGCCTCGGCGCGCTGGTCGGCGGTCATCTTTTTTGAGTCGTCGACACGGCATGAAAACGAAAAATCCCTGACGATCACAGCTGAGGCGACCACCGGACCCGCCAAGGGCCCGCGGCCGGCTTCATCTACGCCCGCCAGGGACTCAAATCCCTGATCTAAAAAAGACCTGTCATGCCGAAGGAGCCGCTGAAGCCTCTTCGCGCTTTCCTTCTTCAATTCTTCCTTTCTTGCCTGTCTGCTTCCTCAGGTAATAAAGCTTGGCCCTGCGGACTTTGCCCGTGCGCACCAGCTCTATCTTTTGCACGGTGGGCGAATGCAGAGGGAAGTTCCTCTCGACGCCCTCGCCGAAAGAGATGCGACGGACGGTGAAGTTTTCCCTGATACCGGAGCCCTGCCGGGAGATCACGATGCCCTCGAAAAGCTGGGTGCGCGTCTTGTCCCCTTCTTCGACGCGCACGGACACGCGTATGCTGTCGCCGATGTTGAATGGGGGGATGTCTTTTTTAAGTTGTTCGGCCTCGAGGGCCTTGATGATCGGATGCATTGCATTCACTCCCTATGGACTGCTTACTTATCCTTGCCACTTAAAAGGTCCGGACGCCTTTTGGCCGTCCTCTTGTGAGCTTCTTTTCTTCTCCAAACCTCAATCTCTTTGTGGTTCCCCGACAAAAGCACCGGCGGAACTCCAAGACCCCGGTAGCTGGCGGGCCTTGTGTATTGGGGATATTCTAACAGATTTTGGCTAAAAGATTCAAATTCCTTGGACGCCTCACAGCCTAGCGTCCCCTCGAGCAGCCTCACCACCGAATCGACCACCACCATGGCCGGCAGTTCGCCTCCGGTGAGCACGTAATCCCCTATGGAGATCTCGTCTGTCACGAACGTGTCGATGACGCGCTGGTCGACCCCCTCGTAGTGGCCGCAGAGCATCACCAGACGCTTGTACCGGGTCAGTTGCTTGGCTTTTTTATGGTCGAAGCGCTGGCCCTGGGGTGTGAGATAAATAACACGCGTGCCGGTGGACCGCCGCTTGGCCGCCGAGGCCCCCAACAAGGACTCCAAGGCCTCGAATAACGGCTCGGGTTTCATCAGCATGCCCGGCCCCCCGCCGAAGGGGCGGTCGTCACAGGTCTTGTGCCTGTCGTGCGTGAACTGCCTCAGGTCATGCGCGCGGATAGCGACGACTTTTTTCGCTATCGCCCTTTTGATCATCGAGTGCGACAGGAATAAATCGAAGACCTCCGGAAACAACGTGAGAATGTCGATTTTCATGTTTAGACGGCGGTGCAGGGACGCGGTCTACGCGCCCGGGGCGGAGAAACCCCGCCCCCTGCATTATTTAAACTTTAAGCCGGCCTTTTTTAAAATCGACCTTACGGTCTCGCTCGGCTTGGCACCCAGTTTGATCCAGTGCTCCACACGCTCGATCTTCACTTTCATCGCCGGCGGCTCTTTGGAAGGGTCCCAATAACCGACCTCTTCGAGAAAGCGCCCGTTGCGCGGGAACTTCGAATCAGCCACCACCAGACGGTGCTTGATCTTTTTCTTGGTTCCCATGGTTTTTAAACGGATAACGACTGCCATTGTTCCTCCCTTTTCACCTTAAATCTTTTTCTCTTCTGATCTTGGCGCCCAGGCCCTGCAGTTTAGTCACGAGGTTCTCATAACCCCGGTCCAGGTGGTAAACGCGCGACACCTCGGTATAGCCCTCGGCAACCAGGCCAGCCAGAACCAGCGCCGCGCTGGCCCTCAGGTCCGAGGCCATCACCGGCGCGCCGCTCAGCATTTTTTTGCCGCTGACGATGGCGCTGTTGCCCTCGAGCATGATATTGGCGCCCATGCGGTTGAGCTCGCTCACGTGCATGAAGCGCTCGGGGTATATCTTTTCTGTGATCACGCTGATGCCCGGCACCACGCACATCAGCGCCATCATCTGCGCCTGCAGGTCCGTGGGAAACCCCGGATAAGGCAGCGTCGTCACCGACACCGGCCTTAAGACCCGTTCGCGCCGCACGCGCACATGGCCGTTCTTCTCTGTGATCATCACGCCGGCGTCCCTCAACTTGTCCAACATCGCGCCCAGCATGTGGAGGTTGATGTTCTTGATAGTGATGTCGCCCTTCGACATCGCCGAAGCGATGAGATAGGTGCCCGCCTCGATGCGGTCCGGTATCAAAGTATAATGGGCACCGTTCAATTTCTTAACGCCCTCAATCTCTACGGACGGCGACCCCAGCCCCTCGATTTTGGCGCCCATCTTCTTCAGGCAATTGCCTAGGTCCACCACTTCCGGCTCGCAGGCGGCGTTGTCGATGACGGTGCGGCCGCTGGCAAGCGTCGCCGCCATCATGATGTTGGCCGTACCCAGGACGCTTGAACCGAACGCGCCGCCCAGATAAATGCGCGCGCCCTTGAGCTTTTTGGCCTTCGCCATCACATAGCCGTGGTCCAGCGTCACCTCGGCGCCCAGCGCCTTCACGCCTTTCAAATGCAGATCGATGGGCCTTGGCCCGATCACGCAGCCGCCCGGAAAAGATATCTGCGCGTGGCCAAAACGCGCCAAAAAGGGCCCGAGAAAACAAATCGAGCCGCGCATCGTGCTCACGAGCTTGTACGTAAGCACCGGGTTTTTCACGTTGCGTGGGTCCACCTCCACGGTGCCGCCCGAGTGCTGCACCTTGGCGCCCAACGACCTGAGTATCTTCACCAGCGTGAAAACGTCGGCCACCTGCGGGACGTTTTTGATCACCGACGGTTCTTTGGAAAGCAGCGTTGCGGCCAACACAGGCAGCGCCGCGTTCTTGGCGCCGCTGACTTCGACCACCCCTTCCAGGCGTTTGCCGCCTTCGATGACAATTTTATCCATGGCGCCTTATTTTTGGACCGCCAAAATCCGGTCGATGCCGGCGAAATCTTTGATAAATCTGAAATTTTTGTAAACACGCTCTTTGGCCAGTTTTTTGGCTAGCGCGCCGGACTGCCCTTTGCCTATCTCCAGGAGCAGGTGTCCGCCGTCTTTCAGGAAAAAAGGGGCCCGGTCCAGCAAAAAAACGATGATCTTAAGCCCCTGCCTTCCGCCGCTCAGCGCGAGGAGCGGCTCTTGAAGCACTTCCTTGGGCAGGCCCGGCATTTCCTCGACCGGAATATAAGGCGGGTTGGAAACGATCACGTCCCAAAAAGCCTTGTTTTTTGCTCCGAACGCCTTGAAAAAGTCACTTTTTAGGAAGCTGATTTTTCGGGCCACCCCGTGGACGCGGGCGTTCTTGCGGGCCACACCGAGCGCCTTGGGGCAAACATCAAGAGCCGTCATTCTACAGTCTGGCCGTGCGATTGTCAAACTGACGGAAATGCAGCCCGAACCCGTTCCCAGCTCGAGGACGCGGGGCGCGCGCGGCCCTGTGGAGGCTCCCAAAACGCTCAGCGTTTCCTGCACGAGAAGTTCGGTTTCCGGCCGCGGGATCAGTGTGTGGCGCGTCACAAAAAAAGACAGCCCGTAAAAATCGGCCTTGCCCAAAAGATGCGGCAGGGGACGCCCGGCCAGCCTCTTTCGCAGGGCGCGCGCGACCTGCTCCCTGGCGCGCGCCGAGACGGGCCTGTCGCCGGTGAGAAGTTCCAGCCGTCCGAAGCGCCCGAAATGCCTCACCAGGCTCTCGGCCTCTGACGCCGCTGAGGGCACGCGCTTGGCCCGCAGGCGCTTTTCGACGGCCTTTAAAAAAAGGAGGTTGCCCCGCGAATAACTCATTTTTCAAGCTCCGCCTCGAACAGCGCGTCGACGAATTCGCC
>ORMF010552562.1_pt1 | contig 15512 bp, 10 predicted proteins | sample 1779871 | NCBI WGS metagenome assembly ORMF01 (sample SAMEA104232316, study PRJEB22302) | groundwater metagenome | biome: forest; feature: aquifer; material: groundwater | place: USA | collected 2011-08-07 | depth 5.4 m | reverse complement strand
GTTGACCAGCAGGTTCGGCAATTTAGCCGGCAGCACACGCGGCTCTTCCAATGACTCGTCGAAATTCGGCGCGAAATCAACGGTCTTCTTATCAATATCTTCTAAGAGTTCATTGCTGATCGAGCCTAGGCGCGCTTCGGTATAACGCATGGCCGCGGCATTGTCGCCGTCGATGGAGCCGAAATTGCCCTGCCCGTCGATTAGCGGATAGCGCAGCGAGAAATCTTGCACCATACGCACCATCGTGTCATAAACCGCGGTGTCTCCGTGCGGGTGGTACTTCCCCAGCACTTCGCCGACGATACGCGCGGATTTTTTGTAGGGCTTATTGTGAAAAAAGCCCATTTCATTCATCGCGAAAAGAATGCGGCGGTGCGCGGGCTTTAAGCCGTCACGAATATCCGGCAGGGCGCGGCCCACAATGACCGACATGGCATAGTCGATGTAAGACTTGCGCATTTCCTCTTCGATGGGAACATGGATGATTTTTTCATTCAACGCGTAAAGATTGGGCTCATCTGCCATAAAAAGTCCTTATCCTCTGTATCCTCTGTTAAAACTATACGTCCAGGTTTTTAACCATGCGCGCATTGCTTTCGATGAATTTACGCCGCGGCTCGACCTGATCGCCCATCAAAACCGAAAACATTTCATCCGCGGCCACAACATCCTCTAAATCGACCTTCTTCACGGTCCGCGACCCGGGATTCATGGTGGTCTCCCACAATTGCCCCGGATTCATTTCGCCAAGACCTTTGTAGCGCTGGATGGCCATGCCGTGCCGGCCGTTTTCCTTGATGCGCTGGAGAAAAACAGACAAAGAAACCAGCCGTTCGGTTTTGCGGCCGGAATCATACTCCAGCGTTTCGGTTTCACCGCCCTGGTAATCTTCCAGCGATAAATCAAATTTCGCCAGCCGCTTTTCGAGTTTCTCAAATTCTTTGGCTTCCAAAATTTCAATCACTTCGAACGACGGCGCCAGCAGATGTTCTGCTTCGGAGCCCGCTTTCTCGTCGGCCGCTTCCGTTTCATCACCGGTTTCTTTCGCGTCTTTTTTGGCTTCTTTGGCCGCTTTTTTCTTATCTTTTTCAAATTGTTTCGCGAAATCCGCTAATTCATCATCGGAATAAAGAAAGGTCTCGGCCTCGGTTTCGAAAACGCGCGCCAGATGATTCGGAAAACCTTTTTTCTTGTCGCGCCCTTCCAGATAGCTCTGAATCGCGATACCGCGCTGAAACAAGGCCATTTCCAACTCCTCGAGGGCCTGCGCCAACTCCACCAACTCTTTGATTTCCTTGTCCGTAAGTTTGTTTTTTTTCTTCAGCATTTTGACCGCAACGCCGTCAAGACCAAGCTCGACCAGCATAGCGTTCATGCTTTCCTCGGTTTGAACATATTCTTCACGTTTGCCGCGTTTAATTTTATAAAGCGGCGGCTGCGCAATGTAAATATGCCCCAACTCGATCAGCTTACGCATCTGCCGGTAAAAAAAAGTCAGGAGCAGGGTGCGAATGTGGCTTCCGTCGACGTCGGCGTCGCACATCAGGATAATTTTGTTGTAGCGCAGTTTCTCAATATCAAATTCGGCATCAATGCCGGTCCCTATGGCCGTGATGATCGTGCGAATTTCTTCGTTGGACAGCACTTTATCGATGCGCGCTTTCTCAACGTTGATAATTTTGCCGCGCAGCGGCAGAATCGCCTGAAAGCGCCGGTCGCGGCCTTGTTTCGCCGAACCGCCGGCCGAATCCCCTTCGACCAGATAGACTTCGCAATTTTTGGGGTCGCGGTCCGAACAATCCGCCAATTTTCCGGGCAGCGAGGCCGATTCCAGGGCGCCTTTGCGCCGCGTTAACTCGCGAGCCTTGCGGGCCGCTTCACGCGCGCGTAGCGCCAACAGCGCTTTTTCCACGATCTTATTGGCAATCGGCGGATTCTCATCATAAAAAGTCGTTAGCGCTTCATAACAAACCGACGACACATGCCCTTCCACTTCGCTGTTGCCTAATTTGGTTTTTGTTTGCCCTTCGAACTGGGGCTGCGGGACTTTGACGCTGATGACCGCGGCCAAGCCTTCGACCAAGTCGGCGCCGCCGAGATTGCCTTCCATGCCTTTCAGCAGATTTTTATTTTTGGCGTATTGATTCGTGGCGCGCGTCAGGGCGGTTTTAAAGCCGCTCAGGTGCGTGCCGCCTTCGATGGTGTTGATGTTGTTGGCAAAAGAAAAAACTTCCTCGTTGAAACCGTCGTTGTATTGCATCGCGATTTCAACGCCGACGCCGTCTTTTTCTTTTTCCACATAAAAGATTTTGCGGTGCAGGGGTTCTTTGTTGCGGTTGATGTAAGTGATAAATTCCGCGATCCCGCCCTTGTAAAGAAAAACGGTTTCTTTGGTACCTTTTTTCACGCGCTCGTCGCTGAGCGTGATCCGAATCCCTTTATTCAGAAAGGCTAATTCGCGCAGCCGCTTGGCGAGAATGTCAAAATTGAATTCGATGCTGCTGGGAAAAATTTCAGCATCCGGCTTGAACCGGACCATGGTGCCCCGCAGTTTGGTGGCGCCTTTAACGGTGACTTCGCTGGAGGGTTTGCCTTTTTTATACGATTGATAATATTTTTTCCCGTCGCGATGCACTTCAACTTCACACCATTCCGACAAAGCGTTGGTAACGGAAACGCCGACGCCGTGCAAGCCACCCGAAACCCGGTAAGCTTTGTTGTCGAATTTGCCGCCCGCATGCAACGTGGTCATGACGACTTCAAGCGCGGACTTTTTCTGGGTTGCGTGCCGGTCCACCGGAATACCGCGCCCGTCGTCGGTAATGGCGACGCTGCCGTCGGACTCCATCACCACATCCACGCGTGTCGCGTGACCGGCCAAGGCTTCGTCGATGGAGTTGTCGACAACTTCATACACAAGATGATGCAAACCGCGCGCCGTGGTATCGCCAATATACATCGCCGGTCTTTTACGAACGGCTTCTACGCCTTCGAGGACCTGGATTTTTGTCGCGTCGTATTTGTCTGTGACAGGCCCTTTACTGCCTTTTCCCGCAAGTGCCTTTGGCATTGAATTTCTCCGCTCCCGTTTAACGAATTTGACCGACATAAATGCGTATGGATTTAACCGCGCTTTCCCCTAAAGCCGCCTGCGCACGCTTCAGCAGTCCCGCTTGATACCGCTGCCGGATTTCAAACGCAAGCACAGACTGGCTTACCCACACGATTAAACGCCCGTCATCCATAAGAACGGGCTTTGTATCCTTTGCGATTCTCGTTCCCGCAATTTCCGGCCATTTTGCCAACAACGTTTGGCGGACCGTTTTCTGAGGAGAACGAAGCTCTTCGAAAATTCCGCTTAGAACATCCTTGATTTGTTGCAAAGCGGCGGCTTACCTTTCTTAATTCAACTGCATAGGCATAATCACGTACTTATACCCATCTTTGCCGGTCAGTAAACCCGGTTTATCCGGATCTGTCAGAGAAAGTGAAACGTTTTCGATATCAAGGTTCTTCAAAGCATCCGTCAAATAATTCGGATTAAACCCGATTGAAACATCGCGCCCGTTCGTTTCGGCCTCAATTTCTTCTTTAGCCTCGCCCAAATTCGGCGCACGCGACGAAACCAGGATTCGCCCTTTGACAAAATCAACTTTTACCGCGGGTGAATCGACCGAGGTTAAAAGCGAGGCGCGCCGCACCGCCTGCAGCAACCCCTCCCGGCTTACCTGTGTGAGTGTCTTGCCTTCTTCTTTCGGAATAACCTGATTGTAATTCGGAAAATTCCCTTCGATCAAGCGCGAGATCAAAAAGGTTTCGCCGAAATGGAAAATAACCTGATTTTGTGACGGGATGATTTTAACTTCGCCATCCCAGGATAAAATTTTTGAAACTTCCTGAATGGCTTTTGTGGGAACGATCATTTCAAAATTCTTTTTCGCTTTTTTTTCGAGCTTTTTTTCAACGTACGCGAGCCGTCTCCCGTCCGTAGCGACAAAACGAAGAATGTTTTCTTTGAGGGAAATTAAAATCCCGTTAAGAACATAGCGCGTTTCGTCATTTGAAATAGCAAACGTCGTCAAAGAAAGGCATTCTTTTACCAGCGACTGTTCCACCTCCAGAGCGTTTTCCTCTTTCCACTCCGGAAGGCTGGGATAATCTTCTTTGCCTAACCCCATGATTTTAAAGAGCGCCCGCCCAGCTTTCAGGGTAACGGCATTATTTTTGGCAACTGAAACGTGAACTTCCCCCTCGGAAAGCTCCTTCACAATATCATGTAATTTCTTTGAAGGGATGGTAATGCTTCCGGCCTCTTTCACGGCGACGGAGATTTGGGTGGAAATCCCCACCTCAAGATCCGTCCCGACAAGCGAAAGGCGATCTGGCTCATGCGCTTCTAATAAAAGATTGCTCAAAATCGGCAGGGTGACGGCCTTGGTGCTCGTGACGCTGCTGACTAGCGTGATCGCTTTTAGAAAATCACTTTTCGTTGTTTTGAATTCCATAAGTCCCTCCTAAGGACTGCTACGTGCTTCTTAATATCTTAAGAAAACCAGACGTAATAACAACCGTACCTGTGGATTTGTGGAAAAGCATTATAACCCATTTATTTAAAGCAAGTTAGACTGTTGACAGTATGGGGACAACTATTTCCCCTTTATCAACATTTCCCGCAGCTCCTTTAAAAGTCGTTGAGTCCCCGGTTCACGGGACTCCTCCGCGCCGATTTTTTGACAGGCGTGCAAGACGGTTGTATGGTCCCGCCCGCCAAAGTACTCGCCAATTTCCGGCAACGAGTGTTCGGTTAACGAACGAATCAAATACATGGCAATTTGCCTGGGCCGAACAATGGATTTGGTCCGGCGCTTGGAGCGTAATTCCGAGACAGGCGTATGAAAATAATCCGCGACCGTTCGCTGAATTTGATCGATAGAAACCTTTTGCTCTTCTTCGCGCAAGGAAGCACGCAAGACCTCTTGTGCTATTTTCAAAGAAATGGATTCCCCCGTCAAGGTGCAGTAAGCCACGACACGGATCAAGGCGCCTTCTAATTCCCGGATATTGGATTTGATTTTGCTGGCAATAAAAAAGAGAACATCATCCGGAACAAGCGTCGTTTCGCGTTCCATTTTCTTTTTTAAAATCGCAACGCGCGTTTCAAATTCAGGAGGCTGAATATCGGTGACAAGGCCCCAACCAAAGCGCGAAACCAAACGCTCTTCGAGGCCGGGGATATCTTTGGGCGGCCGGTCACTGGAGACGACGATTTGTTTGTGCGCATCATAGAGCGTATTGAACGTGTGGAAAAATTCTTCTTGTGTGGCCTCTTTTTCTGCAATGAAATGGATATCGTCGATAAGCAGTAAGTCTAGTGTGCGATAGCGGTTACGAAATTGTTGCGTGGAACGGGTCTGGATGGCGGAGATCAATTGATTGGTGAATTTTTCGCTCGTAATGTAGAGGATTTTAAAATCCGGATTGCGCAAACCGATTTCCTGCGCTAAAGATTGCATCAAATGGGTTTTGCCGAGACCTACGGGACCGTAAATAAAAAGAGGATTGTAATTTTTAGCCGGCGCTTCACAAACGGCAAGGGCTGCGGCGTGGGCAAAACGATTGCCCGGGCCAATGACAAACTGATCGAAAGTGTAATGTCGGTTAAGCCCTAGCGAAGGTAAGGAGGCTTGCAGCGAAGCCGGGAAAGCGCGCGCCGTCTCAGGTTTGGCTGCGGGAGACGGTGCAGGTTTTGCCATCACTTCATATTCAATTTCCGGGCGCGTGCCGAGGACTTCTTGGCCGGCGCTGCGGATGAGATCTTCGTAATGGCCTTTGAGCCAATTGCCATAATATTGATCCGGCACAAAAAGAATGATGGTGTTGCCTTCCATAGCTTTGCATTGAATGGGTTCCAGCCAAGTTTTAAACGATTGTTCGCTGAGCTCGCGGGAAAGGATGGCGCGGATTTTTTGCCAGCTTTCCTGTGAAGGAATCGCGGACGGCGGTGAAGAGGCCCGTGGCGTTGAGGCATTAGAGTTTAGAAAAGAATCCACAAGAAGATCACAAGGTTTTGCTTGGTTCGGCGTGGTTATCCCAGATGAATTCACAGCCGGTCGGGAGAATAGGAGTTATAGATTCACAACTTATCAACAGAGCGAAAAGCCGAATTAAATACTTTAATAATGTTTTTAACCGGCTCTTTTCTTAATCATTTTTTGAAAGTCCGTTCATTTTACCCCTTCGATTGGAATTGTCCATGGTTTTCTCGAAAAAATTCGGCCTGCCGGTGCGAATGCGCGGCAAACAACACAGCGGCAGAACATTTTATTACACAAGAAAGAACATTTTGTTATAATCCGCGTTTCCAAGTAAAGATCAAACGCATCTGAGTTGTTGAGCCGAAAGGATTTTGGCGCGTGAAGAGAACGTATCAACCTTCAAAACGCAAACGCCGCAATAAGCACGGCTTCCTTGCGCGTATGCGCACCCAAGGCGGCCGTAAAGTCGTCAGCCGCCGCCGTCGCAAAGGTCGCAAGCGCCTGACTGTCGCGAAACCGTCGTAATCCCACAACCCCATGGATCTCCGGCTGCGGCCAAGTCAACGGATTCGCAAGCAGTATTTCTTTCAAGCGATTACGCGGAAAGGCCGGCTGGTTAAGGGAGAATGGCTGCGCGTTTGGGTTTATGATCGCGCGAAGCTGTCAGAACAGCCTTTGGCACGGCCGCAATTCGGCATTATCGTAAGCCGGAAAACCGCGGCGCGTGCGACCGACCGCAATCTTTGGAAACGGCGGATCCGCGAAGCCTTTCGCAAGCACCAGCATGAAGTCCGGCTGGAAAAAGTGGTCTTAATTCAATCCGGTTTGAAATCCGTAATTCCGAGTTACGCAGCCGTCGAAAGCGATTTGATGCGTCTTTTACAAGAAGGCGGGGCTTTAAAAAAAGAAGCTGAGGCGACATGATTCAAACGCTGATTTTAAAACTTATCACCCTTTATCAAGCAAGCTTTGCCGCTCTTTTGGGCGGACAATGCCGGTTTTATCCTTCCTGTTCCGAGTATGCTAAAGCGGCCGTTCGCAGCCGCGGCGTTGGCCGCGGTCTTTGGCTGGCCGGCGCGCGCCTTTTAAAATGCCACCCTTTTCATCCCGGAGGCGTCGATGTCCTTGCGGAATGATCAGCCCGAGATGGGCCCGAATTTTTGGATCGCCATGATCCTGTCGATGCTTGTGATTTTCGGGTATCCCGTCTTCATGAAGAAATTTTACCCGCAGCCCGTGGAACAACCCGCGGCCGAAGAAAGTCTGGGGCAAGCGCCCGCTGCAGATGGCCCACAAACCTTACCGGCTGTGACAGGGGCCGTGCTTGAAAAGCTGGCGCTTCCCTCCACGATTCTCGAAGAAAATCCTTTTTATGAAATCGAGTTCTCAACACTGGGGGCAACCGTTACCCGGCTATGGTTCAAAGGCGAAGAGCCGAGACGCGAGCTGACCGAAAGTCTTTTATATGAAGCCGATCCGGCCACTCCGGGGATGTTCGGTTTGCGTTTATTGCACGACCGGGAGGATTTGACCCAGGCGATTTTCCAAGTGCGCGCACGCGAAGAGCAGCGAACCATCGAATTTGTTTATGAAAAAACCGGCGAGTACCGGATCATCAAAAAGTATTGGCTGGAAGAACGCCACCCCGTTATCCGCCTTAGCGTCACTCTCGAAAACTTATCGCCGTACGAAAAACATTTTCCGCTCGAATTTCAATACGGTCTTTTTTTAGATTCGTTGGAAGGCATGGCCGCGCAGCACAATGAGGCCGTTGTTTGGGCGGGCAAAGTCAAGTCGGCCAATTACGGCAAGCTTTCCAAAAAAGGTTTTGATTCCAGCGAGACCATCGGTTGGGTGGGCGCCATGAAGCCTTATTTTGCCACGCTCGTCGATCCGGATTGGAAAGTTCTGACGCATCATGCCGAAGCGCATGAGCTGCGGCTGAGCGCCGCGATGACGATGGAGCCCGTGTCCGTGATGCCCGGAAGCGCGCCCGAGACACGGGCATTTCTCATTTATGCCGGGCCGCAGCGCTACGAGACCCTGAAAGATATCAACGCCGGTTTCGAGGCGATTTTATCGAAAGGTTTTTTCGGGACGTTCAAGATCTGGCTTTTGGTGATCTTGAAGTTTTTCTATCAATACACGCACAATTACGGCTATGCGATTATCTTGCTCACCCTGCTGATCAAGGGCGTGTTCGCGCCGCTGACGCACATCAGCTACAAATCCATGAAAAAGATGCAGGCGATTCAGCCCAAAATCAAAGCCCTACAGGAACGCCACAAAAAAGACCCTGAAAAATTGAACCGGGAAACCATGGAGCTTTTTAAACGCAATCGCGTGAACCCTATGGCGGGCTGTCTCCCGATGTTGATTCAAATGCCCGTGCTTTTTGCCATGTTCCGGTTGCTGCCGGAGGCGATCGAGTTAAAAGGCGCACCGTTCTTTTTTTGGATTCAGGATTTATCCCAGCCGGATCGCTTGTATAACTTTTCTTTCACGATTCCTTTCCTCGGCTGGGATTCGTTGAACCTGCTTCCCCTGCTGATGATCGGTTCGCAGTTCTGGTATCAAAAATTAATGCCGCAGACCAGCGCCTCTCCCGAACAGGCTAAAATCATGAGTTTCATGCCGGTCTTTTTTGGTTTTATTTGTTACAGCATGCCTTCGGGACTGGTGCTTTATTGGTTTATTCAAAACGTGCTGTCGATTATCCAGCAGGTTTTTGTGAACCGGATTGTCATCGCGCTGCATCACGAAGACCAGGCGTAATCCGTTCGTTGTTTTTCGAAGCTCATGAATCCACCCACTCAAAAATTTGACGCGATTGTTGTCGGCGCAGGCCACGCCGGCATCGAAGCAAGTCTCGCCATCGCTCGCGGCAGTTATCAGGTTTTGCTTTTGACCATGGACAAAAAAGCGATCGGCCGCATGTCCTGCAATCCTGCCATCGGCGGTTTGGCCAAAGGACATATAGTGCGCGAGCTCGATGCGCTTGGCGGCGAGATGGGGCTGGCCACCGACGCCACCGGGATTCAGTTCCGCCTGCTCAACACTTCTCGCGGCCCGGCGGTGTGGGCGCCGCGCGCCCAAGCGGATAAGGAAGAATATTCGCTTTATATGCAGCGTACCGTCGCAGCCGAGACGAATATCACATTAAAAGAAGATATGGCCGTGGATTTGCTGGTGCGCGATCAAAAAGTTTATGGCATCCGGACGCGCGGCGGCGAAACTTATGAAGGCACACACGTGGTTTTAACCACGGGCACTTTTCTGCAGGGCCTGATTCATATCGGGCCGGTTCATTTTCCGGGCGGCCGGCGGGATGAAGAACCGGCCGTGGGATTGTCCGACGCTTTGCGGCGCAACGGGATTGAATTGATGCGCTTTAAAACCGGAACGCCGCCGCGTTTGCATGCGGATGATATCCGGTGGGAAGTTTTGGAAGAACAAAAAGGGGATCCCATCCCCCAGCCTTTTTCTTTTCGCACCGAGCGGATTGAAACCGAACAAGTTTCCTGTTACCTGACTTATACCAACGAAAAAACACACCAGCTCATTCGTGACAATTTACATTTGTCCCCGCTTTACGCCGGACGCATTGTCGGTATTGGGCCGCGCTATTGTCCTTCGATTGAAGACAAGGTCGTAAAATTTGCGGACAAAACGCGGCATCAAATTTATTTGGAGCCCGAAGGACGCAAGACCAAAGAGATTTACGTAAACGGATTATCGACCAGTTTGCCGGAAGAAGTGCAGCAAGCCGTGATTCATAGTATCCCCGGGCTTGAAAAGGCAAAACTGCTGCGCAAAGGGTATGCTATCGAATATGATTGCGCGCAGCCCACGCAGCTCAAACATTCGTTAGAAACCAAAATGCTCGAGAATTTATTTTTGGCCGGCCAAATCAATTGCACCTCCGGTTATGAAGAAGCGGCCGCGCAAGGTTTGATGGCCGGACTGAATGTGATCCGGAAACTTCAGGGCCGGGAACCCTTTATTCTGGATCGCGCGGAAGCCTATATTGCGGTTTTGATTGATGACCTGGTGACCTGCGGCACGAATGAACCCTATCGTATGTTTACGTCGCGCGCGGAGTTTCGTCTTTTGCTGCGGCAAGAAAATGCAGATGAACGGCTCATGAAGTATGGTTATGAATTTGGCTTAATCGCACAAAAAGACTACGAAATTTTTTTAGAAAAGCAGGAACGCGTGTGCCGTGAAATCAAACGAATCAAGTCCGTCCGGTACGAGCACACGACGCTGGATAAGTATTTAAGGCGCCCAGAAATTGATTATAAAGTACTTGTAAAAAAAGAGTTACACTCATGCCTTACGGCTGATGAAACCCACCGCGTTGAAACGGAAATTAAATACGAAGGCTATATTTCGCGGCAATGGGCTGAGGTTGAAAAATTTAAACGCATTGAAAAAAAGAAAATTCCGGAGGCGCTGGACTATCAAAACGTTCCTGGAATCAGTAAAGAGGCCCGTGAAAAATTAACCAAAATTCGACCGCTGTCCATCGGGCAAGCATCACGGATTCCCGGGATCTCCACCTGCGATTTAAGCATTCTCGCCATCTCGATCGAGCGGTTTTTAAAAAGCCGTTAAACAGGGCGATTCCTGCCACCTTCTGCTAAAAGCCCCCTGACGTTTCACGTGAAACATCAGGATTCTAGGACCCAAACATCCGTTAGGTGGTAAAAGCCAATTTAAGGCTTGGTGATTTAATGGGCCTGTGTATAATACGGCAAAGCTCTTTAGATTTTGTTTATCGCGTCGATGAGAGAATATTGAAAGCTCGTATGTTTCACGTGAAACATCGCTAGGAGTTCCTGCCATGAAACGTATTTTTGCCTTCTGCAATCAAAAAGGTGGCGTCGGTAAGACCACTACTACCATTAACTTAGGAACAATTCTCGCTCAAAATGGATACCGGGTTTTAATCCTGGATATGGATTCTCAAGGCAATGCGACGAGCGGTTTGGGTAGTGAAAAACCGGGTCTTGAATTCACAACTTATCAACTCCTTGTGGATAACGAGAAGGACGACCACAATTTGATCCGGCAGACTGAGATTCCCAATTTATTTTTGATACCAGCCTCGGCTGAATTAGTCGGTGCCGATTTAGAATTATTCCAGCAAGAACGCCGCGAATTTCGTTTGCGCGAGAAGCTGAGACCGCTGGCGGAAAATTTTGATTTTGTGTTGATGGATTGTCCGCCATCCCTTGGGCTTGTCACTTTAAACTGTTTGACATCTAGCGATTACATCATCATTCCATTGCAGTGCGAGTATTACGCATTAGAGGGTTTGGGGCAACTCATTCAAACGTATCAGCTGGTCCAGCAAAAACTCAATTCGGATTTACAAATCGGAGGCGTGTTGTTGACGATGGCGGATTTGCGAACCAATTTGACGCAGCAAGTGATCGAAGAGGTTCGCAAATATTTTAAAGAGCAGGTTTTTGAAACGATTATTCCGCGCTCCGTCAAACTCTCGGAAGCGCCTAGTTTCGGAAAGCCCGCGGTGATTTATGATCCACACAATCGCGGATCCAAAGCGTATTGGGAAGTTGCGCGCGAATTTGAGCGTCGTTTTGCCGCAGCCTCCCGCGTTTCGGAAAATCCAACCGCGACCGAAGCACCGCGCAGTGAAGTTGGCGAAGGCGCCAAGATATCTCAAGAGGAGAACGTCTCATGAAAAAGGCATTAGGAAAAGGGCTAAGTGCTTTAATTCCAGATAGTTACATTCAGGCCAAAGCGGCGGTGTCCACCGCGGCGCCCGCGCGGCAAGCGATTTTAGAGCGGCCGGAACCTTCCGGGTTTGCTCTGATTCCTTTGTCGCAAATCCGGCCCAATCATGATCAGCCGAGAAAAGTTTTTTCGCCGGAAGAGATTCAGGAATTAGCCGCTTCTATAAAAGAAAAGGGCATTCTCCAGCCGGTGATTGTCACGCGTGTTGCGGAAAACCAATATGAGCTCGTCTGCGGGGAGCGGCGTTTTCGCGCGGCGGAACTGTGCGGGCTTCAGACCATTCCGGCCGTAATCAAGGATTTGGCCGGCCAGGATTTTTTGGAATGGGCCTTGATCGAGAATATTCAGCGGCAGGATTTGAATGCTTTAGAAGAAGCGGAAGCGTACCAGCGGCTTGCCGATGAAAGGCTTCTGGGGCATGAAGAAATCGCCAAACGTTTAGGGAAAAGCCGGACTGCGATCACAAACACGATGCGCTTATTGCGGCTGCCGCCCGAAGTGCAGGCCTTGATTGCCAATGGGAGTTTGACTGCGGGACATGCCCGCGCCCTTTTGGGTTTACTGACGCCGGAACACCAGCGGCAATTGGCGCGCCGGATAGCCGAAGAAAAATTATCCGTGCGGCAAGTAGAGGCGATCGTGAATCGCAGCCAGGCGCATAAGCGTAAGGCCAAGGCGGCGCGGCAGCTGAACCAAAACATTGTGGATTTGGAACGGCGCCTGATGGAACATTTCGGGACCCAGGTTAAAATCTATCCCCGCAAGGATCAAGCCCAGGGCCGTCTGGAAATTCATTACTACTCGCTGGATGATTTGGACCGGATTTTGCAAAGGTCCGGGCTGCCTCAAGGATAAGGCCCAGCCATGCTGATGCGCTAACCCTAGCCTTGTCACAGGGTTATACGCGTTGACATCTCAAAGCGTTGTGCTATAATTCCCAAACTTTTTTGGCTCTCCAAAAAGGAGCCAGCCTCTCGGTTGGGCGAGGGGGGCCTGCCTCGCAAGAGATGGAAAAGCCTCATTAGAAAAAGCCGGCATTCCGGATGATTTTTTGACCTTCCTGGTTTTCCGAAAATCATTCATTACCGTACTTAATATAGAAGGAAGCAAACAGAATGGATTTTTTGAGCAGGATGCTGAAAAATTTTTTCACGCTTTTTATCTTACTTTCCATGACAGTTTCCGGCTGCGGAAAAGAGCAGGCGGAGAATGGGGTTACCCAGGTCAAAGTCGCTTTCTGGGGGGCGCCCGAAGAAATTGATATTATCACGCATTCCATCCAGGACTGGCAAGCAGCCCATCCGAACATCCGCATTGTTTTCGAACACACGCCTTATTCCGGTTACGACAGTAAAATTTTGACTCGCATCGCGGGTGGCGCGGCACCGGATATTATCGCGACGGAAGTCGACTATTTTGTGACGTTCGCCACCAAAGGGGTTTTGGAAAATTTGACGACGTATATGGCCGATGAAAAAGAGGGCGGCTTTTCGCGGGAGGCCTTTTTTCCTTCGATCATGAATCGTTTTACCGTCGACGGTTTGGTTTACGCAATCCCGCGCGATGTGGCACCGTTCGCCTGCCTTTTTTATAACAAAAAACTTTTCGATGAAGCCGGGATCGAGTACCCTCGCGACGACTGGACTTGGGAGGATATGCTGAATGCCGCGCGCGCCTTGACCAAAACCGATGAGAATGGCCGTGTGGTGCAGTATGGCTTTTATGGCTGGGCTTGGCAGAATTTTGTTTACGGTAACGGCGGTGCCATGGTTGATGACGTCAACCATCCGACGAAGACAATGCTGGATGATCCGCGCAGCATCGAAGGCCTTCAATTTTATGCCGACCTGATCAACCTTTATAAAGTGATGCCGACGCCGGTGGCCTTGGCCAATATGGGCATGGGCATTGATTTGATGTTTGCCAGCGGCCGGCTGGGCATGTTTTTATCGGGCGTTTGGGAAACGCCGGGCCTTCGCAATTATAATTTTCAATGGGATGTCGCCATGTTTCCGAAAAATTCAAAAGGCGTGCGCGCCTTTGGTTCCGGCGGTTCCGGGTATGCCATTTTAAAATCCTCAAAACAAAAAAAAGAAGCATGGGAAGTAATCAAGGCTTTGACCGGACCCGAAGGGCAGGCGCAGTTGGCCCAGCGCGGTTTGGCGCAGCCCTCGCGCATTGCCGTAGCCGAAGGGCTGTCATGGGCGCAAGACCCCCAACTGCCGGCGAATAAAAAAATGCTGAACGAAGCCGTTAACTATATTGTTTTTAGTCCTTTTCATCCCACTTGGCGCGAAGTGCAGGAAAAGTACCTCATGCCGAAACTGGATTTGGTTTTTAACGGCAAAAAGACTGCCGGTGAAGTGCTGCTGGAAGTTGCGCCGCAAATCAACTCTGTTTTAAAAGTACAAAAAGAATAATCTAGCGAAAGCAAGGAAGGTACGACTCACATGGTGAACGCAGCAGAAAATAACGCAACGGGAGCGACGGAAGCTAAAATGAAAGAAAAAAAGAAATTTAAAACAAAATACGGTTATTTCACAAACGATGGATCCGAATACGTCATCACCAATCCCGCGACGCCGCGTCCGTGGATGAATGTCAGCGCCAATGAAAATTATGGTTTTGTGGTTTCCCAAACCGGCGGCGGTTTTTCCTGGTACGGCAATTCGCAACTCTCGCGTCTCACAGGGTGGTACCAGGATTTGATCCGGGACGGGTACGGCAAATATGTTTATGTGCGGGACTATGAAACTAAAAAAGTCTGGTCCACGACGTGGAAGCCGACTTGCTTCAAGTATCGCTCCTACGAAGCGCGCTATGGTTTAGGTTACACGCAGTTCACGACGGTTTATAACGGTATCCGCACCGAGCAGCTGATGTTTGTGCCGCGCGAAGATGCTTGCGAAATCTGGCAGCTGACCTTGACCAATGAAAGCAACAAGGTCCGCGACCTCAGTGTTTTCCCTTATTTCGAATGGTGCTTGGGGAACGGAACCGAAACCCACCGCGAATTTCAAAAAACTTTTATCGAAGTGCAGATTAACCGCGAGCTTGGCGCCATCATCGGCAAAAAGCGGACAGCGCTCGTGCCGTCTTTTATTTCCTCGGGCTTAAAAGATGCGCCGCTGACGGCTGTTTTTGCGCTGACCAATCAAAAGCCGACCGGTTATGACGGTGACAAAGAAACCTTCATCGGCATGTACGGCACTTTTGAAGCGCCGAAAGCCGTCGTGGAAGGTAAAGTGCAGAACCGCCGCGAGCTGGAAAAATGGGGCGATCCGATTGCGGCCATGCAGGCGGATGTGACGCTGCGTCCGGGACAAAGCAAGACGCTGATTTTCATGCTGGGCCGCATTGAGGAGCCTTCGCAAGCTGCGAAGCTGGTGAAAAAATACAGTTCGCCCGCGACGGTCCGCAAGGAATTGAAAGACGTTCAGGATTTTTGGCACAAATTGACCGACGCATCCTGGGTCGAAACGCCGGATGAAGCGCTGAATTTTGTGACCAATAAATGGTACCGCTATCAAGCGCTGTGCGCGCGCATGTGGGCCAAAACCGCCTACTATCAATGTAGCGGCGGTATCGGTTTTCGCGATCAGCTGCAGGATAGCAATTGCTTGTTGGAGTCGGAGCCGGCCATCACCCGCAAACAAATTCTGGTGCATGCGGAGCAAATGTTCCCGGACGGCACCGTGTATCACTGGTGGCATC
>ORMF010333232.1_pt1 | contig 15513 bp, 16 predicted proteins | sample 1779871 | NCBI WGS metagenome assembly ORMF01 (sample SAMEA104232316, study PRJEB22302) | groundwater metagenome | biome: forest; feature: aquifer; material: groundwater | place: USA | collected 2011-08-07 | depth 5.4 m | reverse complement strand
TGGTCCATCATCTGATCAATGGTTGGATTGCGGGTAGCTTCTAGAATATTTTTTCCCAAAATAGATTTTGACCGACCCCCAAAAATGGTTTCAGCGGATGGATTGATGATTAAAATTCGTTTGGTCCGGTCGCAGGCAATGACACCTTCCACCATGTTATTTAAAATGGCTGATACTTTGGCGCGCTCCCCTTCTGCCTCCGAGATTTTATCCCGAAGCGATGAAGCCATTCGATTAATTTGAGCTGATTCTATAATTTTCGATTTTTGTTTTTGATTGAAGCGGGCGAAGAGGAAAAAAATGATGGAACTAATGGCAGCACCGGCAAGAAAGTAAAAAAGAAAATTAGGATTCATCGAAACGGTATCCGGCACTTTTAACCGTTACAAGACGTTCGGCTTCAGCTTTAATTTTCTTCCGGAGCTGGCCGATGTGCATATCCACCGTACGAGTTTCAATATTAAGTGACTTGTCATAACCCCAAACTTTGTCGAGCAAAAATTCCCGGCTGAGCACCCTTCCGTTTGCTTCGATGAGCGTTTTCAAGAGCGTAAATTCTTTGGAGGTCAGCTCAACTACCTTCCCTTTTAGGGTCACGATGTGTTTGGCAAAATCTATTTCCAAGCTCCCGATTTTAACCATTTCTTTTTTTGGCTTCTCTTGCATTCTGCGAAGAACGGCTTTGACACGTGCCATTAATTCTCGGGGACTAAATGGCTTGGTCACATAATCATCTGCACCGAGCTCTAAGCCCACGACGCGATCGGCTTCCTGGCCTTTGGCCGTCAGCATAATGATGGGAATGGAAAACGTTTTTTCGTTTTGTTTCAGGGTCTTACAAATTTCGATTCCATCGATCTCTGGCAGCATCAGATCAAGAATCACCAAATCTGGTTTTTGTTTGAGAGCCAAATCCAAGCCTAAATCGCCGCGGTTCGCCGTTAAAACCCGGTATCCTTCCTGTTCCAGATTATATTTAACCAGTTCCAGGATATTTTTTTCGTCTTCGACTACCAGAACGGTTTCTTTTGTTTTCGTCATAGCGTCATCATCATACTCAATTTAAAAAATGAAATAAACGCCAATTAAAATCACTAAAGCCGCGACCAATTTTCGGAATTGAGACACTGAGAAATATTTTAAGAGGGGTTTTCCAGCCAAAGTGCCTAAAAAAGTAAAGGCAATAAGTGGCAGCAAGGCAGACCAGTTGGTGATTTGGGCATGGGCGTAAGAGAACCAATAAATGGGAATCCGAATCAAATCGATGATGCAGGCCAACACCACGCCGGTAGCGATAAAAGCTTCTTTTGAAATTTCATAATTGAGTAAAAACGCGGACCGAATGGCTCCTTGGTTTCCAACGAGTCCTCCCAATAGACCGGATAAAAATCCGCCGATGGGATCGATGGATTTGGGAATACGAAACTGAAATTTGGCGGGGACCCATTCCTGAAGGCCGAGAATAATAAGCACGAAACCAACTATATGTTGAAGCACCGCATTGATCATATAAACCTGACCCAAAGCACCAAGGAGTGAACCGACCACAGCGGCGAAGCCAAACCGCTTTAAAATGGTTAGATCAATATGCTGCCTGAATAAAATCAATTTGAGGAGATTATTAAGCAGATGAACAATCGCCACAAAGAAAATGGCGATTTTAATATCAAAAAATAAAATGAAAACTGGGGTTAAGATTGTCCCTAGCCCGAATCCGCTGAAGAGCGCTAACGCGGCCGCTAAGAAGACAATTAAATAAACGAGAAAGTCGTGCATTAATTAGAAGTCATTGCGAGGAGCGGAGCGACGCCGGTTGTCCGAGCGGCGGACAGCCGCTTGGTTTTCCGGTGCCGAACGGTCGGTTCGGCGAAGCAATCCCAGACCTGAGATTGCTTCAGGCACTTCGTGCCCTCGCAATGACAATTGGAAGGAATAAGTGGTATCGCGCTCAACGGGAATTTTTCCAATTCTGGTAATTTCAGAAATGAATTTTTCGCGCGGCGTATATTCACCATTTTCTCCGCCTGCTTCACGGGTAATATTTTCGTGATACAGGGTGCCACTCATGTCATTGGCACCAAAAGAAAGTGAATGCAACGCGTTGTTCCAGCCAAGCTTGACCCAGCTGGTTTGAATGTTACGGATATCATTCATAAAATAAAGCCGCGAGACAGCGATCATTTTAAAGGCATACTCGGTTCGGTCCAGAGACCGGTCTACAATTCGTCCGAGTTTGGTTTTGTCCGGCATAAACAGCAGCGGAATAAATTCCGTAATCATCTGAGTTTCGCGCTGTAGATCGCGAATTCTTTTTAAGTGGTTGGTCACTTGCTGCATCGTCTCCACGTGACCGAATAAAATCGTGGCGGTCGAATGCATGCCCAAGCGGTGAGCGGTTTTAATAATGTCACACCATTCATCCGAAGATATTTTCTCCCAGCAAATTTTTTTTCTGACTTCATCATCCAGAATTTCAGCGGCGGTTCCACACATGGAATTCATGCCGGCTTCTTTGGCCTGCGTCACAATTTCCAAATAGGTTTGATCTGTCTCGGTGGCATAAAAATCAATTTCTTCCGGTGAAAACGCATGAAAATGAATCTGAGGATATTCGGCTCGAATCTGGCGAAGGAGCGCGAGCACTTCTTTGAACTTCACTTCCGCCGAAAGTCCGCCTTGAAATGTAATTTCCGATAACGTTCCATCGGATTCATTGATTCTTTTGCGGACACCGTCAAAATTTAAAATATAAGCATCTTTGGAAAGCGGGGATTTTTTGAATTCGCAGAAACTGCAGTGGTATTCGCAAATATTGGTATAGTTCACATTCATATTATGAATGAAGCTGACATTTTGACCGTTTAGCCGCTCATTGACTTGGCCGGCTAACTCATACAAATGGGCAAGATCGCGAGGATCTTTCAGCTCAAGAAGCCACTTGGCTTCATCTTCGGTCAAATCAATGGAATGCTTTGCTTTTTGTTCAATCAATTCGAAATTCATGATTTTCCCTTTGCATGTCATTGCGAGCGAACGCAGTGAGTGAAGCAATCTCAGTCTTAGATTGCTTCGTCGGCCTCCGGCCTCCTCGCAATGACGGAATCAATATCGTAAGAGCTATCCACGAACGTGGGTTCAAATCCGGCTTGTTCAATTAATGATCGCAACGCTGTCTCAGACAAATCAACGGGGGTTTCGTTGCCGGCATCATGCATAATTTTTTCATTCAGATTGGTTCCGCCCACATCATCAACGCCAAAAAAGAGCGACACCTGCGCCATTTTCAGATCCAGCGTGGTCCAGTGGACTTTAATGTGCGGTATGTTATCAAACAAAAGCCGAGAAATCGCATACACTTTTAAATCTGTGTAACCACCGGGCTCGCCCTTTTTTTCAAGCGGTGTATTTTCAGCATTGAACGCAAGCGGGATAAACGATTGAAAGCCGTGAGTGTCGTCCTGGAGCGCGCGCAATCTTAAAATATGGTCCACCCGGTCTTCAATGGATTCAATGTGACCATACAACATTGTGCAATTGGTGGGCATATCCATTTCATGCGCAATCCGGTGAATTTCGATCCAATCTTTAGAAGTTGTTTTGTCAGCACAAATTTTCCTGCGCGTCACTTCATTAAAAATCTCGGCCCCGCCGCCCGGAATTCCATTCAAACCAGCTTCTTTGAATTGAGTGAGCACATCTTCCCAGGAAAGATGAAACCGCTGAGCCAAATCATCAATTTCGACAGCCGTCAGTGCTTTGATATAAAGTTGGGGATGGTCTTGCCTAATCAATCGAAACATGTCTGTGTAGTAATCCATTCCCAGATCCGGATTGAGTCCGCCAACAATGTGGACTTCATTGATTCCGAAGTGCTTCACTGTGTCGTCTACTTTGGCTCTGATTTGGTCCAGAGAAAAAGTATAGCCACCAGATTCGTGAGGTCTTCTGGCAAACGCGCAGAAAACACAATGGGCTGTGCACACGTTGGTATGATTGAGATGAAGATTAACGGAGTAGTAAACTTTTTTTTGATTCAGGCGCAGCCGCACTTGATGAGCCAAAGCGCCTAAGAACGGAAGATCGTTGGTTTGGAACAACCGAACGCCGTCTTCGAAATTAAGACGCTCGCCGGACCCAACTTTTTCTTGAATGTCTTCGAGACTAGAATTACGGAATAGGAGATTCACTCGCTCTTCTTCTGTTTTTTCTTTTCAATCTCAGAAAATAATTGATCCACTAATTGTTCTTCGGAAACCACGCGTTCCTGTTTGCCGTCAATGTAAATCATTCCCTTTTCTTTTCCGCCGGTGATTCCAAAATCGGATTCATGCGCTTCGCCGGGACCGTTAACGACACATCCCAAAACAGAAATCGTTATCGGATCATTATATTTCATGGCGCGCGTTTCCACTTCATTGGCCAATTTGAACACATCGACTTCAGCACGGCCGCAGCTTGGACACGCCACCACACGAGGACCGAATTTCCGGAGCCCGACGGCTTCCAAAATAAAACGGCCTACTTTAATTTCTTCCACAGATTCAGCAGACAGCGAAATCCGGATCGTATCGCCAATTCCCTCTTGAAGCAAAGTACCGACGCCGATGGCATTGTAAACGGAGCCGCGCAAAAGCGTTCCGGCCTCGGTCACGCCCAAGTGAAGTGGATAATCAAACGTTTGAGAAGCTAAACGGTAGGACTGAACCATGGTGGCCACGTCACTGGCTTTTAAGGAAAGAATGATATCGTGAAAATCCAGTTCCTCCAAAATTTGAACATGGCGTTTGGCGCTGTCCACGAGCGCTTCGGCAACAGGATGACCATATTTTTCAAGAAGATCTTTTTCAAGCGATCCGCCATTGACACCGATCCTGATCGGAACTTTTCGTTCTTTTGCTTTCTTAACAATTTGTTCGATGCGGTCGCGCGAACCGATATTGCCGGGATTAAGACGAAGTTTATCAATTCCCTGATCGAGTGCAATTAAAGCCAAACGATAATTAAAATGAATGTCTGCCACCAAAGGAATCTTGATGCGCTTTCTAATTTCACCCAGCGCGTGGGCATCTTTTTCGGTTGGACATGCCACGCGAATAATTTCGCAGCCGGCCGCTTCCAGTTCTTGGATCTGGGCTACCGTCGCCTCCACATCATGAGTGGGAGTCGTACACATGGATTGAATCCGGACAGGAGCATCCCCGCCGACGGTTACGTTTCCGATTTTGATCTGGCGTGTTAGTTTTCGTTTATGGGTATGTTCACTCATAAATCACCTAGGGAAGGCCCGCTTTGCTGGACCTGTCCCTTAGAACTAATGTCCAGCATTCGTTGGATGGGAATCAAAGCGCGCTTGCGAATTGGCTCAGGCACTTTGACTTCAAATTGCATCCGTTCCAGCGACAGTACAATTTTTTCAAGCGTGTTTTGTTTCATGTAATTGCAAACGGCTTCCTCTGTGACGGGAATAAACATTTTATGAGGATTTTCTTTTCTCATTTTGTGGAGAATTCCGGTTTCAGTGGCCACGATGAATTTCGTGGCCTTTGCCTGGCGAACATATTGGACCATGCCTTCGGTGGATAAAATTTTGTCTGCCAAATGCATGGATTTCGTCAGACATCCGCATTCGGGATGCATCAGAAGTTCAGCGCCTTCATGGATTTGTTTGAGTTTCGCAATTTGTTCGGATTGAAGCATCACATGAACGTGGCAATATCCCTTCCACAGAGTAATATTTTTTCTGCCGGTTTTCATTTGAACGTAACTGCCCAAATAAAAATCAGGGACGAAGAAAATTTCCTGGTCCGCTGGAATATGTTCCACCACTTGAACGGCGTTTGAGGAGGTGCAACAATAATCAGCTTTGGCTTTGACGACCGCAGTCGTATTCACATAAGCAACGACCACGCCGTTTGGATGTTCCTGTTTCCATTTTCGAACAATTTCGGGCTGAATCATTCCGGCGAGTGAGCAACCGGCTTCCAAATCGGGAACCAAAACGGTTTTATTTGGACACAAAATACTGGCCGTCTCAGCCATAAACATCACGCCCGCAAACAAAATAACGTCACAATCCGTCTTGGCCGCCGTTTGAGCCAAACCCAGAGAATCACCTGTAAAATCGGCGATATCTTGAATGTCTCCGGTTTGATAATTGTGCGCCAGAATAATTGCGTTGCGCTTTTTCTTAAGCGCCTTAATCTCTTCTTCTATTGAATTGTAAACTTCAATGGCCATGAACCAGTTTTTCCTTTTTCTTCGTTTCTTTTTCAGCCAAAGCATTTTGTCCGAGTTGTGTCAATTCTTGTGAAATGCTCATCGAACAAAATTTAGGGCCGCACATGGAACAAAAAGCAGCGTCTTTGAATCCTTCTTGTGGAAGCGTTTCGTCATGCATCGCCCGCGCCGTTTCAGGGTCGAGTGATAATTCAAACTGTTTTCTCCAATTAAATGTAAACCGTGCTTTGGATAATTCATCATCCCGATCCCGTGCGCCTTTGCGGTGACGGGCAATATCAGCCGCGTGTGCGGCAATTTTGTACGCAATCACCCCTTGCTTCACATCTTCTGCATTGGGAAGTCCGAGATGTTCTTTCGGCGTAACGTAACACAGCATCGAAGCGCCGTACCAACCCACCATCGCGGCGCCAATGGCTGAAGTAATATGATCATAACCGGGCGCGAAATCAGTAACGAGTGGGCCGAGCGTATAAAATGGAGCTTCGTGACACAATTTCATTTCTTTGTCGACTTGAAGTTTAAGCTGGTCCATCGGAACGTGGCCGGGACCTTCGATCATCACTTGAACATCATGTTCCCATGCTTTTTTTGTCAGCTCACCCAGCGTTTTTAATTCCGCAAATTGAGCGTCATCGCTGGCATCATGCAAACAGCCGGGGCGAAGGCCGTCGCCGAGACTAAATGAAACGTCATACTTCTTTAAAACCTCGCAAATTTCATCAAAGTGTTCATACAGAAAATTTTGTTTGTTGTGGGCGATGCACCATTTTGCGTGCATGGATCCACCGCGGGAAACAATTCCGGTAATTCGGTTTTTGACGAGCGGAACATACTCTTTCAGAACGCCGGCGTGAATGGTCATGTAGTCGACGCCCTGTTTGGCTTGGCGTTCAATGACATCCAGCATCACTTCAATTGAAAGGTCTTCTACTTTTCCGCCAACTTCTTGAAGCGCTTGATAAATAGGGACCGTGCCCACCGGAACGGGACTTGCCTGAATCAGCGCGGTCCGAATCAAATCCAAATCACCGCCGGTTGAAAGATCCATCGCGGTGTCGGCGCCCAAATGAACGGCGTAGTGAAGTTTTTCAAGTTCCTGTTCCACATTTGACGTTACTGCTGAATTGCCGATATTGGCGTTGATCTTACATTTGGAAGCAATGCCGATACACATCGGTTCAAGACTCAAATGATTAATGTTGGCCGGAATAATCATGCGTCCACGCGCCACTTCGGAACGAACCAACTCCGGTTCCAAATCTTCACGTTTGGCAACGTAAAGCATTTCTTCCGTCACTTGGCCTTTTTTAGCGTAATGCATTTGGCTGACATTTGAATGACCAGCACGTTTTTTGACCCATCCAGATCTGACGACTGCCATTTCTGAAGGTTTTGCTTGAGAATCTACGTGCCCATGTTCGTGTGAGCAGCAGCCATTTCCGTTATTTTTTTCCATATGTTTTCTCCAAATAGTTGCAGATGTCTTCGGATTCAAACATAAAAATATTTTTTTCAACGTCAACCAAAATCGGAAATTGGATTTGCGACTCCGGAATAAATTTTTTAAGGAATTCCCGTTTAATACTTCCGCGCGGAGACGGATGAGATGTATAAGAAACATCCAAAGCTTCCAACTTCCGTCTGACTTTTAAGCAGTAAGGACAATCTTCAAAGTGAAACAGTTCAAGCATGATCCCCCACCACTTTCATTTCTGTTTCAGTTAACAACATATGTATCGGTATTAATTTTAATATCAGAAAGTGGTGGGGGATGAATTTTCTCCTTGCCCACGTTGTCCCACCACTCATCTAACTCTTTGGTAAAATACTTAAGCCGGATTTTTTTATATTCTTTGGTGCTATAAAGGTTTTTATGCGGCCACTCGCCGATGGTTTGAATAATTTTTGCGACGACGCGGCCACAATCTTCTGCTTTGGCGCCGTGAATCATCGTATAAATCGCATATGGCCAATCCGAAAAAATCGGGCGTTTGTAACAATGACTGACTTGCGGAAAGAGCGCCATCTTGGGCCCCACTTCGTCTAATTTTTCATCTGGAATATTCCAAACCACCATCGCATTGGCGCTGAAACCTGCTTTTCGGTGATGGAGAATTCCGGCAAAGCGTCTGAAATAACCTTTGGCTTCGAAGTAATTCATCACATCAAAAAGCTGCTGCTCGGTAAATCCGGAAGTTTCGGCAATGGCTGCAAACGGCCGGTCCACGAGCGGAATATCTTCTTGAAGCGCTCGGATCGCTTCAATTTGTTCCGGGGTTAAATCCGGGGCTGATGTTCTCCGGCGGGAATCGTCATAAATCGCATTTTTGGATTCCAACGTGTCTGAATCTTTTCCGGTTAAATCCAGTTTCATTCCGATTTTAAAGAGCTTCAGCGTGGGAAGAATCAGTGTATTTAATGCTCCCGACATCTCATGAAGTTTTTTAATGGTCTCTTCTAATGAATGATACGGCGGAACGGCAACCGTAAACCAAAGATTATAATCATCATTTCTTCGGTAGTTATGACTAACGCCCGGATGCTGATTAATAATCTCAGCGCCTTGATCCAATTGATCTTCCCGAAACTTCATCGCTACCAAAGTAGATTGATAACCCAAGCTTCGCGTATCAAAAATTGCAGAAATTTGCCGCAGAATTTTTTCTTCTTTCAACCGTTTAATCCGGTTAAAAGCATCGTTTCCGGAAATTCCGATTTTTTCACCCAATGCAACAAACGGTTCTGAAACGCGCGGAAAATCTTTTTGAATTTCGGTAAGAAGCTTTCGGTCGATGTCATCCATCATAGATTCTTTACTTCCTCTTCCACCGGCTTCACATAGAAGTTATTTTGATACAGTTTTGCAATTAGCGTTAGTTCTTCGCGCGTTAAGTCGGGCGTTTCCACGGCGGTGGCAAATTCCTTGAGTTGTTCTTCATTATAAATATTCGGAAGCACCGTCACAACGCTCGGCTGAGCTAAGATAAATTTAAGTGCAGCCTGTCCCAAGGTTCTTGTCTCAGTCAAAAATTTAAGATGCTCAATTTTCTGAAGCCCTTCGATTAACCATGATTTCGGCCGATGTGACCGATGATCTTTCTCGTCAAATTTGGTATCAGCCGTGTATTTTCCTTCGAGCATTCCGGAAGAATGCGGGACACGAACCAAAATTCCAACTTGATGTTCTTCGGCGACGGGGAAAAAATCACGGCCCGGTTCTTGTTCCAGAAGATTATAAATCGTATGAAGCCCGTCAATTTTTCGCTCGGTCACCAATTTAATTCCCTCTTCACGCCAACCAATCGCAGGACCGAGGGCTGCGCCGTAGCTTAAAATTTTTCCTTCACCCTTTAATTTCTCAAGGGTAGAAAAAAGAACGTCATTTAAAACCGCGTCCATTTTAGAATTATGAATCTGATAAAAATCGATGTGATCGGTCTCAAGGCGCTTCAGCGATTCTTCGCAGGCAAAGCGGACATAGTTGGGAGAAAAATCTTGGGGAATTTCTTGTTGGCCTTTTCGTTCGCCCGCAAAATGATAAAAATCGTAGCCAAATTTCGTGGAAATCGTGATTTGACGCCGATTATTTTTGAAGGCCTTGGCCAATAAAGTTTCGCCCCGGCCGTTTCCATAAGTATCTGCCGTATCAAAAAATATAATTCCGTAATCAAAAGCCTGCTGGAGGAGCCGAACGGCATCGCCTTCGGTTTTATTTCCCCACCACCCCGTAGAAACCGTCCACAGACCGAACCCGATTTCAGAAGTAGCGACACCAGGTTTCATGAATTTTCTATATTTCATTGTCTGACGGAACCTCGGTTATATGCCAACGTAACCTGTTGGGCAGGTATTTGTTAGGTAAGTACAGTACTTTACTAAATTAAGGTGAATTTGTCTACCAGACTAATTAAAGAGATTAATTAACTTTGGCTCGTTTGACACTCTATAACTCGTGTGATACCTTTGCCTTAGAACATTTTAAAAAGGAGGATCGTGAATGAAAGTTGGTCGATTTTTAATCGTTCTCGCCGTTGTACTATTCAGTTTTTCCGCAATTCTTCCAGCTGATAACGACGATACCGATTATGCAATTCCGGCCATCAGTGATTTGCCGATGCTTGGCGTTCCCAATTCAGGCCCTCAAATGCTGGCAGGATCCTTAAAAGAAGACGTCAATCCTTTTCCGGTCGCCGAACAAATCAAATGGTTTGATATTAATCGTGATCTTCAGATTAATGATTTTGATGTAAAACAATTCCAAAATATTGTGGCAAATCTTCACGGAGAAAAATTAAGCGGGCTTCAACTTTCAATCCGATTCCGGATTGCTCAAAAAAATCAAAAAGAATCTTTTCCTGTATTTTATGATTTAGATCGGGACGGGATGTTTACCCCTTACGATGTGGATTATTTTACGCAGGTCATCAACAAACTGGATGAAGGCGCTTCGCGTGGAACTCAACTCATTCAGAATTTCAAACTTCAGCTTCGAAAATAAGGGGACAGGCTACTCTTTTTTAATCGCCCCGCCGCTCAGTAATGTGGTGCCGAATATCAATTCCTTTGGCCAAATAAATGACGTCTTCTGCAATATTGGTTCCCAAATCCCCAATTCGTTCCAAGTTGTGAGAGACCATAATCAAACTGACGGCATGTGAAATTTCAATCTCATGTCTTTTCATGGCTTCTTGGAGTGAATTATAAGTTTGATCATTCAGCGTATCCAATTCGTCATCCCGTTCACAAATCTCTTTGGCTTTTTTGGCGTCCCGCGAAACAAAAGCATCCAAGGATTCTTTAACCATCGCAATCGCGATGTCGGCCATTTTGGGAATGCTGAGATAGGATTTAAGCGGTGTTTCTCGGTTCAGGGAAATGGCTTTCTCGGCAATGTTAACAGCTTGATCGCCAATTCGCTCTAAATTGCTGTTAATTTTGAGTACCATCGTAATAAATCGAAGATCAACGGCTGTCGGCTGGCGAAGCGCGATTAATTCATGGCTGAATTCGTCGATTTCAATTTCAAGAATATTGATTTTCTGATCTTCTTCGATGACCTCTTCGGCCAGTTTGGTATCCCGTTTGATCAGACAATCGATGGATTTTCGAATGGCTTCTTCCACCAATAATCCCATCTTAAATAATTTATCCTTTAATTGTCCCAACTCTTCATCGAAATGACGTTGCATGTATGTCTCCTTGTATTAACCAAAACGACCGGTGATGTAATCTTCAGTTTCCTGACACTCGGGCCGAGTAAAAACCCGCTGTGTCGAACCAAATTCAATTAATGCTCCCAAATAAAAATAAGCCACATGATCGCTGACACGCGCTGCTTGCTGCATATTATGCGTAACGATCACGATTGTGTAATTTTTTTTAAGCTTGCGCATTAATTCTTCGATCCGCTCTGTTGCGATCGGGTCAAGCGCGGAACAAGGCTCATCCATAAGCAAAATTTCCGGTTCTACGGCAATTAATCGAGCAATACAAAGCCGCTGCTGCTGTTCACCGGATAAAGAAAGCGCGGATTCAGATAAGCGGTCTTTCAAATCCTCCCAAAGCCCGACGGCTTCCAAGCTGCGCTCTACAATTTTAGGCAACTGTTTTTTAGAAGCAAAATAATGAATGGAAGGACCGTATGCAATATTTTCAAAAATGGAAATCGGAAAAGGATTGGGCCTTTGAAACACCATTCCCACTTTTTTCCGAAGTTTCACCAAATCAATCGATGGATGATATATATTTTCACCGTCAATTAAGACTTCTCCGGTAACTCTTGCGCCGGGAACCAAATCATTCATTCGATTTAAACATCTCAACAAAGTAGATTTTCCACATCCCGAAGGGCCAATGATTGCGGTAATTTTGCGCTCGGCCATTGTCAAGGTCACGTTTTTCAGCGCGTGGAATTCACTGTAGTAAAAATTCAACTTATTGATCTGAATTTGTGAATCAACCATAGCGGCCGGAAACATACCCTTCTGTTCTCTTGTCTTTAGGAACGGTGAATATTTTTTGGGCCTGGTCAATTTCAACCAATTCTCCCATCAAGAAAAAGGCAACCCGGTCACTCACACGAGCGGCTTGCTTGGTGTTGTTCGTCACCAAAATTAGCGTATAGCGTTTTTTAAGTTCCTGCATCGCTTGTTCAATTTTAGCCGTTGAAATCGGATCCAGTCCCGAACAAGGTTCATCAAACAGAATAACGTCCGGCTCAAGAGCCAGGGTTCGTGCAATACAAAGCCGCTGCTGCTGACCACCGGAGAGTTTCATTGCGGATTGGTCTAACCGGTCCTTGACTTCTTCCCACAAAAAAGCTGATTTCAGACTACGTTCTACAATTTCTTCTAAACGAGTTTTGCTCCATATTCCGTGCCGCCTGGGTCCATAAGCGAGATTCTCAAAAATGGAAATAGGAAGCGGAGTTGGAAGCGCAAAGACCATTCCCACTTTCTCGCGAAGCTGAAATACGTTCCAGTTTCGATAAATATCTTTGCCGTCAATCAAAACTTCGCCCTGATGTTCATAACGTGGATCTAAATCATTTAACCGGTTCAAAGTTCTTAAAAAAGTAGTCTTTCCGCTATTGGCAGGACCGATGACTCCTAAAATCTCATTTTGATAAATGGAGAAATTCACATTTCTTAAGGCCGACTCTCCTCCGTAGGAAACGGAAAGATTTGAAACCTGAATTTTTTCAATTCGATTTACCATTGTTTTCGGGACCGAAAGTAACTGCGAATAACAACTGCTACCAAATTAGTCATCACAATCAATCCGACCAGCACCAATGCGGTTCCGTATTGAAGCTCCAAACGGACATTCGGAACTTGGGTGGACAGCACATAAAGATGATAAGGAAGCGCCATGGCTTGATCAAAAATCGACTGCGGCAATCGAGGCAAATAAAATGCCGCGACGGTAAATAAAATGGGCGCAGTCTCACCGGCCGCTCGACTCAAACTTAAAATGGTTCCCGTTAAAATCCCGGGCAAAGCATGAGGAAGAACCGCATGACGAATGGTTTGCCAGCGTGTGGCGCCCAGCGAATAGCTAACTTCCCGGAAAGATTTTGGCACGGATTGCAGCGCTTCTCGAGATGCGGTAATAATCACCGGAAGCACCATGACCGCCAGCGTCAGCGAACCGGCCAAAATAGAGGCACCCATTTTTAGAAATACGACAAAGAGACCCAAACCGAAAAGTCCGTAGACGACGGAGGGAACTCCGGCCAAATTAACGATGGCCAATTCAATCACCCGCGTCAGTAGATTGCGTTTGGAATATTCGGACAAATAAATCGCGCAAAAAATTCCAACGGGAAGCGCAAAAATCAATGTTCCAACCACGAGATAAAAGGTACCGACAATGGCAGGAAAAATTCCGCCTGCCTTCATTCCCATTCTTGGCATGGACGTTAAAAATTCAAAACTTAAAACACTAGATCCGCGAGCAACAATGACCGCCACCACTAAAATAACAGGAATTACGATAATTAAAGTTGATAGAAAAAGAGAAGCAAAAACAATTTTTTCCTGAAGTTTCGGATTAAGCCAAGACTTAATCATCAATGCCCCTTTTTCCCATGAAGTGATAAATCAGCCATTAAATTAATGGCAAAAGTGATGGCAAAAAGTACGATCCCGATGGCAAACAAGGCAAAATAATGTTCGCTTCCTTGCACGGTTTCCCCCATTTCGGCCGCAATGGTAGCCGTCATCGTTCTGACTGGCTGAAAAAAACTATGTGGAATGATGGCCGCATTTCCCGTAATCATCATCACTGCCATGGTCTCACCGACAACGCGACCGATGCCTAACATGATGGCCGCAACAATCCCGGAGGCCGCACTCGGCAGAACAATTCTTCTAATGGTTTGCCATTTGGTTGCCCCCATTGCGATTGAGCCTTCGCGGTAACTTTTCGGAACGGTATTGAGCGCATCTTCCATAATACTAACAATCGTCGGCATGGCCATAAAAGCAAGCATGAGGGAACCTGAAAAAGCCGTAAGACCGGTCGGAAGCCAGAACAATTTCTTCACGAGAGGAACTAAGGTAACCAATCCAATAAACCCAAGCACGATACTGGGAATCGCAGCTAAGAGTTCAACGCCTGCTTTTAAAATTTCCTTCAACCAGTTAGGCGCTATTTCACCAATATAAATGGCACAAGCAATTCCAAGCGGTACGGAAATAACTGTAGCGCCTACGGTTACCCACAAAGAACCTAAAATGAGCGGCAAAATTCCCAAGCGAGGCGGTTCGGAAATGGGATACCACCGGGCTCCAAGGAGGAAATCAAAAACCCCGATATATTTGAACAGCATGAGACCTTCTTTTAACAAAAAAATGAAGATAAGAAGGACGAAGAGGATGCAGACAATCCCGCTGATGAAGATCAATCCTTCAACAATGAATTCGTAATATTTCCGCATGCTTTAATACGAAGCTAGGCCTTCGCCTGCTCTTTGGGGATAGGAACGAAATGTGTGTCCAACACAATTTGTTGCCCTTTGTCACTCAGGACAAAATCAACAAATTGCTTCACGACTCCTTCGGGCTGACGAGGAAGATAAAAATAAAGTGGCCTTGATAGAGGATAAGTTTTGTCCGTTGCTGTCTCAATGGAAGGCACAACATAAGTATTGGTTTTGGGATTAAAAATTCGCAGTGCTTTGACTTTTGGATTTAAATATCCCAGCCCAAAATAACCGATCGCAGTCCGGCTTCCGGAAACTTCCTGTTCAAGAGCTTGAGAAGACGGCATCATTAATACATTGGGCGCAAATTCATCGGTGTTTTCTTTTTTTCCTTTCCGAACTACATCTTCTAACACATAAACATGCGTTCCGGAATTTCGCTCGCGAGAAAGCGCTAAAATAGGTTCATCCTGACCGCCCACTTCTTTCCAATTGGTAATCTTCCCCGTAAAAATATCCGAGAGTTGATCGATCGTCAGCTTTTCTACGGGATTGCCCAAATTCACCACCATGGCAACGGCATCAACTCCCACAATAATTTCTTGGACGTCTAAGCCTTTTGATTTTGCCAAATCAGATTCTTTAGGACTCATTTCACGCGAAGATTGAGCAATATCGCAAGAACCGCTGACGAGGGCTGTAATGCCGGTTCCGGAGCCGCCGCCGGTAACGGCAATTAAAGCCTTTGGATTTTGTTCCATAAATGATTCTGCCCAGGCCTGGCCTAAATTAACCATGGTGTCCGAACCTTTTATTTGGATGGAATCTTCTGCGAATAAATTTGGGTG
>ORMF011238736.1_pt1 | contig 15524 bp, 13 predicted proteins | sample 1779871 | NCBI WGS metagenome assembly ORMF01 (sample SAMEA104232316, study PRJEB22302) | groundwater metagenome | biome: forest; feature: aquifer; material: groundwater | place: USA | collected 2011-08-07 | depth 5.4 m | reverse complement strand
GCCGCACCGGCGAAGACCAGCACTTCGTACACCGTGCGCCGCAGGACCGGCGAGCCGAGCCGGGCAAACGCCAGGTGCGGCCAACTCACCTCCTGGGTGTGGAGCGTCCACCGCCACGAGCCGACGCTCGAGCTCAGCAGGGTCGCGCCGAGGAGGACGAGGCCAAGCGCGAGCCACGGCCCCCGGAATGCGCTCGCGGAGCGTGCCGTTGCTGTCGCTCCGAGCGCGATGCCCAGGGCGATCGCTACGTGTGCCGTCCGCGAGGAAGCCCAACAGACGACCCCATCCCACCACCACCCCCACGACCACCACTCGGCGGCGAGCTCGGCGGCCATGGACAGCGCGGCGATGCCGAGGAGCGCGGCCCCATACCGGGTGCCCACCGCGCGGTGGCGGGCGACCGCAGCGGCACCCGCAACCACCGCCACTCCCCCCGACGCGATTCGCAGCGCCACGGCAAGCGCGCCAACAGGCCGCCACGCATGCGCCGCGTCGCTGGCGGTCGCCGCGACCGCGAGCGCAATGCAAGCGAGCGCCGTCACCGCGACTGCCCGTAGCGGGGGCGGATCCGCGGCCTCGCGCCCGTCCCCCCGCGAACGCGGCGGGTCGCCGCGGAGTTGCCGTGCGCCAGCTACCATGGCGATTGCGGCGACCGCTCCCCAGACAGGCGCGTCCGCCGTCAGGTTGCCCACGGCGGCGCCCACGCCGGTCGCGACCAGCAGGCGCACCCCATCGTCGACTGACGGCATGGGCGCAGTCTGGACTACCGTCGGCCGAGCGACCAGCGGCACGCAGGAGCGAAGGTTGTCTCTCCGGAAAGATTGGCTTGCCGGGCTACTCCCGATGTCACAGGCTTCAGGGACATCGGCGGAGTGCAGGCCGGACGTCGCCGCCCGCAGACCTCCGCATCGTGGAGACCACCGAATGATGATCGAGCCGGCACGGCGCGGGCTCACGCTCGTCGAGCTCGCGATCGTGATCGCGGTGTTGCTGGTGCTGTGGTGTTGGTTGATGGGCGTGGTGAAGCGCCGCGAGCCACCACGGTGCGACCGCGACCTGAAGCAGCTTGCGCTGTCCCTCATGATGTACCGGGACAGTCAGGGCCGAAACGTCAACCTCCCGGCGTTCGATGGCTCCGCGTTTCTGGTCGCCTTGTACACCTCCGGAGTCAACACCGAGGCCGACCAATACCTGTGCCGGCACTCGGACGACGACAACTCGGGCCTGGTGTTCAGCACGACAGGGGACACCAGCGCCCTCACCAGCTTCGCCGGACGTCGAAACAAGACCCAGTCGTCGTACCCGGGGCTCTACACCTACAAGGGGGCGTCGGAAACGGTCACGATTTCCGACGACAGCGAGGGCTACGATCGGTTCAACCACGACGGTTGGTGCGGGATGGCCTTCGCCGACGGACACACCGAGATGGTGCCGGTGGATGATGCCCGGCTGCGTGACCTCACCGAGGTCGGCGAGGGCTTTCTCGACCCGCTCGCCAACTGACGGACGAAGAAGCAGTGCATCGATCGCCCCGCCGTCGGCGACATGGAAAGAGACGGAGCCTAGCTGCCGAGCCCCCGGGTCGCACGCTCTCCGCGCCGCCACTCGATGTATCTGGCCTTCTCCGAGTCGGCGGCCGACCTCGACTCGACGTCGGCCTCCACCTCTGGGCTAGGCGAGAGACCCAGCCATCGGCTCAGGTGCGTGGCAAGGCGCGGTGGCTCATCTTCGTCGACATAGCTGACGACGAGCCAGCCGCCACACAGGAGCAGCACGGTGGTGAGCCCGAGCGCCGCGGAGGTCCGAAGTCGGCCCCACCACGCGGCCTCCGCCTCGGCCTGCACACCGCGTTCGCCAGCCGACCCCTCCGCGACCCCGGGCGCAGTGTGACCGTGCTCGTCGAGCCACCACGCAAGCCACGCCGCCCCCGCACAGGCGAGGAACAGGACGCCGATGAATGGATGCGTTAGCTCCGCGAGCGCGAGCGCGACGCCCACAGCGACGCACAGCTCGACGGGCGACAACCGTCGCCGTGTCGCGGCGCGGGTCTGTTCGGCTTCGATCGGCGGCGCGCTCATGAAGGCCCTCCTTCGCCCGCACACCCACGACGGTGCAGGATAACCAAATTGCGATGGCGGCCACAGCCGACTCGCGAAGAGCCAGATGCGCCGCTGGGCTGCGAAGAGGCGGCGGTCGGCCGCGGCCTTCACGGCGTCCACGTCGCGCCCGTCGCGGCGGCGTGGTGACGCATGGTCACGCGCCCGGCCGCGACCTCCACCACGCCGAACACGATGGGCAGCGGATGGCGCCTCGGTCCGATCGATCCCGGGTTGAAAATGGCAAGGCCGCCGTCGCGCCCGATGAACGGGACATGCGAATGGCCGCAGATCACGACCTGAGCCCCGCGAGCGGCGGCGAGGCGGCCGACGTCGGTGCGCAGTTGGACGCCCGCAAGCGCGATGGGGACGAGCAGGAAGCGCATGACGAGATCGTCGCCCGCGAGCAGGTCGATGGTCATGCGATCGGGCCACTCGCTCGGGTGCGCATCGATGTTGCCGCGCACCAGAGCGAGAGGGGCGATCGACGAGAACGGCGCGAGGCACGCTGGATCCCCCACGTCGCCAGCGTGCAGAATCCCGTCGGGTCGCATGGTCGCGATCACGGATGCCGCGGCCGGATGCGGCTCGCCATGCGTGTCGGAGATCACGGCCAGCCGTCCGGTGCCATCGGATCGCAGCGCGATCGCGAGCTGTCCCTCGCGAGGGGCTCGGCGCTTCGCACCACCGCGTCGCGATCGGGTCGGCATCTCGGTTCCTGAGCATAGTCGACCGGTGCCTGCTCGACCTCTGTTCGCGCGCGCCTGCATCGTCCTGGTGAAAGGCCCTTCGCGGGGGGCGGTTGACCGTGGCCGCGCACTCTGGCTTACTCTCCGGTAGGCTCTGGCACTCCGAAAGGACGAACCCATGCGTGTGTCGCTGCTCGTGCTGACGGCTGTCGTGTTCGTTAGTGCGTTCGTTGGACGACTCGGGGCGCAGCCTTTGCGGCCCGACGAACCCGATCTGCAGGCGCCGGAGTACCAGAAGATCCGGGAGGCTTTGCGCACCAAGCGGCTATCGCTCGACTTTACCGACGCGCCGCTCAGCGACGTCGTCCTGTTCCTTCGCCAGGTGCTGAACATCAACATCGTGGTCGACCCGGCGATCGCCAAGGAGAAGGGGCCGGACCAACTCAAGGTGTCGCTGACCGTGAAGGACGTGCCGGCACACAACGCGCTCGACCTGATCCTCGGCTTGGGCGGCCTCACGCGCCGCTACGCGAACGGCGTGCTGATGATCACGACCAAGGAGCGCCACCAGGAAACGGTGCTGCTCGCGACCTACGATGTCCGGGATCTCATGTTCACCGTGCGTGACTTCCCCGGCGTGGAGATTGATCTGACCGCGCCCTCGGCAGCGGGAGGCGCTGGCGGTGCCACGTTCTCGTCCCCGGACGACAACGAGGCGAACGAGCTCAGCAACCCGGAGAGGCTGGTCGAGGTCGTGAAGGGGAACGCGGCCGGCAAGAGCTGGGAGGAGACTGCCGGGTGCTCCGCCGCGATCATCAATGGCCTGCTCGTCGTCCGGCAGACCCGCTCGGGGCATTACGAAGTGCGACGGCTGCTGTTGATGTTGCGCGGGTTTCGGTAAAGCCATCCGCCGTGCGCGCGATCCACCCATGCGACGCGCACAGGGGCGAATGAGATGCGCGTTGGCCTCGCTCAGGAGTGCCTGATCGCGCACGTCCATCCGCACGGGGCGTGGTTCGAGCCGGTCGCCGGGTGACGAGATCGCGCGTGGGGCGATTGGACCGGCAGACCACGGCCATCCAGCGCGACGTCGATGGCCGCGCGACCGTGTCGCGATCGCCGTGGGATCAGTCGGGTCCTGCTTTGCACCGACGGAACGTCAACGTGCGTATCGATGGTGCCGCCGACGAGCAGCACGGGTGCGACGACTCCGCTTCGCGTGCCCGTCGACGGTGACGACCCCCGAGACCTGCTACTTCCTCCTCGCCAGGATGTCGTCGATCGCCGCGAACACCTGCGCGTGGCAAGCGGTGTGGCCGATGCCCGGGATCGTCGTGCGGGAGAAGTCCGTGTATCCCCACGCCTTGAGTTGGGCCTCCGCCGCGGACCACTGGCGGGTCAGCGTCGCGAGGTGGCCATCCTTCTCGCCCTGGAACGCGCGGACGACGACGTCGCGTCCCCCCTCGGGCGGCTCGGTCGGCGTTCGACGTAGGAGGTAGCGTGGGAGGCCTTGCACCACTCAAACGGAGGCCTCGGGACCCCTGCTGCTCACGCGAAAGCCGTTGCATGGGCTTCGGCCGGGGACGTTGGCATTCCGGCGAGCTCGTCATGCTCCATCGATCCGCGCCGCGCGGAGCCGCCGCGCCCTCCGAGCCCCACGCGTCCCCCACCGCCACATCCACACCACGCTCGGGGCCGGCGGCATGGGCAGGTCCTCGCGGGACGCGACGCACACCTCGACCGTGAGGTCGCCCTCAAGGTCATCGAGGGCGCCCCCTCCGCCGAGGCCCGCGCCAAGTTCCTGCGCGATGCGCGCGTCACCGGGCAGGTCGAGCACCCCGCCATCGTCCCGCCCACGAACTCGGCCAGACCAGCGACGGCCAGCTCTACTTCGTCCGCCTCGCCGCGCTACGCCACCCGCGCACCTCGGAACGTGGGTCCGGCAGCTACGACGGAGGGTCTTGCCCCTGTGCCGCGATCCACAGCTCGCGGAACTTGTCGCGGCACCACGGGTGCAAGTCGTACTCGAGCTCAGCGGGCAAGCCCGCGAGACGAACGAGATTGAGTACATCCGCGAGGTCATGCAACCGATGCGGCGCCGTCATGCCGGACGCCAGCTTGAGCTCGATGAACCGGGGCAAGGGCAGGAGAGCAAACGAATCCCCGCGGATAGCCGTGGTGACCGGATCGGGAAACGCGATCGGTTTGGGTTGGCCATCCCCCGGGAATCGACCGGTCGACAGCACGTCGACCTTCACGTTGAACTCGGTGTCGAGCAGCTTGCCAGTTCCGGCAACGCGCTCGGCGTATCCGCGACCCAGATGCTTGCGTTTGAACGCCTGTAGGTCGTCGTCCCGCAGGATCAGGTCGACGTCGATCGTCGCGCGCTGGTGACCGTACGCGCCGAGCGCGAATGCGCCGATGATGGCGTAGGGCGTCCCGTCGGCCTCCAAGATCGCCGTCAACTTGTGAAGCGCGCGCTGCGCGTCGGCGTCCCCCATAAAGAACCTCGATAGGTTTGCAAGGCTCGAGGCGAACTGAGCAGCGAGATCGCTCGGTGCCCTGCCCGCGCCCCACGCGAGCCCGTGCGAAGCGGGAGTGGCGGGCGGAACGGGAGGCGCGGTCATCACGACAACTATACCCTCGCTGCCTAACGGCGTAGGACTTGGCCACTCCGCGGCCAGGACGCGCGCCTCGCGCGATCGTCAGCCGCGGATCGCACGCGTACTCTCGGTAGAGGCCGCTACGCTGCGGTCGTCGAGGACGGCGGCGTGGCCTGCGTCCGGGAACGGCTCATGCGCCGCGGGAAGATCGAGTCCTGCTTCTCCCGATCGCGGGGGAACGCCGCGCGCACTTGGCCCATCACCACGTCGATGGCCCGAACGTGCTCGTCGCGCGCCGCACACTCGCGCGCAAACGCGGCGTCGTGCTGCCGCTTCACCTCGTCGTACGCGGCGATCGAGCTCGACAACCTCGCGAGCGCCGACTCGAGCTTCGGCCGCCACTCGGTCCGGACGGCGTCGACTCCCGGCGCCGACCCCAAAACCAGGCGCTCGAGGATCGCAGCCACTGGCACGGCCAGCGCGCTACCCTTGGCCCGCAGCTCCGGTCCGAGCCCGTGTGGGAACAGGCCGGCGGTGATCGGACCGGCACGCCCGCCATCGGCGATCTTGCTCGCCCCGTGGAGCGAGCGCACGGTCGAATTGGCGTGGTAGGCCGCGAAGCGGATCGTGGCCTGCGCCTTCGTGATCGGACGGACCAACGCGGCGGTCGCGTTGGCCGCCTCGTCGAGCCGTTCGTTCATCGCTTCGAGGGCCGGGGCGAGATCACGAGTCTCGGGGAACTCCCGCAACCCGACCGCGAGCGTGTAACCGTAGTTGGTGCGAGTCTTGGAGTCCGTTCGCCGTTGGTAGTGCTGCATGGGATCCTCGGGAGTTGGAGTGCGGGAGGCTCATCGCGCCCCGGTGACGGGCGTTTCGATAAGCAAACACCGGGCCACCCCTTTGCGAGTGCCCGGCCCTTGCCCGCGCGGGCGAACCGCCACGCGACACGTGCGATGTCGCACGGGCTCGCGAGCGAGACCGCCCCCACGACGGCGACGGACGGTCGATGCGCAGGGGTGTGGGGGTCGAGATGCCACACCGGGCGATGACACTGGGTGGACTCGCCGGTCGACCGGGTGTGGCCGGCAAGGACGAGCGTCGTCCTCGGCGGGTGAACCGCGCATTGCAGGTGGCCCGTTACCGGTCCTCGGCGCGAAGCCCTAGGGTGCGGAGAGAACCCGCGTTGGAACATGCCGGTCGTGCGCCGTCACCCGGCGTAGCCCAGGCGCGGCCTCGCGCGACCACGGCGCTCGTCCGGGTCGTCCACACCGTGTACCTCCCGCATGCACGCGTCGTGACGTATTGCACCGGTCGTAGGGCGGTGCGGTTCAGCCAGCTGCATCGTGCGCACGGGTCGCGATGCCCGGCCACGCGCTCGTTGATCGTGTCGGGGAGCCTTGGAGCCCTGGCGCGGCCAGCGCATAATCCGTGGCATGCGTCTCGCCCTGGTCGCCGGGCTGCTGGGGTGCGCGCTTGCCGCGTTTGCGCACCCCGACCAGCTGCTGGAGGCCCGCATCGCCCAGGCCATCGCCGCGCTGGGTGACCCGCGCTTCCCGGTTCGCGAGGCGGCGAGTAACACGCTGTGGCACATCGGCGCCGCGGCCAAGCCGGCGCTCCTCGCCGCGCTCGCGTCGCCCGACTCCGAGGTGGTGTCGCGGTCCCGGCAGGTGCTCCGGCTGCTCGACATGGGTGTCTCGCCTGACACGCCACGCGATCTTCGAGCGGCGATTGAGCGGCTGGGCGACGCGGCTGCGCACGTGCCGCCCGCCAACGAGGAGCCCGCAGGCGAGTCGAACGACGCGAGCGCGTCGGCGCGGCGCGCGCTCGCCGACGCCGAGGCTGCACTACTGGCGATGGGAAGCCGCGGCTTCGCCCCTCTCGTCGACCGTGTGCTCCGCGCAACGGACGGTGAGGCGTTGTCGAGGGCGTTGGAGCCGTTTCGCAACAGTCCGCGCGACCCCGTTCGCTATCTCATCGCCACCGGCCGATTCGCTGACGCCGGGACGCTGCTGGATCGAGTCAGCACGACGCCATGGCGCCGCTTCGAGCTCCGCGACCTCGCCGCGTTCCACCTGATGCGCAACAGCGCGGCGGCTGCGACCGCCGAGCTGATCGCGCGGCGCGTTGACGGCTCGGACGCACGGCGCGGTTGGCTCGCGTGGGCCAATGGCGACCTTGACGGCGCCCTGACTGCCGCGCGCGCGTCGGACCCGGCGGATCTCCTCGCGCGGGTGCTGGTCGAGCGCGAGGACTGGGTCGGTCTGTACGATCGGCTCGCGCGCGCGGCGCCGCACTTCTACGACGACGGCGATGCCCGCCTGGGTCAGCTCGCACTGCTCGCGCGCCTCGCCGACGATGCGCCCGCCCGCGCTCGAGCGGTCGACGCGCTCGCCGGTCGCGTTCGCGCCGACGGCTTTCTCCAGGCCTACAAGGCGTTCAACGTGCTCGCGCTCCTCGCTGCGTGTGGGCGGTTCGACGACGCGTTGGCGGATTCCCTTCGCCACGACGTTCGGGAGACGCGGACGTGGCGCGCCGAGCTGTTCCACGTTTTGGCGCGCCGCGCCGAGCTCCGCGCAGAGGTCGCCATGGCCGTGAAAGAGGACGTCGATGGCGACGACGGCCGACAATGCGCGCACTATCCGATCGGCGTGGTTGCCCGGTTGGAGCGGCTCGCAGGAAACACCTCCCACGGACGGGCGATCTTCGCTGCGCAGTTAGCCCGCTTAGAACCAGACATCCACTACCGGTTCATCGACGAGATGTGCCCCGACCGCCAGCTCGAAACATGGGGGTGGTGGGACGCGCTGGCTCGCGAGCGCCCGACCGACTCGCTGGAGAGCCGGCTGGAGCAGCTCGACCGGATCCTCGACGGCCGAGCCGACCCCGCCGTGCTCCTCGCGTGGGCGCGGGCGGAGATCCGACGGGTCGCGTTTCATGCCGAGTGGCTGGCCCCGACGCTCCGCCGCTACGGTCACGCGGCGGCGATGCTCGACCTGCTCGAGGCTCACGTGCCGGCGGACGACCCCCAGCGACACTGGGCGACGGCCGCCAACCTGGCGTTCGATGCCCAGCTCTGGCACAGAGCGGAGCGCGCCTATGCGCGCGCGCTCGACTACGCGCCGGGCGAGCCAGCGCTGCTAGGCCGGCGCGCTGTCGCTCTCGAACGGCTCGGCCGCACGGCGGAGGCGACGGCGTTGATCGAGACCGCGCTGCTGTGCGCGCTGGGAGACGAGCGCGCACATGCGAGCTTGGCCGCCGTGCTTCCGTGGCTGGATCACGGCGAGCGCTTCACCCAACCGCTCGCGGCGGTGGTTCGCCGCTGCACGGGCGACTACCTCCAGGCCGCCTCGACCCTCACCGACCTCGCCGCACTTCTTCCGAGCGGATCCCATGGCGCGAGCGCATGCGGCGACCTTGTGCATGTGGCGCTGGCATCCATGTCGCAGGGTAGCGGCATGGACATTGTCGAGCGCCTACGTCTTATGGCGCGGCTCGAGCTGGCGTTCGGGCGTCGCGCCCGCGCGCTCGGGCGGACGGACGCAGCCATCGCACACGCCGAGGCCGCCCTGGACGCGTTCCCGCGGGACGTGGAGGCACACCTCCTCCGAGCGTCCGCGCGCAGGGATCGCGCTCGCGCCGAGGCCGACCTCGAGGTGGAACGCGCCTGGTTGGCGGGCGTGGCTGCAAAGTACCCCGACAGCGCACGGGTCCACCACGAGCTCGCATGGTACGCGGCGCGCTGTCGCCGCTGGCTTCCCGTGGCGCTGGCCTCGGCCACGCGAGCCGTCGCGCTCGCACCCGACGTGGCGCGTCACCGTGACACGCTGGCCGAGGTGCATTTCCAGACGAACGACCGCGCCGCGGCGATTTCCGCCGCCGAGGATGCGCTTGCCCTCGACCCCGGCCGCGCGTACTACCATCGCCAGCTCAGGCGCTTTCGGAATGACTCGCCGACGAGCGATCCGCGATAGTGCAGTGGCGCCGATCCGAGTGCGGCACGAGGACGACGCGGTCGACCCGTGCGGGCCGCAAGCCCGTAAAGGCGACGGCGATGTGGGCGTCCGTGGCCCTCACGGTAGCAGCCGCTCCGCACCTGGTGCGCCTCGAAGCTCGCCGCCTTCGAGTCCTCGAGGCACAAGTAGTCGTAGTCGTTCTTGCTCTCGATTTCAAGCTCGACCTCCACCAGGTCGCCGCTCACGAGCTCCGCGCCCTGTCGAGCGCCTACCTTCTGGGTGGTCTCGACCCGCACCCGCTTGTACGCGGCGCAGCTCGACGACGAGCGCGCCCGTCTCACGGCATCGCCGTCCAACGTGACCGTGCCGTCGGACGGAACGGGTTCTCCCTGGCGAAGATGCGTTGTTCGAAGGCGTGCGGCTCTGCGACTTCCCCGGGCCGGCAGACTCACGACCTCCGTCGTGGGAACTGGTCGGGCGGGGTCGACGGGCGTTGGCGAGGGCTATACTGCTGGAGCCGACGGCGTCGGATCCTATCCTGACCCCACCGCCCCCTCGAATGAGGATCGCTGGATGAAGCGCGCGCTCGCGGGCCCGGCCATCGTCGCGACCTTGCTGGCCGGTAGTTGGTGGTGGTGGGCCTCCAACTGGGCGCACGAGCCGGAGGCGGCGCTGCCGCCATCACGCGACGACGTCATGCCTTCGGCGCTCCGCCCGCCGGTCGCGAGCCCGCCGGTGCCGTCCGCCCCGCGCCGCACGGTGCCCGAAGAGATGCGAGTCCATGCCGAGCGGGTCACCCACGCGCCACCGCGCTGCGTTCCCGGGCCCGACGGGGGTTGGGTCCTCACCCTCACGTATCTCGCGTCGTTTCCGGTCCTGACCCGGCGCTTCGAGGGCCTCACGCGCCGTGAGGTCGAGCGTCCCGTTCCGATCCCGAGCCCGATTGCGAAGCTCGACGGCGAGCTCGTGATGGTCGAGGGATTTATGAAGGTACTCGTCGTGCAAGACGGGCTCGTCAAGCCGTCGGACGTCGACGGGCGCCCGATCGGATTCTGGCTGAGCCGCTACGACGTGCACTGGGACAACCAAGGCTGGTCGCGGAACGAGCCCAACGACTCGATCCTGGTCGACTTCGATCCCGGTCTGGCAATCGCCTATACCGAAGACATCGTCGTCGTCGTAGGCCGCCTTTCGGTCGGCTGGAACCTCGACGGGGACGGGAACTGGCTCGGCCTATTGCACCTCACCGCAACACGCGTCGAACCGGTGCCATGATGCCGCGCGACCGGCCGTCCCGCGCATCGAGGGGCGGGACGAGATCAGCAAGCCTAGCCGGCTGCGTTCCCGCTCTTGCCCGCGGGCCTTCGCTACCGGCGGCTCGGCGACGGACGCAGGTAACCCGCGTTCGGCGACCACGTTCGCGACGTCCACCGGGGCATTGCCCGGAACGCGGGGGGGGTGACCTCGCGGGGGCCGTTGCGGACTACGACGGGCGATCGCCATCAACCCGACGCACGCCAAGGCCTACAACAACCGGGGCAATGCCCGGCAGGCCGGAGGCGACCTCAAAGGCGCCATGTTGAACTACGACCAGGCGATTGCGATCATTCCTCGCACGCCAAAGCCTACCTCGGTCGTGGCCTTGCCAGGATTGCCGGAGGTGACTTCCCGGGCGCCATCGCGGACTACGACCAGGCGCTCTCGATCGACCCGCGGCTCTGGCAGGCGGTCGCCAACCGGGGAGTGCTGCAAGCTCGCCTCGGTCAACGCGAGGCAGCACGCGCCTCGTTCGAGCACGCCTTGAAGGTCTGTCCCGTGGCGATGCGCGCCCAAGTGACGGCGGATCGCGGGAAGGCACTCGGGGACTAGTTAGGGCGTCAAGGGGCTGGCCGCGCGCGAGCAGCCAGCCGATTGCCAACAGCCTCGTCGGTGACTTGCCGCGCGGTGGGATGGCCCTACTCTCTGGAGTATCGCCACCCACATGGTAGATGGCGCATGGGTCGGGTCTCCCTGTCTACCGATCCTCCGGCGGCACCTCGCCCCCGGCCTTCACGATGTGCTCGACCATCTGCGGAAGCTGCGGGTGGATCGCGTTCGCTGCGCGCAGGAGCACGTACTGCTCGAGCGCGAACTTGAGGAACGTCGGGTTGTCGATGCTCCCGGACTCAAACTTTTTCCGCTCGATCGCGTAGCGCAACAAGACCTGGCGCTCGATCGTCTTCTGCAGCGTGAGAGCACTCGCATTCTTGGGATCGAATCTGAGCACCCTCGAGTTGAGCTTCGCGGCCGTGAGGAACTTCCCGGCCGCGAAGTACTCCTGCGCCTCCTTGGCATACTCCGTAGGAAAGATCACCGGGTCGACCTTGATCCCCGCCTCGGCCCACTTGTAGTACTGGTTCGTGGGATCCCCCACCATCCGCTTCAGCGTGTCCCACAGATCGTTGGCCTCCCGGTACTTCTCGGCATGGTAGAGCTCCCTGGCCTGCACGTAGAGCTGGTGCACGCTGTCGACCTTCTCCCGAAACGCCACGGCGGAGGGATCCCGGGCATCCTTGAGCAACGCCAGCGCCTTCGCGCCTTCGCCGAGCGCGAAGAGCTTTCGCGCCTCGCGCGTGGAACATTGGAGCCCGATCGACTCGAGCTCGGACGCCGCAGCCTCGTAGTAGATGGACGTGTCGGGAATCTGCTCGAGGAACTGCGTCGCAGCGTCGACGTTGTCCGCACGGAGCTCTGCGCGACCCTTGCGCAGAAGCACGGCGTACTTCTGGTTGTTCTGGGCCATCCCCATCAGGACGACGAGCTCGTTCTGCATGTCGTGCGGGGCGATCACCATCGCCTCCCTGAGCTTCACGTTCGCCTCCTCCGGAAGCGCCGCCGCGATCAGCGCCTTGGCCTCGTCGCGCAGCGCCGCGGTGAGCTTCGCCTTGCACGTCTCGATCTTGCCGAGCCGCACGACGTAGAGCTCGCTGTCTCGCGCGATCTTGTCGTAGTGGTCGAGCGCCTCGCTGTAGCGGCTCAGGTCGAACTCCTTGTCCCCACGCGACGCGGACAGGGCGTGGTCCCGCTCCCGCGTCCACAGCTCGTGCGTCTTGCGAGCGAATGCGGTCACCCCCGTCCTGAACCACGCGTCGTCCGTCAGCGTCATGATTCCCGACGTGATCTCGAGGATCTTGTCGACGTGGTCGACCGGCGCCTCTGCCAGTAACTGGTTGAGCTCGATCAGTCTCTGGACCGTCTGGGACTTGATGAGCGCAGAGGCGGCGGCGAGCAGGGTGGATGCGTCGCGGAAGTTCCCTTTCTCCATCGCGACCACGCCCTGCTGCACCGCGTCGCAGAACTGCTGCATGTGGATCCCGCCCGCGAGCACGCCCTCCGAGTTGACGTCTCGCCGATCGAGGACGTCCGCGTAGAAGTCTCGCAACTTGCGCGCCCGTTGGTGCCGTCGGTCGCGGGGGTCGGGCAGGAACCGCAGCAGCGCGTCGAGGTGCGCGGCCAGCGCCGCCCAGTCTCGAACCTGAATCGCGCGGTCGATGACGGCCGACACCTGTGCGAACGTCGTGTCGAGCTCGGCCTTCGCCTTGTCCATCAGGTCCTTTGCGTCCATCACCATCGCGGACCTGGGACCGTGGGGCGCGAGCAAGGACCACGCCGATCGGGCGAGCATATAGCTCTGGTACAGGTTGGGGGCGCTCTCCGCACGACCCAGGTACCAGCGACGCGCACTGACCAGGGCCTCGGCCGCGATGCGCTGCTGCTCGGCCGGTGAGAGGTCCTTGTGCTTGGCACGGATCTCGTCCGTGATCACGTCCGCGAGCGGAGGCAGCACCTCGATCCGCGAAACGTATGCGACGGAAGCGCCGCGCTCCGTGGCGACGAGCTTGACGTCCACGACGCCCGCCGCCGTTCCGATGAGCTCGACCAGGCCCTTGCCGCGCTCGACGATCCGCACGATCGTGGGATCGCTCGTGGCCACCGTGTCGTACGGCGGATAGGCGTAGACGAGCGTCTCCCCACGCTCCAGGACGAGGTCGGGGAGTGCGGTGGGCGGATCGGCGGCGACGGCGACACACGCGGACGCGAGCGCGAGCACGAGCAGGTGGCGCATGGGTCGTTTCTCCGGCGATGATCGATTCAGTGTCCCACAAACGACCGAATCAAGGGCGCCGCCTCCCCCGAGGCCCGCGGCAAGTTCCTGCGCGCTGCGCGCGTCACCGCCGCTGTCGCATTGGCCGAGGTCGCGGCTGCGGCGCCGGGATCGCGGTCGGTCCCCACCGCGACCGAGGGCGAGATCAGCGCGTGGCCAGGCGCGCCTCGAACCCACCCGTGACGAGCTCTCGCACCGTCACACCGTGTTGGTCCAGCTCGATCAGGCCCTTGTGCCGGGCCACGAGCGTGTTCCCGTTGGGCATCCGGTCGGCGTCATAGGCGACCGGTACCGAAGCGCTCCAGACTGCGCACCCGCTCGGGTCGATCTCGACGACGCGCCGGCGCCCCATTTCGCAGACCAGCGTGTTGCCGTTGTCCAGGCGACGCGCCGAGTTTGGCGACTACCCACGACCGGTCGTTGCGTGCTGGCTCTATGCCGGCCGCACGTGCCGTTCGAGGAGGTCCAAGGTCCCCCGTACGGCGCGCTCGTGAGCCGCGCAACTAGCTCCGTCGTCGGGGATACCCAGGTGGTGGTAGCGCAGCAGGCTCCCGTCGCCGTCCGGAAGCACATCGACGACCACGACCTCGTCGAGTGGATTCATGCCCGGACCGTTGTAGCCCACCGGAGCGTCCCAGTGGAGCGTGTGCACCAACCGGCGCCCGGGCTCGATCTGAAGGTACACGCCGCGCATGCCACCGCGCCCCTCGCGGCCGAGGTCAGCGGTGATGTCGAAGGTACCGTTGACGCGGAGGTCCGCGACCGCTCGAACGGCGATTCCGTACTCGCCCCACACCCACGCCTCGAGCTCGGCCGGAACGGTGAACGCGCGGAACAGCCGATCCGGCGCGACCGTGAACCGTCGCTCGATCGTGTACGAAGCCAGCTTCATGGCACCTCCTCGCTGGGCGAGCCTCGTGCTTGGCTCGGTCCCTTCCCTCCGACCATACAATGCACCGACACGGAGGAGCGCATGAAACTCAGGTACGTCCCGACGTACCCGCTCGACCGCGGAATCGCGCAGGACCCGCAGGTCCTCCTCGCGGAGACCTGCGAGGATGGCGGCCTCGCATCTCTGCTCGCGAAGTGGACGAGGTGACCAACACGGACGCGAAGCCGATCGCGCTCGCCGCGAGTGGCCCCACGGAGTCGGCCAGCATGCGCGCGCTTCAGATCACCGCCACCCTCGGCCCGGCGTCACGCCGCGTTCGCGCCGTCCCGAGGAGCCGGCACTGGCCCGTCAACGCCGGTCCTCGAGCTCCGCGATCGCCTTGTCCAGCGCGGCGTGGAGGCTCGCGGGCGCCAGCGGGCGACCGCGGCGATACGACGCGAGCGCCTCGTCGATCCGGCCCAGGCGCGAGAGCGACTGCGCGCGCGCGACGTGCCCGTTCCAGCGCGCCGGCTCGATCTCGATCGCGCGGTCGAAGTCCTCGATCGCGCCGGCATCGTCCCCTCGCACCTGGCGCAGGCATCCGCGATTCACCCAGGCCAGGCCGTAGCGCGGCCTGATGCGCAGTGCCGCGTCCAAGTCGGTCATCGCGCCGTCGAGGTCGTTGCGGTCCTGACGCACGAGGCCGCGGTTCAGGTACGCCGTCGCGTCGCGCGGGGCGACCTCGATCGCGCGATCCAAGTCGGCGATCGCGCGATCGAGATCCTTCGTCGCGTGGTACGCAACTCCACGGTTCACGAGCGCGTCGACGCAGCGCGGGTCGAGGCGAATCGCCTCCGTGAAGTCTGCGATCGCCTCCGCCACGTCATGCGCCGCGCGGCGCGCGTTGCCGCGATTGACCCACGCGGCGACGGGCGTCGGGTCGAGCCGCAGTGCCTGGTCGAAATCCGCGATCGCACGTGCGAAGTCACCCCGCGCCTCGTGCACGTTCCCGCGTGCCACGTAGGCCATCCGCGATCGGGGATCGAGGCCGATCGCGCGATCGAGATCCGCGAGCGCGCCCTCTTGGTTGCCCGCCAGGCGCCGCACGATGCCGCGATGGACGTAGGAGTCGCACTGGTCCGGCTCGAGCTCGATCGCGCGATCGAGG
>ORMF010624657.1_pt1 | contig 15528 bp, 18 predicted proteins | sample 1779871 | NCBI WGS metagenome assembly ORMF01 (sample SAMEA104232316, study PRJEB22302) | groundwater metagenome | biome: forest; feature: aquifer; material: groundwater | place: USA | collected 2011-08-07 | depth 5.4 m | reverse complement strand
TGGTGGCGACTGTTCCGAGCATGCCCGATCCCCAGGAACTCGCCGGGGCCGCCGCCGCGGGGCGAGCGGGAGGCTGTGCTGCTATCGCGGGAGCGACGGTCTGGATGGGAGCGGTCGATGCGGCGGCCGGGCCGGGCGCCGGCGCCGAGCGTCCCCAGGCATTGGCGCTGTCCAGAAAACTGCCGCGTGCCGCGGGCTGCGATCCGGAGCGCGACTGATCCAGCTCGGCCTGCAATGTCGCGGTCTGCGCCTGTGCGGCCTGCAGCGCGAAGTCCAGGCCCATGGCGCGTTGCACCAGGAGATACGCGGCGTCCGGCTGGCGCGCGCAGGCATCGCGGATCAGCGCCTCTGCATCGGCGTCTTTCTGTCCGGCCTGCGCCTGGGTCATCTGCTGGAGAAATGCGCCGAGAAGTTCGCGTTCCTGGGGTGTCATGGGCGTGCCCTTGGGTTGATAAAAAACGAGGGGGAATTATCCCCCTCATGGTTCAGCCTGCCCTGCGGGTATCACGCGCCGATGATCAATACGGCGCAGGCCGAATCCACTTCCGCGGCGGCGGCGGTGGCGCCCGGCATGGTGGCCCAGCCGCCCTTTTCGATAAATGTGCCGCGCGACCAGGTTTCGACTTTCTTGAGATCGGCGAGATTCGCCGCGTACTTGGCGTCGCGCCTGAACTTGTCCGCGCAGATGGGCGCGAGCGCGGCGGCGACCGCGGTGCGCGACTTTTGCGTGATCAGCGTCTCGGACTGGCCGGCGGTGACCCAGCCGCCAAACTTGAAGCCCACGATGGCCAGGACGATTGCGCCTCCGACGGCTCCCCAGAGAGCCGGTTGTGTTTCGACGGGTAGTGCCATGATGTATATCTTTCACAGAACGGAAGAGGCCCTTTCCGCGGTAGGGGAGGTTCAGGGTACTCCCTTGCCGTGCCGATCACAGCGCGGCGATTCGCGGCCCGGCCATTGCGGCGCGGCAAGCTGTCCCGCATCAGCAAGCGCGGGCGGCCGTATCGCATGCGGCGGTCCGCGCGATGACTACAATGCGCCACAACTTCGGATACCGGATTCCATGAAAAACACGTTCGCCCAACGCATCGCCCTGATGAACGCCATGTACCGTCTGCCCGCCAACGAGCGTCCCGCGCTCCCGGAGGATGTCGCCGGCCGCCTGCGGAAATTCAAGGCGACGCTGCTCGATGAAGTGCATGAGATCGACGGGATATCGGAACTGGCCGCCAAAGGCGCGGACCCGGCCGAGGTGCTCACCGCGATCGCGGACCTGCTCGGCGACGTGATCGTCTATTGCCGCTCCGAGGCGCTCAAGTACGGCCTGCCGCTGGAGGAGGTGCTGGAGGTGATCATGGACAGCAACGAAAGCAAGCTCGGCGCGGACGGCAATCCGATCTACGACGCCAACGGCAAGTTCCTCAAGGGCCCCAATTACTGGAAGCCGGAACCGCGGATCAAGGCGCTGCTGCGCTCGAAGTAGCGTGACCGCGCGGCATTCTGCGCGCGATCATCCATTGATCCATCCTTGCTTGAGCGTGTGACCGGGCTTTTGCCGATCGCGCTCATGCGCGAGCGGCGCCGCGAACGGCGCGGACGGTGCGTTGCCGCCGGCGGGGGGGCGTCAGTTCATCCGGTCGCAGATCGGGGCGAACTGTTCCAGGTCCACGATCACGGTGCGCCCGGCCATGCCGCGAAACGCTTCGTCGGCGTCGGCGGGCGGTTCCGCGGCATCGCGCAGGAAGCCCACCAGCATGCTGCCGTGGGAGGGTGTGTCCTCGAGTTTCGCGATCGTCCGGGAGCCGCCGCGCTGCTGCGCCAGCCGGCGCACGCTGCACAGGACGAAAAAGGATGAGCCGACTGACGAGCCGGTCCGGTTCACCTGAATCTGCAGCACCGACGCGCGCGCGCGCCTTTCGGTTTCGCGGATGACGATGTCCATGTTCGAGCCGGGCTGCGCCGAGCGCGACTCGAACAAGGAGGCCTGCGCCGCGCAGGGCCCGGACAGGGCGGCGAGGCACAGGCAAAGCGAGACAGTCTGTCCGCGCATCGGGGATGGAATCATCGGGACGCCGGTGCCGCGGATACGTGCGGTGGCGTTGATCCGGGCGACGGCGCGGATCCGGCGATGCGCTCCACCACGTCCTTGGCGGTCGTAATGTCGGTACCCGTGGCGTTGGCGTAGTGGCGTATCGCGTCCACTCGCCTGCCGTCGCGATACAGCTTGAGCACCGCGGCCTTCATTGCCGTATTTTTCCTGTCCGCTGGCATCCGGCAAAACCTACAAGGGAACGGTTAACTATCCTTCGCCCTTTGGCAATGTCGGCATCAACATCGACATGACTGCCAAGGTGCTGGATTGGGGAGAGGTGACCGTGCCGGCGGGCAAGTTCCGCGCGCTCAAGATCGAAGCGAACAGCAAGTCTTCGGGGGGGGGCGATCAACGGCACGCGCAAGGTAACCCTGTGGTATGTCCCCGAAGTGGCCAATTACGTGCGCATGGAGTTCGGGATGAGCTACAGCCCGGTCTCGGGCAAGAGCGTGCATGAGTTCGTCGCTTACAGCGTGAAGTAGTGAACGGACAAAGCGAAAGCTAAAAAAAGCGGGGCATATTCGCCCGAATAAGCCCTATCCACGGGCTTCTTCTGGCGGTTTGCATTGGTCCCGCGGACTGATGGCCGGCCCCGAAAAAAGAACTTGCAAGGGCTAGACTGTGGCAAAGGAGGCGTGTCTTCCGGTCCCCCGTTTCTTCGCTGCCTTCGGTCTGGTAACAACCACCTTGGGCGACAGGCCTGCGGTGGCAGACATGTCGATCAGCGTGTCGAGAGAGAACAGGTTGATCTTGCCGCGGATCAGGTCGGAAATCCTGGGTTGCGTCACGCCGAAGATTCGCGCCGCGGCCGCCTGTGTCAGCGCCTGCGCGCGAATCAGTTCGGCCAGTTCCATCATCAGTGTTGAACGCGCGCGCATGCTCGCTGCCTGCTGCGGCGTGTCTTCGATGGCGTCCCATACGCCCTTGAACTTTTGATTGCTCATGTTCGCTCCTTCAGTAATTCCTTGAATCGCTTCCGTGCCAGTTGAATATCCTTGTCGCTGGTCTGCCTGGTTTTTTTCTGAAAGCAGTGCGGCACATGGATGGCATCGACCAGTTTCGCCACATAAATCACCCGATAAGCGCCATCCGCATCCTGGATGCGGATTTCCCTTGCGCCCGGACCGATGGTGGTCATGGGTTTCCAGTCGTGCGGGTCACGCCCGTTCTGCACCTTGTCGAGCTCATAGCCGGCATCACGCCCGGTCGAGGCCGGGAACTTCCTCAGGTCCGCCAAAGCGCTGCCATGAAATTCAACTGGTTTTGTAGTCACGGATCGATTATACAAGAATATGCATATTCATGTCCGGCCGGATGATTCACTGCTGCTTTCGAGCGTGTCTTTCGGGGCAGCGGCCGCTTGAAGGGGTAATGAGGACGGGCGTCTGCGGGCGATTTGGCGCGAAGGAACGGGCATTTGCGAGGCTTGGGGGTGAGAAGCAACCCCCGAGTTACCCCGCGGGCCTGCCAGGCACCGTGGTTGCGCTGCTCAACGAGGTGTTCGTGAGCGCAATCCGTTCCCCCGATGTGGATGAACTCATCCGCTCCGAGGGCGCCGAACCGAGGCCCACGACGCAGCAGGAACTGGGCCGCTTGATCGCGGCGGACACGGCGCGCTGGACGGCGGTGGCGAAGGCCGCCAAAATCACCGCGGAGGACTGACGCAGCAGCCACGGCGCGCTTGCGCGCTGAAGCAGAAAGCGCGCCGGTCTGAGGCAGGGGCTTCGCGGGCATTGATGGTGTAATAATACAATTACACCAACCGGCTGCTTTCAGGCTCCAGTCGGTCATTTCAAGAAGTTAAAGTTGCGAAATTCTGGCAATCCCGCTGCCCGGACCAGGCACGGCGTCGGTGTTGTCCCGGACGGCCGGAACACCCGGCCGGGAGGCGGTCACCGCTGCGCCCGGACGGCGGCGTTCGATAAACAGCGCGTTTCCGCCTTTGCGCTTTGCCTGCCTTTTCGCCTCGGCAGCCGCGGTGGAAACCTCCAGATGCGAAGCGAAATCGGACGGGAGAACCCGGACCACGCCGATGGCAAGCGACGTCAGCGGAAACAGCAGCGTGTTGCCCTTGCGGTCTTCCCCGGCGAGGGCTCCGCGGCCGATGTCGTCCTCGTCGAACAGGCGGGCGGCTTCCGTCTCGAAGTGCTCCAGAGCCTTCACGTTTCGTTCTTCCCAGTCCTCGCTCTGGAACAGCAGCATGAAATCGTCGCCCCCGATATGGCCGAGGAAATCGCGCGTTGAATCGGCAATGCGCGCAAGGATCGAGGCGGCGAGCTTGATCATCTCGTCGCCGCGGCTGTAGCCGTAGGCGTCGTTGAAAGGTTTGAAATGATTGAGATCGCAATAAGCGGCGGAGAACGGCAGGCCGGCGCGCAACAGCCGGTCAATATGCTCGCTGATCGGGACATTGCCCGGCAGCAGGGTGAGCGGGTTCGCGTAGCGCGCCGCGTCGATCTGCAGGCGCGTGATTTCCCGGATCAGGTCCTGCGCGGACCCCATGCCGAGATAGCGTCCGAAATGGGTGATGACGAAACCCTCGCCCAGATGCCGCGGGTCCACGTCCGCCAGCGTCTGGCTCAACTCGTGAAGGGACAGGTCCTTCTCCACCGTGAGCGGCCGGCAATCCATGAGTTCAGTGCACGGGCGGCGGCCGTAGAGCTCCTTGCGATAGGGCCGGACGTAGCGATCGATGAACTGGTGGCGGTTGACCAGTCCATGAAGGATGCCGTTGTCGACTACCGGCATAGCACGCAGATCGGTGTCGAGCTCGAAGCGCTGAAAGACCGCGTCATTGGTCGTCTCGGGGGATATCGGCGTGACCGGGATCAGCAGCCGCTCCACGGTGATGGCGCGTCCCGGGCGCGTCTGTATCGACGGGTAGACGGCGATTTCGGCCACGTCCAGCGTGCGCCTGACTTCGTCACCGACCGCGGTGGGCGGGCGGGATGACGGACGTGCGATGAGAAAGCCCTGCCCGTAGGCCACGCCGAGGTCGCGCAGCACGCGCAGATCTTCGGGGGCTTCGATGCCCTCGGCAACCAGCATCGAACCGCAGTTTTCGGCGATTTGCTGCAGCGACTTCAGAAACTGGAACTTGAACGGATTGCGGTGGATGCCCTGCACGAAGTGCATGTCCACCTTGACGAATTCCGGATTGATGTCCGACCAGAGCCGCAGACTGGAAAACCCCTCGCCGAGGTCGTCCAGGGCTATGCCGAAGCCGAGCGCGCGCAATACCGTCACCGCGCGGTGAAAGGATGCGCGTTCCTGCGCCGGCCGGTGTTCGGTGAGCTCGATCACAATGCGATTGCGTCCGTTGCCGAAACTGCGCACCGTCCGGAGCATCTCGTGCCCGTCGTGCGTGTCCTCCGCGACCGTGCGCGGGCTGATATTGACGAACAGGCGCTCGGGCAGGCCGAGTTGCGCGAACTGTTCCACGACCTTGCGGCAGCACATCCATTCGAGTTCGGCGAGCCGCCCGTGGCGGTCGGCGGTTTCGAACAGATTCTGCGGCAAGTGCAGCAGGCTGTCGGCGGGGCCGCGGATCAGGCCTTCGTAGCCGAATATGCTTCCGTCGGCGAGTTTGACGATCGGCTGATACAGAGGTTCGAGGAGTTCATGATCGAGTATGTCGGTGAGCGCGTTCAGATGCGCGCGCTCGATAGCGAGCAGATCGCCGGCGGGTACGTGGTCTGTGGAGAGCGGGGCGAAATCGACCGGGATATGCATGTAGTTCTCCTGCCGCACGCGGACCAAAACTATCGCTCGGGCAGGTTACAGCCGCATGACGGGGGCGGCAGTGCAGGCTCCGCCTTACGCCGGAAAGAGATTCAGCAGCCCGTCCAGCCCGACATGATCGAAGCCGATCCCGGGGTAAACGGTCTCAATGATGATTCGCAGAATATCGTTTGCAATGAGTTACCCACTGACGGCCACCCAAGTCCACCGATAAAGCCATAACGTCAAAAAACGCGGGCAACTTGAACCGGGGGCGTCGGACCGGTTTCAGGGTCTGCGCCAAGGGCACGAGCGGGTCTGCATTGCCTGCGGCGCAGCAGTTCGGATCCGGCATCCGCGTGTCACAGGGGATTCCTGCATGAATCAGACCCCGGCGCGGGCCGCGCTGGTCTATTGCAGCCGGTTGTGTCCGGCCGGCGAGGCCGACGTCTGCGACAACCAGCCAGGGAGCGGGGGGCGCTGGTCGTTGCGCTCGAATATCCGTCGCTCGAAGTCTTTGGCCAGCATCTGGTTCCTGGTTGCGACCACCTCGGTGACGCGATTGAATTCCTTGACCGGGAAAAAGCGCGAATTATCCCTGTGCGCGAACCTGATCGCGACCACGTCGCCCACCCGCACGGCCGAGTCGCTGCGGTTGAGGGCGGCGCGCGCTGCCCCAGTGTCGTTGGCGAGCATTTCCGGAAACTGCACCTCGACCCAGCGCTCCGCGCTGGCTCGCAAGTGATCCGGAGCGCGATCGACGGCAAGGAATACGTTGTCGGCCACCTTGACATAGACCTGTGCGACCCGGCCGGCGGCGGCGGTGCCGCCGAGGTCGGTTTCCTGCGTCCGCTCCGGCGCGGGCGCGATTGCAGGCACAGTCGCGGGCGATGAATCCTGAACTTGCATCGGGGATGAAGGCAGCCCGGCGGCGGTGGCCGGCGGCGCGTTAATGAAGCCGCTGTCCGAAGCCCGATCGGACGGCGCGTACTCATTGATCCCGGCCAGGGCCGGCAGACCGATCATCGCGACAACAACCAAGGCCCACAAGGCAGAAGCCTGCTTGTCATTCATGGAACACCCCGATCAATGGAACACCCCGATCAATGCTGCGCTCATCGAAAGCGCCGGAAATTTCCTCGCCCTCCATGAATTTATCGGCAGAATTGGGTGGAAATTGAATTCGCATGGGATCGACAGGCGGTCTTCGGCCGGCGGCGCAGGCCGGAAGAACCCGATTCCCGGGCCGGGACGGATTGCGCCCGGCATCGCAGACGCGGGAGCGGGCGGCTGACGCTGTTGCCGCTGTTGCCGCCGTTCTGCAACGGCCTCCAAGTCTTTGTTCCAAGATTGCATCGGCTTTGGATGCCTGCCTTCCGGGCGCGCAATACAAGTTTTCCTAAAGTTCTTTCCGCGTCCGCCGATATCTAGCGCGTGCCCGTGATTTCTTTCCTCTGGAGAATCCGATGGATGTATATGGAAAGTCAGAATCCGGATGTGCTGGTGCGCGTTTCTCCCCGCCGGCGCACCGGATGACGGGTTCGTTTGCGAAGCCCGGCGACACAGCGGACTCCTTCTGCTCGGGGCCGGGCGCGCTTGGCCGTGGTTCGCAAGGGCTGGCGCGTTCGCGGGCGCCGGCGCCGGCCGCCGATCGCCCGGCCCGTCGCACGTTCGGGCGCCCGATGCCCGGTCTGCGGGGCTGAACCTTGGGAATCGCCACGCCAAACCTGCACACGCGCCTTCGCCTCCTGGTGGTCGAAGACTCCGAGGACGACGCGCGCCTCCTTTATTCCGAACTGAGCCGCAACGCGGACGTTGCCGCCTATGCGCGCGTGGATACCGCCGAGGACATGCGCGCAGCATTGCACGATGCGGACTGGGATATCGTCATTTCGGATCATTCTCTGCCGTGCTTCAATTCGCTGGAAGCGCTCGAGGTGCTGAGGGATTGCGGAAAGGACATACCGTTCATTATCTATTCGGGCGAAGTCAGCAAGCACGTGGCGGTCGCCGCCATGAACAGCGGGGCGCAGGATTCGATTCACAAGGGCGACTTCGCGCGCCTCATGCCTGCGATAGAGCGGGAGTTGCACGGCGCGGCCATGCGGCGGGCCAAGGCGCAAGCGGACAGTGAAGTCCACAGACTCGCTTTCTACGACACTCTGACTGAATTGCCCAACCGCAACCTGTTCTGCAATCACGTCAGCCGGAAGCTGACGCAGGTGGACGGACGGAGCGCGGCGATTTACGTGCTCGATGTCGACCGGTTTCTGCGCATCAACAACTGTTTCGGTCACAAGATCGGGGATGTCCTGATTCGCCGGATCGGTCAGCGTTTGCAGGAATGCGTGCCCGAGGAGGGCATGGTAGCCAGGCTCGGCAGCGACCGGTTCGCGGTGTTTCTGGGCAACGTGGCGAGCGACGACCGGGCGCGCGACGCGGCAGAGAACATGAGGCATGCGTTTTCGCAGGCATTCACCGAGGGTACGCTGGAGTTTTTCATCACGGTAAGCATAGGCATCGCGGCGGCTTCGCGCGACGGTTCGGATGTGCCGGAACTGCTGATAAACGCGGAGACGGCGATGTTCCAGGCGAAGAAGCTGGGAGGCAATGGCTGCCAGTTCTATGCGCGCGAAATGGGCGACCTCGCCGGCGAGCAACTGATACTCGAATGCGCGTTGCGCGGCGCGGTGGAACGGCAGGAGCTGCTGCTCGAATACCAGCCCAGCTTGAGCGTGACCACTGGAAAGATCGCCGGGGTCGAGGCGCTGGTGCGCTGGCGCCACCCGGAACTGGGACTGCTGCAGCCCGATAGTTTCATTCCCCTTGCCAACGAGTGCGGACTGATCACGGAAATCGGCAAATGGGCGCTGCGGACCGCATGCCGCCAGGCGAAGGCCTGGCATGATGCCGGGCATCCGGAATTGACCATGGCAGTCAACCTTTCCGCGGTGCAATTCTGGCAACCTGGACTGGCGCAGATTGTCGCGGATGTGCTCGCAGAGACCGGCATTGATCCGCACTGCCTGGAACTCGAAATCACCGAGACGGTGCTGATGCGGGACGCGGAGGCGACGATCTCGACATTGCGTGCGCTGAAAAAGATGCGGGTCCGGATTTCTGTCGATGATTTCGGCACCGGCTACTCGTCCCTGAGCTATCTGCGGCGCTTTCCGATCGATATTCTCAAGATCGACAAGTCCTTTTCCTGCGACACGACCCCGGGCGTGGAAACCGCGGCGATCGTGCAGGCCGTGGGTGCGCTTGGACGCAGCCTGGGCCTGGTGACGGTCGCCGAAGGTGTCGAGACCGCGGAGCAGCTTGAACTCTTCCGCCAGCAGCGGTACGACCGCGTTCAGGGGTTCCTGTTCAGCAAGCCGCGTGCCGCGGCGGAAATCACCGGGATGCTCAGCGTGCGTCAGGGCGAACAGGGTGTGCCGCGGGCGGTTGGCGGCGTGCGCGGCCGCGGCATGACGGGCCATGTAGGAAAACTACTTACACAGGAATTATCCCGGGAGGCGGTGTAGATACGGACGCGTTCCTATTCAACCCGACCAGCGTTGCAAACACAATGCAGCCGTGCCTGAGGCGCAGGGGCACGCGAACTACTAGGGGAGATGAACATGGCGACGCCCGATATGCTCGGAGAAATCAAGGAACTCAATCTCACTTATCTGATGCTGGCGCAGCAAATGATCCGCGACGACAAGGCCGCGGCTGTGTACCGCCTCGGCATCGGCCAGCAACTGGCGGAGATCCTGGCGGATCTGACCCCGGGGCAGGTGCTGAAAATGGCGGGCGCCAACGTGTTGTTGTGCCGGATGCGTTTTGATGACCGGCTGATCCTGGGCCTGCTGACGGGGCATGGCAGGGAAAGCACGATGCCGCATTCGCACGCGGCCATCCTGCTTGCCGGGCAAGCAGCCGAGGCCCTTTCCTGATCACCCTCGGAGCCGCGATGAAAAGCAAGAGCGTGGTATCCGAAGGCAAGCAGATCCAGCTTGCGATCGAGCTGATCAACCTGGGCGCCCGCCTTCAGGTCCTGGAAACCGAAACCAGCCTGAGCCGGGAGCGTCTGCTCAAGCTGTACAAGGAAGTCAAAGGCGAATCCCCGTCGAAGGGGATGCTGCCGTTTTCGGCCGACTGGTTTCTGAGCTGGCAGCCCAACGTGCATTCCTCGCTGTTCGTCGACATTTATCATTACCTGATCGAGCACACCGATTTGCGCGGTGTACGTGCCCTCATCAAGGGTTACCGGCTGTATCTGGAGCATGTCCATGCCAACAGTCTCGAGCCGATCCTGACTCTGACCCGGGCCTGGACCCTGGTGCGCTTTCTGGGCAGTCTGCTGCAGACTGTGCCATGTACCCGGTGCGGCGGCCATTTCATCACGCATCGCCTGGAACTCAACCGGGATTACGTCTGCGGACTGTGCCGTCCGCCTTCTCGCGCAGGAAAGTCCAGAAAGAACGCGCCCGGCGCGACGCCTGCCATAGCGGCGGCGACCTGATCGGCGCGCGCGGCGGCGTTGCCGTCCCGCTGCCGGCGGTCGGCTCCGTTGTGATCCGCGCGCCGGCGTGGTGACGGCAAATGCGGGGTGATTTCGGGGCTTTTTGCCGCTTGGCGGTGGAGCGGTGCCTGATACCTTCTGTGCGCAGTCCGCAAGCTCGCGGAGAAAGCGGGACGTCTAACTCGCCGGGCGTTCGGGTTTAGGGAGAATCTGGTGCTGGTTATCGTCGGTTATGTCGTGATTCTCGGCGCGGTATTCGGCGGCTTTGCGATCGCCGGCGGCCACCTGGGATCACTGCTACAGCCAGTAGAGCTGCTGATGATAGGCGGTTCTGCCGTGGGAGCGTTCTTCGTCGCCAATACCTCGAAGGTTATCAAGGCAACGCTCAGAGCCCTGCCCGGCGTGATGCGGAGTTCGCGTTTCACCAAGGTGCTCTACCTGGAGACGCTGTCGCTGCTCTACGACATTCTTGCCAAGGTGCGCAAGGAAGGATTGATGTCGGTCGAGTCGGATGTCGATGCGCCCGATCAGAGCCCGCTCTTCACCAAATATCCCAATGTCGTTTCCGATCATCACGCGGTGGAGTTTCTCACCGATTATCTGCGCCTGATGGTCGGCGGCAACCTCAACGCCTTTCAGATCGAGAACCTGATGGACAACGAGATAGAGACGCATCATGCGGAAGGCGAGATTCCGATTCATGCGATCGCGAAAATCGCCGACGCCATGCCGGCGTTCGGAATCGTCGCCGCCGTCATGGGTGTGGTGCATACCATGGAGTCGGTCGGAATCCCGCCGGCGGAACTCGGCAAGCTGATCGGCGCCGCGCTGGTCGGCACTTTTCTAGGGATTTTGCTCGCCTACGGATTCGTCGGGCCGCTGTCGGTGCTGCTTGAACACAAGCTCGCCGAATCCACCAAGATGCTGCAATGCATGAAGGTCACATTGCTTGCCAGCCTCAACGGTTATGCGCCGCAGGTCGCCGTCGAATTCGGGCGCAAGGTCCTGTATTCGACCGAGCGGCCCACGTTTGCCGAGCTGGAAGAGGCAGTCAAGCAGCGCAAGGCGCGCTGACGGGCTCCTGCTGCGATCGCGGACACCATGATCGACGATTCCCAGCGTCCGATAATCGTGAAGCGCGTGAAAAAGCACGCGACGGGTCACCACGGGGGCGCGTGGAAAATTGCCTATGCGGATTTTGTAACGGCCATGATGGCGTTTTTCCTGCTCATGTGGCTGCTCGGCTCGACCTCTCAAGGGGATCTGAAGGGCATATCCGAGTATTTCCAGACGCCGCTGAAAGTTGCACTGATGGGCGGCAGCGGCAGCGGCGACAGTTCCAGCCTGATCAAGGGCGGCGGCAAGGACTTGACCCGATCCGAAGGACAGGTCAAGAGCGGCGAGATCAGGGAGGAAAAGAGGATCATCAATCTTAAGGCGGCCGAGGCGGAGTTGGCGCGCCAGGACCGGCTCAAGCTGCGCGACCTGCAGCAGCGCATCGAGCGCGCGATCGACAGCAATCCGGCGCTGAAGCCCTTCGGCAAGCAATTGCTGCTCAATCTCACCACGGAAGGGCTGCGCATCCAGATCGTGGACGAGCACAGCCGCCCGATGTTCGCCAGCGGCAGCGCGCAGTTGCAGCCCTACACGCGCGACATCCTGCGGGAAATCGGCAAGGCGCTGAACAATGTGCCCAATCGCATCGGCATCTCCGGACATACCGATGCGCAACCCTACTCCGGAGGGGAAAAGGGCTACAGCAACTGGGAGTTGTCCGCCGACCGGGCCAACGCGGCGCGGCGCGAAGCGATCGGCGGCGGACTGCAGGAAAACCGGGTGGTGCGTGTGGTCGGACTGTCTTCGGCGGTGTTGTTCGATGGCGCCAACCCCCTGAATCCGGTCAACCGGCGCATCAGCATCATAGTCATGAACAAGAAGACTGAAGAAGCGGTGAGCAAGGACGGCGGCACGATCGAGGTTGACGCGAAAAACGAGGCACCGGGTGAAAAAATCGAAGCTGCTGTGGCCAGGCCCTGAGCGTCCGCCCGGATTTTTCCCCGGGCGCGCGGGCGCATGCGCTCCGCGCGTGCCGCTTCCCCGGGCAGCAGCGTCGCAATGCGGCGCGGTGCTGCTGCTCCTGCCGTTCCTTGCCCTGCTGCCGGGCGCGGCCATGAGCAGCGGGGACGTGATGGCGTGGGCGGTGGCGCAGGGGTGCGTGGCGGCGCTGCTGGGGCGATGGCTGGGAATGGAGGCGTGGTGGTTTCCGATTCACGCGCTGTTCGTTCCCGGCCTGGTGTGGATGCTCGGTCTCGGTCTGCCGCCGCTGCTTTCGCTTGGCGCGTTTTGCGCACTGGCCGCCGTGTTCTGGAGCGTTTCGCGCACCCGCGTTCCGCTGTTTTTATCCAGTCGTGCAACGGCGCGCGCGCTGGTTGCGTTGTTGCCGCGCGAACGCCGCTTCACGTTTGTTGACCTGGGCTGCGGGTTGGGCGGCGTGATGAGTTCGCTCGGCCGCGCATGCTCGCTGGGCCGTTATGACGGGATCGAGGCTGCGCCGCTGCCGTTTTTCATCAGTTGGTTGCGCGCGGTGCTTGCGGGGCGATCCGGGCAGGTGAGTTGGGGCAATTTCCACGATCTCGACCTGAGCCGCTATGACGTCGTCTATGTCTACCTTTCGCCGGCCGCGATGACGGGATTGTGGGCAAAGGCGCGCCGCGAGATGCGTGCCGGCAGCCTGCTCATCAGCAACAGTTTCGCTGTTCCCGGCGTGCCCGCTTCGCGGACGGTCGCGACCGGGCCGCATGGCGGATCGAAGCTGCTTTTGTGGCGCATGTGACGGTGGTGCAATGATGTTTGAACGCGTTCCGCAAGACGAATCGGACTGGATACGGGCTCTGGCGTCGGTCGAGATTCCGGTGCTGGGGCGCACCGTGAGCGAGCTTTCGCGGCTGCGTGACAATGAGGACAATCTGGTTGCTCGCGATATTTCCCGCGTGCTTTTGCACGATCCGATGTTCACTATGCGCGTTCTGCGATTCATGGCGGCACAGCGCAAGCCCGGGCAGGAGACTGAACTGACCACGGTCGAGCATGCCCTGATGATGCTGGGCGTATCGCCGTTTTTCAGAAACTTCGGCAACATGCCGGCGGTTGAGTCAACCCTTGAGGGTTTTCCGCCGGCGCTCGAGGGGTTGATGCGGGTCATCAACCGCGCCCGGCACGCGGCGCTGTATGCGCGCGATTGGGCCGCGGTCCGGCATGACATCGAGTCGGACGAGGTTGTGATTGCCGCGCTGATGCACGATCTGGCGGAAATGCTTCTCTGGTGCTTCGCACCGGAACCGGCGCTCCGGATTCAGGACTTGATGCGCCGCGACCGCGCGTTGCGCAGCGGCGCCGCGCAACGCGCGGTGCTCGGTTTCACGCTGATCGACCTGCAGCTTGCCTTAATCGATGAATGGAAACTTCCGGCGCTGTTGCGGGCACTGATGGACGATGCCCACGTGATGCAAGCGCGTGCGGTCAACGTCCTGCTTGCTGTGGACCTCGCGCGCCATTCGGCCAACGGATGGAACGATCCGGCCCTGCCGGATGACTATATCGCCATACGGAAGTTCCTCGAGATGCCGGAGCAGGACATTCTCGAGAGGATACAGCGCACTGCCCGGCAGGCTGAAAGCGAGTGGGGCTGGTATCAGGCTTCGGCTGCGCTGGCGCAGCCGTCCCTGGAAATCCGGGCGCGGAGCGTTCAAGGTTCGGTGATTCCGGACGATATTCAAGGCATGGCTGGCAATTGGCGCACGGATTGAAGGTGCGCGGGGGCGTGCATGGCCCTTCGCTGCGGGCATGCATGCGCGGTCAGGCCAGACCCGCGACTGCCGGAAAAGCGTCGCAACGCTGTTACAGACGCATGGAACGCTCAACTGGGGTTACACATGGCAGATCCGAATATGAAATTCCTGGTGGTCGATGATTTCTCGACGATGCGCAGGATCGTACGCAATCTGCTGAAGGAACTCGGCTTCAATAACGTCGACGAGGCCGAGGATGGCGTGGATGCGCTTGCCAGGCTGCGCGGGGGAGGATTCCAGTTTGTTGTTTCCGACTGGAACATGCCCAACATGACCGGGATCGACCTGCTTATCAATATTCGCGCCGACGCCGCGCTGAAGAACCTCCCGGTCCTAATGGTCACGGCGGAGGCGAAGAAGGAGAACATCATCGCCGCCGCGCAGGCCGGAGCGAGCGGTTACATAGTGAAGCCGTTCACTTCCTCGACCCTCGACGAAAAGCTCAGCAAGATATTCAAGACCATGGAAAATGGAGTCAAGGCATGAGCGCCGTTATCGAGAAAGTGGAGTCGGAGGATCTGGATGCCCTGTTCGACAGCATCATTCATGAAAAATCTGCTCCCGTTCCTGGTGTTGCTGTATCTGAGAATACGCAGGAAGACGGGCGGAATGCGCAGGGCGACGTGATGAGCCGAATCGGCAGTCTTACTCGCACGCTCCACGACGCATTGCGCGAGCTTGGATACGACAGGGCGCTCGAAAAGACCGCCGCCTCGATACCCGACGCTCGCGAACGCTTGGACTATGTCGTCAAGATGACCGAACAGGCGGCGGTGCGGGCGCTGAATGCAATCGAGGCCGCGCAGCCGATTCAGGACCGGCTCGGAGATGACGCAGGCAAGCTCGAGGCGCAATGGCAGATGCTGTTCGACAAGAAATTGAGCGTCGAGGAGTTCAAGAACCTTGTGGCCGGAAACCGCGAGTATCTGGCGGAGGTGCCGAAGCAGACGCGTGCGACCAATGCGCAACTGCTTGAGATCATGATGGCGCAGGATTTCCAGGATCTGACCGGGCAGGTGATAAAGAAAATCACCGCGCTGGCGCATAACATGGAGCAGCAGTTGGTGCATCTTCTCGTTGATCTTGTGCCCGCCGAGATGCGTTGTGAGATCAACGCTGGCCTGCTCAACGGCCCGGTGGTGAACGCCGCCGGCCGCAATGACGTCGTGACCAACCAGAACCAGGTCGACGATTTGCTGGAGAGTCTGGGGTTCTAGCAGCCTGTCGGACTTGAGTTGATGTTGCGAGCCATAGCAGCCATGGGAAGCGAATGGGAGAGAGAAACGGATGAATTCGGCGCTATGCGGTCTGAATCGATCGTCGGCGCACCTGAACCTGCCCGTTTATCCCGCCATTAC
>ORMF011340485.1_pt1 | contig 15534 bp, 11 predicted proteins | sample 1779871 | NCBI WGS metagenome assembly ORMF01 (sample SAMEA104232316, study PRJEB22302) | groundwater metagenome | biome: forest; feature: aquifer; material: groundwater | place: USA | collected 2011-08-07 | depth 5.4 m | reverse complement strand
TAATAGGTGGCGAGCGCTCGATGGGCTTCGACATTCTTGGGATCGGCCCCCACAAGTTCTTTCAGCTGCGCCAGAGCAAGCGCCGGCTTCAGCTGCGACTCATAGAGGCGGGCAAGCGCGTCGCGCGAAGCGGCGGGCGTTTGGGCCGTTGGGATTGCGCGCTTATAGACCGCCTCGGCCTCATCCGGTTTCTTCTGCGCCTCCCGGATCCGGCCAACGTTCAACAGGCCCTGCGGGTCTTTCGGAAACTTCGCCCCCATCTTCGTGTAAAGCTCGACGGCCTTATCCTGCTTGCCTTGCTGCTCGTAGAGATAACCGAGGCCGCTATAGGCGGATATTGGAGCGCCCAGGTCGATCGCTTTTCGAAAGTGCGTTTCCGCGCTTCGCTGATAGGTCGCTTTGCGGTCGTTTGCTCGTTCGGCGTTTGCCGCCCAGCTTTCGGCGATCGCCAGGTCCGCGGTGAGCTGTCCGTCGTCCGGCTTCTGCGCGCTCGCCGTTGCATATTGGCTAACCGCCAGGTCATACTTTTTGTCTTGAAAATAGAGCCGCGCGAGGAAGATACGGGCGTTCATCATCTTCGGGTCGATTTCGAGCGCTCGATTATACGCGACTATCGCGGACTGCATGAGCTTGGGATCGCGTGAAAGCCGCGCCTCCGTCTGCATCGCCGCCCCGAGGTTGTAGAACGACGCTGCGTTTCCGGGCATGAGTTCCGTGGCGCGCTGATATGCCTTGATGGCCGATTTGAAATCCTTAAGCGTCTGATAAACGATGCCGATGTAGAGGTGCGCGGGCCCCATTTTGGGATCGAGCGCGGCGGCCCTTTTGAAGGACACGAGCGCTTCCGTATACCGCTTCTGGCCGGCGAGAATCGCGCCCAAGTTGAAATGGCCGCGGGAGTTCTGAGGGGCAAGCCGGACCGATTCTCGGAACTCCTTCTCCGCCTCCGCGGAATTCGCGAGCGATGTAAAGGCGCTCCCCAGAGTAAAGTGCGCAGCCGCGCTCTTGGGATCGAGCGCAACCGCCTTCTGGGCCTCTGTCTTCGCCTCTTCAAAACGGTGCGTGTTGAGATATAGCGTAGCGAGCTGGGTCCGCGGGGTGGGGTTTTTCGGCTCTATTTGGGCGGCCTTTTTGAAGTTCCTCTCGGCCGCCTTGACGTCGTTGAGTGTCTGATAGAGGATCCCCAGGTTCATGTAAGCGGGGTATGCGCCGGGCGCTAACTTGACCAGCTCGAGGTAACCCGCAATGGCTTCCTTCACTTTGCCCGCCCGCTGCAGCTTGGCGGCCTTCTCGAACATCGCAGCAGCCTTTACGGCTCCCGGCGGCACTTTCTGGTCCTGCGGTGCAGGGATCTGAGGGTGAGCATTGGTTACATTAGCCGGCGGTTGAATGCGGGTGGGATGCTGTGCGCGAACAGAGCAGGTAGCGGCTAGAAAAAAAGCCATGGCGGCGAGATTGCGCCAAAGCCCGAATGATTTCAATTCACTTCTCCGGTGGCAGACGATTTCAACGTTAGATTCTATCTCACCACCGGCCCAAAGTCAAGCACGACAGCCAGACAGACGTATAGACCTTGGCCGCACACAAATCCGTCTAAGCGAGGGGAGCTTCCTGCACATTAATACCACGACGAATATTCCAATTCAGTCACGCACATTTCTACCGCCCTACTCATCCTAACGCCCACCGGCCCAGTGCTCGAATCTGTCCTCCGGCACAACCGACTTCTCCGGATAGATCAAATAGACTGTATTCTTTGATATCGCCCAGGCCTTCACCAGGTTCTCGCGTTTGCAGACCTGCCGCACCCGGTCGCCTTTCTCGAGCCGCTCCCACGGATCGTTCACGATCGGCTCCCCCTCCGGCGTGAACCCGACGACGACCACGATATGCCCTTCCGACTTTCCCTTTTCGTGCAGCAGCCGGTATGAGAGCGATAGGACCACCGGAACCCTCGCCGCCACCCACTGCTCCAGCTCCGACACGTCGGTCAGCCGCGTCACGTAGGCCCGCATCCCGGGAAACGACCCCGCATATGCGGTGTTGAAAGGCCAGTTGCCCGTTCCAGGCCAGTTCTTGTCGAAGACCTCTTTCGCCACATCCGGTACGTCCCGATCAAGCTCCGGCCGTTTCAATTCCCGCGCCCAATAGGCAAGAACCATGGACGTCGACGCCGGGCTGCACCAGCCTTCGCCGCCCTTGTATGAAAGCTGGCACCGCTCCGGCACATCCAGCGTCTTCCCCCAGGCTGCTTTCTCCGCGGCCAAAGGATTCTTTATGGCCTTGTCATCCACGAACGACAAACCCAGGAAACGCAGCCTTGGAGCTCCGGAAGTCGGGGAATTACATGGGAACGGGGAAATGGGCGGGCCATTTCCCCGTTCCCCCATTGCCCCATTCCCAAGAGTAACGCGAACCTGCACCTTCCCCCCCGCCCGCTTCATCACCAGCGTGTCGGTCAGCACATTCCCGTCGTCGTCCTTCTGCTTGACCACGCTCTCCCGGGGATGGACCACCGGATCGGGCGACCACAGCCCCATCACGTAGAACTTGGTCGTTCGATCCGGGTAAACGACGCGCGCTTCCACCCGCAGATAGCTCCCCGGCGGCGTATCCGCGTTCCACGAAACCACCAGCTCATCCCAATTCAGCCCGGGGTCGATCTCCGGGGACATCAGCAGGACCTCCCCGTTCTCTCCGAGTGTCCGCGTAAACCCCGAAAACTCCGAGAACCCGATGAACCGGCCGCCACGCGACTCCACTCTCTCCCCGTGGGAGAGAGGCCTGGGGTGAGGGACGTAAGCAACAAACCCGCTCGCTCCCAGCGTCAACCAAATCAACCCAACCCTAATTCGATCCATGCCCATATGCTAATCTAATGACGGGTCAAAGTCAACAGTGGCCTGCGGCGCGTGTCCGGATCATTTGAGGGACGCCGAAGACCTACTTTCACTACCAATGTCCACACAACACTTCCAAACCACCATCGCCCAATCCGGAACCCGGACGTACATCGCGATCCCGTTCAAGCCCAACGACGTCTGGGGTGTGAAGCAGCGTCACTACATCACCGGTACCGTCAACGGATGCAAGGTCCGCGGATCGCTTGGCTCCGATGGAACAACCGATTTCTTGCCCCTTAGCGCCGCCTGGCGGCGCGACAACGGTTTGTCCGCGGGCGACACAGTGGACGTCATCCTTTACCCGGAGGGACCGCAGACCGAACGTCTATCCCCGGACATCGCCGCCGCCCTGGAAGCCGAACCCCAGGCCAGAACGTTCTTCGACGGCATAGCTACCTTCTACCGCAAAAACTACATCCGATGGATCGAATCCGCCAAACGCCCCGAAACGCGGAGCAGCCGGATCATTGAGATGGTCGGGCTGCTGAAGGCCGGCCGGAAACAGAAGTGAGAGACAGCGAATGACCTGTCTGGCAAGTCTCAACGTCGATATGACTCTTTCCTTACTAAAAGCCCATGTTGAAATCGGAAGGAGTACTGGTTCGCAGGCGCTCACGTGAAGAGACTCTGACCACGACCACGGTTGTCCACGGCAATCATTCGCTATACGGATAGAATTGAACGATGACCATCCATGAGTTGGTGTGGCCGCAAGACCGGATTGATCACATTGCAGGGCACGGAGTGACACCCGAGGAGGTTGAGGAGGTATGTTTCGGTCGACCGCTTGTTCAGCGAGCGAAATCTAAGGGCGAGAATCCGGTGTATTATGTTCTTGGAGAAACTGACGCGGGTCGCTGTCTATTCGCGGTAGTAATTCTGTTCCCGGATGGGAATGGATACCCGGTTACCGCACGGACCATGACAGATAACGAGGCACGGCGATATCGGCAGTGGAGACAACAATGAGAAAGCAAAAACTGCCTAGGACGGATTCGATACAAGAGCTCGCTCACTTTTGGGACACGCACGATCTCACAGAATTCGAAAACGAACTTGAGGTAGTGAGCGAGGCGGTCTTCGAGCCGATGATACCGCTCAGCCTCAAATATGACGAAGCCAAGGCCGTCAGAAGGCTTGCAAAAGCTAAGGGTGTTCCCGACGCTGCGCTAATCCGATCGTGGGTTCAAGAGAAGATCCACACGCGTTGATCTTTGGATCTTGGCGGCAGTCCGAATGTCCTCCAACTTCCTCATCAGAATGATAATGCTGCCCGGACTCCTGATTCAGCGGGGTCCGCGCGCGTATTATTCCGGCACACTTGCGGTGCAGGCAGTCCTGCTTGCCGCCTCGATTGCCTGGCTCCTGACACCTCTCGGATTATGGGAGACCTATGGTCATTGGTGGATGCTGCTCTGGCTGATGCCGACTGCCGCAGCAATCTTTGCTCTGGGACTGATTCCCACGCCCGGCGGCGGATGAGCGCCCGCGTCCGACAGTTCGTCGGACCCAGCGATAGATAAAGAAGATGAACCCGTAACTTCGCAATCGGACCCCCAGACCAGTTACGAGGAGATGCTCAAGAACGCGCCTTGGATGGAGTGGTGGACCGCGGGCCCGCCGTGGTGGTTTCGCTCCGGAGAATGGCTGCTGACAAACTTGACCGCCCTCTGCTTAGCGCTCGTCGTGCTGCTCCAGTGGTTTCTGTGGCTCATTACGACGGGGAACCTGATCTCCCCCTGGGGAGTGATTCTCGGGATAGCCGTCGCCGCCGCACAAATGCTCGTCCTGTTCGGACCCAAAAAACACCCTCGCGGTTCTTGCCCGCTTCCAAGGGACGAGTGATCAGCCAGGCCGCAATTTGCTACAATAACCCAATCAACCCCCTCAAAGGACCGCTCATTGCCCACAATGAATCGAATATTTTTGGCCGCCGCACTTGTCTATCTCATTCCTGCGGCAGCCCGCGCGGACACCGCCGGCATCGATCCGAAGTTCCTGCCGAAGATCGCGGCGGCGGTTAAAGCGAAGAATTCCGACACCCTGGATGCGCTCGCCGCCCCGGATGTCAAGAATAACTACCAATGGCTCAATCAGGGCCCGAGTCTCATCGCCAGCCTGAAACCCTGGACCGTCAAGCTCCTGGAGCTGCCGGGCGTCAGCGGGACCAACGAGAGCGCGTTCGTCGCGGTGACCAAATACCATCCCTGCGAATCGACCGGCGATCATCTGTATCACGTTTCGGTCACTCCGGCCGGCACCCGCATGGGCGCCGAGGTCCTGGAGACCGACACCGGCGGCTATCGCGTCCGCGATCACAAGCTCACCGTCAAGTTCGATGTTCCCGGCCGGACCGTCTACATTACCGACCGCGTTATGGTCGAAAGGTCATCGGGTTCCCTGCCCGCCGCGGTCCTGCGGATTAATTCGATTCATAAGGTCTACGGGGCGAAGCGCGACGGCACAGCCGTTCCCTTCAGTCAGACCGGTGGATTCCTCGCCCTGCCGCCTCCGGAAAAGGGGAGCGCCGTTTACGACCTTGCCTATAAGGCCGCGATCGGCGCGGGTCTGGAGGATTACATCGAGCCGAATCAGGCCGGGCTGACCTCCTACTGGTACACCCATACCGGCCGGCTGCCCGCCACTTCAGAGGTCCGTATCACCGTTCCGCGCGGATGGGCCGCCATCGGCCAGGGCGAACCGCTCGGGAAGGAGGTCGCTGAGAAGACGACGACCTATTCGTGGAAGAATACCGTCCCGGTGAGTTACCTCACGGTGGCCGCTGGCAAGTACACGGTTACGAGCCGTAAGGCCGGAGACATTGCCGTATCCGCATACCTGCTGCACCATACGCCGGAGCGTGCGAAACGCGCAATTGACACCGCGGCCGGCGCCCTTCAGTGGTTCTCTAAGAACTTCAGTAAGTTCCCATACACCCGGTTCGCCGTCGTGGAGACAGACATGTTTCCGGCCGCGCTCGAATGTTACTCGTTCACGCTCGCCGGCCGCCAGCTCATCCCGCTCGCCATCGTCCACGAGATCGCTCACACTTGGTGGGGAGGCGTCATACCGAATTCCTACACGCGCTCCTTGTGGAATGAATCGTTCGCCGAATACTCAGACGGCCTCTATGGCCGCCAGACCGGGAGCACGGGACTCCACGAGTTCACGCCCCAGTTGATCACCATAATGGCGCCGCTGATCTCCAGATACAGCCTTCTGGAGGCTCACGACTCTATGGACATGCCTCAATCGGCGGTCGGCTACGGCAAGGGGAGCCTGGTACTGGAAAACCTCGAACGCCTGCTTGGAACGCCCACGATGCTCCAGACCATGCAGCAGTTCATCCGCAATCATAAACCGGGTGGAGACGCGGAATGGAAGGACTTCATCGCGGCTGTTACAGAGGTCGCCGGGAATGAATGGGCGGACTTCTTCCCGCCCTGGCTGGGCCGAACCGATCTCCCGCAGCTTAGACTGACGGACGTGAAGGCGACAAAAGAGGCCGGCAGGTTCGTAATTACCGGACTGGTCACCCAGGACGAACCGCCGTTTTGGACCCGCGTCCCGGTGATCGTTCAGACCGCATCCGGCGAGAGCCGGACGGATGTCACGGTTAAGACTGCGTCGGCTCCATTCCGATTGGAAACCACCGGCAAGCCGGCCGCGGTATCGCTGGACCCCCGCCACGAAACCCTGCGCGCCAATCCGCCCTCAGGGGCAAACGACCAAACAGTAGTCAAGCTGAAGCTTTAACGTTATTCGGTGCATGACGGGCGCAAGCTAAAAACGGATTCTTCACTCCGTTCAGAATGAGACCGGCGCACGGTTGTCATGTTGAACGGAGTGAAACATCCGTTTTTGTACTCTCGGGGTGGTTACGGCTTGGACTGTGACTTCAGGCGGCTGTATATCTCCCGGATGTCCCTCGGCTCGATCGCGTATGTCGACGTCCGGTCGGCCCGGGCGATGTTCATACCCACGCACTTGCCGCTCAGATCGAAAAGCGGGCCGCCGATGGCGTCGGGCCGAAGCACAGTATCGTGCTGGAAGACGCGCTGGAACGGCCCCGACATCCGGCTGACCTCTCCCGAAACGATCAGCGGCAGCGTAACACCAGAAGGAACGTCTGGCGGACGCTTGGTCAGGGTAACGCTCACATTCAGTTTGTCCGGTCCGCGCACAACTTTCGTGGAAACCGCGTCCCCAGGCTTTCGGTTTGCCAGGTAAGAGACCAGCGTCTCTGAAGTGTCCACGGGCTTCCCGTCCAGCTCGAAGATCACGTCGCCCGTCCGTAATCCAGCTCTTTCCGCCGGGAAGTCAGCGGTGACCTCAATCAGCCGTATGCCTGCTTGGAGTCCCATTGATCGCAGCGCTGGCGGGTCGAGGTCTTCCGTCCTAACACCCATGAATGCCGACGCGGCCTGACTTCGACCGATACCTTTGTCGCGCACCGGCATTTCGGCCACGCCGACAAATCCCGCGGCGACGAAAGAGCCGGTTCGATCTGGCGTGAAGACCCAGCCGGTCGACGGAGATAACTCGCTCAGCTCCGCCGGGCGCAGTCCGGCTGCTTTCACCTTGAGCAGAGCAACGTCCCACTCCAGATCGGTCGCTCTAATCTCGGCGGTCGCCATTTTACCGTCCGACAGAAGGCAGGTGATCGCGCCTTCCTTGAGCTCGCTTGCTTTGGTCAGGACGTCGCCGGACGTCGACATAACGATACCGAGAGCGATCTCCTTTCCGTCGAGCTGGACGTCTACGGTTCCCAGTTCAGGGCGACCGGCCACGTTCGCGGCCGCAGCAAGGAATGCACGCTCGGCTTTTCGCTCGCCGGGAATACCGTTCCAGAGGTCCAGCCTTGCCAGCGCGCGCGAAACAAGTGAATTCGTTGCCAGGCTGCTGAAATCGGGATCGGTACGCAGCAGATTGGCGTCGCTAAAACCCAACTCGCAGCTCTTAGCGACCCTCTCGGCGGCCAAAATGGGCTTGCCGTTCCGTGCGAAAGCGTGTGCCAGCAGGAGCTGCGCACTGGCGTCGGTCGGATCGATACTCTCGCAGGTCTTGAAATAGGAAATTGCGTCAGCCAGCTCACCGGCCTGAAGGGCCGCTTTGCCATCGTCCAGCGGTTTCGTGAAGGTCTCCGGCCGGCCCTGCGGCCCCTGCAGAAATTCGCCTTTCTTCAGCAGCTCCAGCGCGCCCTTTGCGGGGTTAATCGCACTGTGCATGCTCACGCCCCACTCCTGCTCTCCCGAGATCATGCTGTTTATGCCGATGACTCGTCCGTTCAGGTCGAACAGCGGTCCGCCGCTGTCTCCCAGAATCAGGGGCGCGTCCGTCATTATCCGTCTGGGCTCGCTGTTCATGCGCCTCCGCGAATTAGTGCGGACGCGGCCAATACGGACCACCGCGGGTCGTCCCGCATGCCGGCCGAGCGGGTGCCCGACCGCGAGTACCCATTGGCCGCTCCGCAGCGTGCTCGAATCGCCCAACGGCGCGACCGGCAGTCCCTCAGCCTGGTCGATCTTTACGAGCCCAAAGTCGTTCTCCATATTGAAGCCGAGCGTCCGCGCCCTGAACCGCCGCCCGTCCGCAAGCGTCACCCAGCAGACCTGGTCCGGCTGCCCGCTGACGTGACCGGCCGTCATCACATAGCCGTCGGATGAGATCAGGACGCCGGAGCCTTTGCCCATCGGCACGGTTAGTGCGACCGTCGTCTCAACGAGCTTTGGCTGGATGGCGGCAACCTGTTTCTGGATCGCGAGGAAGCTCTCCCGTACTTTGTCCTGCGCCGTCGCTTGACCCGTGGCGGCAAGCAGAAGCAGCGGCAAAGCGATGCGACAAATTGAATATCGAAGTCGGATAGACATGGAACCGTTCAATTTACAAACTCCTGTGCGGCACTCCCGAATAGCTGATCCCCCGTGGCGGAGGGCGCAGCCGTCCGCAGGTTCATCATTTCAGACTGCGACACGCGCTCTACGGTATCGCAGATCTATCTTTGAATGGCAAACCGGTAGGTCCCCGCAGCCACCTGGAACACGGTCTGGCCGTTGTCCATTCGTTGGAATCGAATTCCGTCGAAGGAGGAGACCGGCTTTCCGCTCTCCGTGACGTTCTTGTCGACCGTTGCGGGGATGTATACGGTTGCCGTTGTGTTGGGCGGGATGGTCAAGTTCATCATGATCGGCTCTCCCGGATTTGCGGTCCACTCACTTACGATCTTGCCATAGACTGAGTCGTATTCCGCTCGCGCGCTCGTAATACCGCTCGCTTCGCTTATACGCGGGTGGATTACGATATGTTTGAAGGCCGCGCCCGGCGCCGAATCAATTCCCGCCATGTATCGATAGAGCCATTCGCCCACGGCGCCGAATGCGTAGTGATTGAAGGAGTTCATGCCGGGATCGCCGGTGTCTCCGTTCCATCGCTCCCAGATCGTCGTCGCGCCCTTTCGGATGGTATATCCCCAGGAAGGAAAAGTGTCATTCGTGAGGAGCTTATACGCGATGTCGGAGCGGCCCGCCATCGAAAGCGCCCGCATGAGATAACAGGTGCCGACGAAGCCGGTGCTCAAATGCGTGTCCCGTTTCTCGATATCCCGGACCAGAACGTCTGCCGCGGCTTTCTTCAGATTTGCAGGCAGCAGGTCCATGTGAATGGCGAGCGCCTGGCACGTTTGGCTGCCGTTACCGACCGTCCCGTCGTCCTTGACAAACGCTTTGATGAAAGCCGCCTTGATACCCTCGTGGAGGCTCTGATACTTAATCGCCGCCGCCGGGCGATTGGTGGCGGCCGCCATCTCGGCCATCAGATTGGCGTCGTACGCCCAGTAGGCCGTAGCGATCACGTCCTTCGGCGTTTCGCTGTTCGCCGGGACCCAGTCGCCGAAGTCGTTGTTCCGCCGCTTCAGCCAGAGGAGGTTCGGATTGACGGAATGGATGTACTCGATCCAACGCTCCATCGCCGGCCAGTTCTCCTCGATGATCCGCGTGTCGCCATACTGGCGATAGACCTCGTAAGGAACGATGACTCCCGCGTCGCCCCAGGCCGGCGCCCCGTCTGAATTGTCTACAATCCGAGGGGATACGTCGGAGAATCCGCCTTCCGACGATTGGGCATCCACTACGTCACGCATCCACTTGCTGTAAAAAGCCGCCATATCCATGTTGAAGCAGCCGGTCCGGGCGAATATCTCCGCGTCGCCCATCCAGCCAAGCCGCTCGTCGCGCTGCGGGCAGTCCGTTGGAATGCTGTGGTGGTTCCCCCGCTGTCCCCATCGTATGTTCTGCTGGAGCTGGTTAACCAGGGGATTAGATGTCATCAGACTCCCGCTCCATGGCATTTTGCTGTAGAAGACGCGCCCCAGCAGCGCGGATGGGCCGGGCTTTCCGGGAAATCCCGTCACCTCGACGTATCGAAAGCCGTGGTAGGTGAAATGCGGCTCGAACGTCTCCTCCCCGCCGCCTTTAAGGGTGTATGTATCGGTCGCTTCGGCGGCTCGGAGGTTATCGCGGTAGATGTTTCCATCGGGCTTTAGTATCTCCGCGAACCGCATTTTTACGGCCGTGCCGGCGGGACCGCGAACCTTCAGTCGCACCCAGCCGACCATGTTCTGGCCCATGTCGTAGACGTAGGTGTCCGGTCCCGGATTCGTAACCGCCTTGGGCTTCAGCTCCGTCTCGACCTGGATCGTCTCAGATCGCTGGGCGTGCATTCGAATTGCCGGGATAGGATAGACGGCAGCGGATTTCCAGCCCGCATCCGAGAATCCCGCGCGATCCCACCCAGCCTGCTCTTTTCGCGCGTCGTATGTCTCGCCGGCGTATATCTCGGAACGGAGGATCGGCGCAGGTGCCACTTTCCACGAGTCGTCCGTGGCAACGGTTTGGTTTGACCCGTCCGCGAGCTGGACTTCTAGCTGCGCGAGGAGGCGCGTTGGCGCGGGACCGAAATTGAATCGGCGGAGGGGCCATCCCAGGCCAGTGGCGTACCACCCGTCGCCGAGAATCGCGCCGATGGCGTTTTCTCCCGATTTGACCAGGGTGGTGACGTCGTAGGTTTGGTATGTGATCCGCTTGCGGTAATCGGTCCAGTCCGGCGTCAGGATATCTTCACCGACGCGCTTGCCGTTGATGTGTATCCTATAGCTGCCCAGCGCAGTGACATAAACGCGTGCGCTCCGGATCTGCTTTTCTACTTTGAAGTCCTTGCGAAGCATGGCTGCAGTCGTGTCGGTCTGTGGGGAAATGGCCGGCATGTCCCACGGCTTTTCACCCATGGCGTGGATGACGGCGGGCAGCTTCCACTCTACCGCCGTCGTCCCGGCGAGGGTATTCCATCCGCTCGCGGACCGCTCGGCCACTCGCCAGCTCGATTCGCCCGTTATCCGCCGGAACGTGCCGTCCGCGAAGTTGATGCGAATGATCGCCGCAAGTCCTGCCGGACCGCCGACATTTCGGGCGGCGATTGCGACCGCGTTCGGACCGGCGACGAGCATCTCCTTGATCGGCATGGCGGCGAACGCCTGCCAGCCCTCCTGTGTGCCACACCGTTTGCCGTTGACATATGCCGTCATGTCGTTGTCGACGGCGCCATACAGGAAGGCGCTCTTGATCTGCTTGCCTGCCGGTATGTCGAAAGTCGTACGAAAATATCGTGTGGCGTTCGGAGGATCCGCGCCTGCGGCGGTCTCGGGATACCAGACCCATTTCACGTCTGCGATCGGTTCCGCGGCCGACTGGTCCACGGTCGTACCGATCCATTTCGCCTTCCAATCCCGGGGGCTGAACAGACCCGTTTCCCAGTAGCTGGGTTCGCTGTAGGGCCCTGTCTTGCCGTCTTTGTCCCATACCCGAACGTTCCAGAAGTATCGTGTTCTGCTCTGGAGGAAAGGCCCGCCATATACCACGTGGACCGATTGATCCGATGCGATCGTTCCGCTGTCCCACACGTCGGGTTTGGCGCTCTTGAGCGCAGACAAACTTGAGGCGACACGAACCTGGTAGGCCGTCTGCCGTCCGCCGCGCCGGGAATCGACGACGACCCAGGAGAGTCGGGGCCGATCGATATCAAGGCCCAATGGGCGGTCGAGATACTCGACCCTGAGTTTCGTCGGGGGTTTGGCGGACTGTGCGACACATTCGATCGAGGGAAAGAGCGCAATCACGATGACCGCGACAACGAAGGGCAGGCGCATAGGAAATTCCTTTCGCAATTGGGACGGGTCTAGATTTCCGATTCAGCATAGAATCGACAGAGTCCTACCACAGCATACATACGAAGAAGATCGCCCTGTCTATCCAGGGATGGTGGAGACCGCTTGGAGATACTTACTGGGAAGGGGGCGCTGCAGGATGGAAGCCAGATATCGGGAAGCCGCGACCACCTTGTGAAGATCGATCCCCGTTTCAATACCCATCCCATGCAGCATTCCCAGCAAGTCTTCGGTGGCCAGGTTGCCGGCGGCTCCAGGTGCGAACGGGCATCCGCCAACTCCTCCCGAAGCCGAATCGAAAGTGGCGATACCGTACTGCATCGCAGTCAGGACGTTTGCGAGCGCGCAGCCGTGGGTGTCGTGGAAGTGGAAAGCTAGTTGTTGAGAGTTGATGGTTGAGGGTTGAGAGTGGAGGATGGCTTCGATCAACGAAACTATGTCCGTCGGAACGGCGTGGCCGGTGGTGTCGCCGATTGATATCTCGTCGACACCCATCTCTTGGAGCTCCTCCACGACGGGCAGGACTTGGGCGGGCGCGATTATTCCCTCGTATGGGCAGACAAAAGCGGTGGATACGTAGGCCCGAACCCAAAGTTCATTTTCTCGCGCGGTCGGTATCAGATCGCGAAAACCAGTCAGTGACTCCGCGATCGTCATTCCGATGTTTTTCTGCGTGAAGCTCTCGCTCGCGGCGGTGAAAAGCGCGATGGCTTTGACCCCTACTGCCAGCGCGCGATCGAGTCCTCTGTGGTTCGGCACCAGAGCGGAATAGCGCAGACCGGTCGGCGAATTGAGGGCTGCGAAAACTTGCTCGGCATCGGCAAGCTGAGGAACACGCTTCGGACTAACGAACGAGGTGACTTCTATGTCCGAGAAGCCGGCATCCGTCAGCATCTGAACGTAATGAAGCTTTGCGGCTGTGGGGACGATCTCCGGTTCGTTCTGGAGCCCGTCCCGCGGCCCGACCTCGACGATACGAACGCGGCGCGGGACATTACTCAACGGATTGATTATGGGTGCGGTGGCCATGTGATCATGCCGGCGTTCCCGAGCAGGCCGGTCGCGAACTGACCGGCCCCGTACAGCAAACCTATCCCGAACTGTCCCAGGGCGGCAAGGCCGAAGGCAAATTGGCCAACAGCAATCGGAGCAACCGTGAACTGGCCCAGGCCGAAAATCGCGCCGACGCCAAACTGCGCGATCGTGATCGCCCCAATTCCGAATTGACCGATCGCAATGAATCCTTTCGCAACACGCAGTTTGCCGTTCTTGTCCCGTCCGAAGGCAACGTGGACCAGCGGGATGCCGAATATCCTCGCTTTGGACTTCCATTCGTAGCCGCTCGCCGGCCCGAGTTTTCGCGCGGGGAACGGCGCCCCGCAATGAGGGCACATATATGCCTCGAGGCTCACATCCTTTCGGCAGGCGCGGCACGCCGTGAGCACTGGCCTCGGTGCTTCTTCCTCTTTCTGCTCCTCCTCGGTTTGTTCTCGTTCCGGCAGGGCGGTTGCTCTCAGCCGTTTCGCGTAATCCGCCGGCGAGCCCAAGCGCGCAAACATAATTCGAACGGCCTCATCCGGGTCGGAGGAGCCGGGCTCGAGCTCGAGGTTGAGCTCTATCTGCGCCTTCGCGTAAGAGAGGAGGTGATTCCTGTCGTCTTCCGGAAGGTCGTGCAGCAATTCGGCGAGCTGGTCCAGGTAGCTGCCGATCGTCTTCGATCCTTCAGCGGATTGCAGATTAAGCCATTGTGCTGTTGCCATGGTTGCCTCTCAACAGGGACTCGCGCCTAAATCGACTCGTTTCAATTCAAATTACGTTCGGTCCACGTTTTTCGCTTCATCGTCCGGAACGACTTCCGCAAGCAAGGCGCCGTGCTCCACCTGTTGGCCTTTATTTACATAAACCATTGCGGTTCCCGCAAAAGGCGCCTCCAGGGTTGCGAGCACCTTCATGGCCTCGAGTACGAGGAGGGGCTGGTAGACCTCCACGCGCTGTCCCGATTGCACGAGAACACTTGAAACGACGCCCGCCATATGTGCGGTTATCTGTCCCGAACTGCGCTGGTCTGTGGCTTTGAGGGAGACAGCCCCTGCCGGACGGAAAGAGTACACTCTCCCGGAACAGGAGAGATCGACGACCCCGTTGCGCTGCGAGAATGCCGCACGGAAAACGCGCTCCGATGTCGTAATCTCAATGATATCGTCGTCGAGGCGTCTGGTACTAATAAGCCGTTCAGCGCCGTCGGGAAGTCGAACCAGCCATGATTCGTCTCGCCGTTCGCATACGATAGTTATCGGTTCGCCATCATGTTCGAAGTTAAGCCGCAATAGTCAACTCCACTTCAATCCGTGTTCCGCCATCCGCTCGCCTGCATCCAGGGATCCTGCGCTGCACCGGGGCAGGCAGCGCCTGCTATGCCGCGTCGCCCTTCCGATCGCGTCAACGATTCCGCGGCCAGCGCCAGCAGCACTTCTTCCGGTATGTCTTTACCTGTCTGCCACGGCTCGAAGTGCTGCTTCAAAAAGCCGGTATGGGTTCGTCCAGCCTGGAACTCCGGGTGCCGGATTATGTCCAGTAAATAGGGTATGTTCGTCTTCACTCCCAGCACCACAAACCGCATCAGCGCCTGCTCGATCCGGCTGATGGCCTCCAGGCGGTCTTCTCCATACGCAATGAGCTTGGCAAGCAGTGGGTCGTAATAGGGCGATACATCGCATCCGCGTTCCACGCCCGAATCGATGCGAATACCGGGGCCGTTAGGCTCGATCCAATGATGGAGCATACCGATGGATGGGAGAAACCCGCTCTGAGGGTCCTCCGCGTATATGCGAACTTCAATCGCGTGGCCCGTTGGCCGAACCTGCTCCTGCCGTAACGGTAACTTTTCACCTCCGGCAATTCGAAGCTGGAGCTTCACGAGATCATTATCCGTGCGCATCTCCGTCACGGGGTGTTCGACCTGCAGCCGTGTATTGACCTCCATGAAATAGAACCGGCTGCCGCCGGCGGGACGCTCCTCCAGCAGAAACTCAACCGTGCCGGCGTTCACATATCCGACCGCTTTGCCGGCTCTTACAGCGGCAACCGTGATACTGCCGCGCAGCTCGGGAGTTAGAGCCGGTGACGGACTCTCTTCTACGATCTTCTGGTGACGGCGTTGAATGGAGCACTCGCGCTCATACAAGTGCACGACGTTTCCGCGGACGTCGCCAAGGATTTGGACCTCGATGTGTCGCGGGTTCTCAAGATAGCGCTCCAGCATGACGCGGCCATCGCCGAAGGCCGATTCCGCCTCCCGGCGCGCTTCGTCCAGCGAATCGGTCAGCTGCTCAAGGCGCTCGACCAACCGCATTCCGCGACCGCCGCCGCCTGCCGCCGCTTTTACCAGGAGAGGGAATCCAATCGACTTGGCTT